>JACCEA011187776.1_pt1 | contig 61371 bp, 60 predicted proteins | sample 7449851 | NCBI WGS metagenome assembly JACCEA01 (sample SAMN15323453, study PRJNA562643) | freshwater metagenome | isolation source: river surface water | place: USA:Blue River Watershed | collected 2017-08-18 | reverse complement strand
TTATTATAAGATTATTTGCAGGTTTTCAATTTTGGACATTTTTTTGTCCACAAAAATGTCCATTTTGCAAAAAGTGAATCGACTTTTGTTTTGTGTTTTTACAACGATTTTTAAAATATTTTTATAACGACTCCATAAAAACCAGACCATTTATGGTGTCAGAAAAAGAGGACGAATAATCCGGAAAATTCCGAACGTAAAAAATTCCGAATTATTTGCAAAAGTTGCCAAGCCCGTTTTGGACATTTTTTCGGGAAAGGCCTTATAGGAGGGGTTTTTCGAAGTGGTCTCTACATGGATTGTAGGTAAAACTCCCGTTTTGGACATTTTTCAGCTGTGTAATGCACTTTTTGCATCATCGAGACCATTTCTCGTAAGAAAACTTTCGGAAAAAGTTAGTGAACTGTGTAGCTGTGTAATTTTTCGATCACTTTTTATAACTGGTTTTCGATAATCACAGCATACTCGGTAAGCGATTTTACACTCTACAACTTTTGGACATTTTTGAAATGACATTATCTGTGTAATGTCTGTGTAATCGCGATATTTTTCCTAGAGGTTTTGTAGTATTGGACATTTTTGTTTTTGGTGCATATGAAGGACGTATGTAGAGGCCCGCTAGGGCCATCGATACAAAATTGAAATGTACTACAAATAAAAATGGATGGTATAAATAAAAATGGATAGTATAATTACAATGGATCATCGACTCTTGCAAGATCGCGAATACAGAGAACTAATGAAGGAATATTATGGATTCGTGTATTATGTACTGCAAAATGTTGGAAGTACATATAAACTGGAATCATCTAATGTAAAATTTAATGAAGAATCGATAATATATAAGCACAAAGATCAATTTCTGAGTATGATTAAAAATACGTTTCCAACATTCAAAGTGGAGTTATATGAAGAAGTAGACGAAGATTTCACATATGGAATAAAAGTATCATGGTAAATTTAGCAGTCTCTTAATACCGTTCTATTCAGAGGATATGATCCCATACTGTAAAAGGGAAGTGGTCTTATGTCCGCTTCGCAGACTGGAAATGACGTAAGTTGGCCTGCAAGGCCAACCGAATAACCGTAGGTTTCTTCTAAAGAATATAGAAAAATGTGCAAACAATGTATATGTCAAGGTCGCGCACATATACATTTATAATAAAAACAAAAGATTATGAAAATGCGTGGATATTACTTTGTTCTCTGGATAATGAATTTGAATATATGTGTATGAATATTAAACGTCATACAATTACTGGATTTGCCAGATTTAAAAACGCAAAATCGCTTAGTGCCGTGCAAAAAGTAGTTCATTATAATGCAACAATACAAGAAGAATTAAAAACGGATGCCGAAATGCGCGCCGAATTGTATTGCAAACGCCGTTTTTTTGAATGTGGTATCCCAGCAAAGCGAGTTCGACCGCCCGAATTAGAGTTGAATTGCACAGAAAGTGAATTGCTCGATAAGTTGGTGAACGGACAAATAATGCTTGCAAATTTACTGAAGGATCGTGATAAACAATTAGTTGATATATGTAAAACCGTCGCATTGAATACGCCAATACAGCCCTCTGTTATTAATTGCTATAACAATACGAATAATACTATCAATAACAAGGTAAGCTTTAATTTGAATATGTTTTTAAACGAGAAATGCAAAGACGCAATGGATATAACCAATTTTGCTAGATCAATTCCCATTGGACTCGATGATATTATGTTGTTTAAAAATTTCGGACACGCAGAGGCAATCACGCGCATCATAGACAAGGCGTATAAAGATATGGAACTAACTAAGCGTCCTATGCATTGCACAGATGCGAAGCGCGAGACTCTATATGTGAAAAACGAAGACAAATGGACGAATGATGAATCGAAGGCAATTATTGAAAAGGCGATCAGTATTGTAGCCAGTCATAGTTTTTCGAACTTGAAACAGTGGAAAGACGCGAATCCGAATTACAATGAAGACGAAGACAAAAAAACCGAATATGCGCGTATTATGCGCCAACTGCTAGGTGGATTAACAGACCGCGAAATAGAGGAAAACACCAATAAAATAGTGCGCAATGTGACGCGTATAGCACAGTTGGATAAAGAACAGGCGGCGCTAGCATAAGGGAAACTAAGGTATTCAGAGACTTCTGTGTCGCTTATGATTTGGTTTTCAGTTCGCGAAGCGAACATTAAGCCCCATGCAGGCCCACAAGGCTCGCAGGCACTGCGTGCCCGCTTTGAACTTACGTCCTATCCAGTCCGCTATGCGGACCTTCTATAATAAAGGAGGGTTCATAAGGGAACCTATGGATTCAGAGACAACCATATGGTTGTCTCATCTGCCCTTAAAATGATATAGAGCGTAATGTGCTATATTATTTAACCATGGCTTCTAATCCGGATGAAATGTATGTAACCAAACGCGATGGTCAAGTGGAAATCGTTTCATTTGACAAGATTTTGAAGCGTATTAAGAGTGTAGGAACAGAGGTTGGAATTAAAATCAACTACACAACTCTAGCAATGAAAGTTATCGACCAGCTCTATGATAAAATATCTACTACAAAAATCGACGAGCTTACTGCCGAACAATGTGCATCAATGTCATCTATTCATTATGACTATGGAACATTGGCGTCTCGTGTAGCCGTATCGAATCATCACAAAAATACGGATGATAATTTTGTCAATGTAATAAATCGTTTGTATCATTTTCTTGATAAGAACGGCAACCATTCGCCACTCGTATCGGAAGAATTGCATCGTATTGTGAATAATAACGAACGCGTTATCCAAGAAGCTCTAGATTTCAGTCGCGACTATTTGTTTGACTATTTTGGATTCAAGACGTTGGAGAAATCTTATTTAATGCGAATTAATGGGAAAATCGTGGAAAGACCCCAGCATATGTGGATGCGTGTATCGCTCGGTATTCATTGCACCAACAGTCGGGAACAGAGTTCCCTTATAAAGAAAGCGATTGAATCTTATCATATGATGTCGCAAAAGTATTTCACACACGCAACCCCGACACTTTTCAATTCTGGCACTCCTCGTCCCCAAATGTCGAGTTGCTACTTGATTGCCATGGAAAATGACTCGATTGATGGAATATATAATACATTGAAGGATTGTGCACTTATAAGTAAGTGGGCGGGTGGAATTGGACTGCATATTCATAATGTTCGAGCAACCAACTCGCATATTCGAGGCACTAATGGCACCAGCAATGGTATTGTTCCGATGTTGCGTGTGTTTAATAATACGGCTAAGTATGTTGATCAGGGAGGCGGAAGACGACACGGTTCATTCGCCATTTACTTGGAACCTTGGCACGCCGATATTGAAAAGTTCTTGGAAATGCGCAAGAATCACGGCGACGAAGAGCTGAAAGCGCGAGACCTTTTTTATGCACTATGGATCCCCGACTTGTTTATGGAACGCGTGAAAGCTAATGCCAAATGGACACTAATGTGTCCCGATGAATGTCCTGGACTTGCCGATGTATATGGACAAGCGTTTGTCGACTTGTATACCAAATATGAAACCAACGGCAAGGGCAGAGCGACTGTGAATGCTCGTGACTTGTGGCTTAAAGTGCTGGATGCGCAAATGGAAACGGGCACGCCCTATCTGTGTTATAAGGACGCTGCCAATCAGAAATCAAATCAAAAGAATATTGGCACTATAAAGTCGAGCAATTTATGCTGCGAAATAAATGAGGTCTCTACATCTGAGGAGACAGCCGTTTGCAACTTGGCGTCGATTGGTTTGCCTACATTTATTGAATATTCCGCTAATAAACCGGTATTCAACTATGAAAAACTCAAACAAATTGCGAAGGTGGTAACCAATAACTTGAACAAAGTGATCGACGTGAATTATTACCCCACCCAGAAAACCAAGGTCTCAAATTTAAAACATCGTCCGATTGGTATTGGTGTTCAAGGTTTGGCAGACGTGTTTGCACTATTAGATTTGCCCTTTTATTCGGATGAAGCCAAAGAGATTAACAAACGCATATTTGAAACCATATATTATGGCGCTCTAGAGCAGTCAATGGAACTGGCGAAGGAAGAAGGGCCGTATGAAACGTTTCAAGGAAGCCCGGCATCGCAAGGAATTCTCCAGTTTGATATGTGGCAAACTGCACAAAAAGAAGGGAGTTCAAGCACGCAGTGTGCGCCTTTGGCCCTCGATTGGTCTTCACTGAAAGCAAACATTATGAAGTATGGCCTTCGCAATTCACTGTTGATTGCCCCAATGCCCACTGCATCCACCAGCCAAATCCTCGGATTCAATGAATGCTTCGAGCCATTCACCAGCAATATTTATAGTAGACGCACGCTTGCAGGCGAGTTTGCATTGACCAATAAATATTTGATGAAAGAACTCATTGACATGGGACTGTGGAATACGGAGCTGAAAAACAATATTATTGCTAACCAGGGTTCAATCCAGCATATTACGACGTTGCCAGAGCATATGCGCAATAAATATAAGACAGTGTGGGAAATCCCAATGCGACATATTATCGATATGGCTGCGGATCGTGGTCAATATATTTGCCAGAGCCAAAGTATGAATTTGTGGCAAGAAGATCCGACATATGCATCGTTAACGTCGATGCACTTTTATGCGTGGCAGAAAGGACTGAAGACGGGCATTTATTACTTGCGCAGACGGGCGAAACACAGAGCCCAGCAGTTTACTATTGAACCGAAGAAGGAAGAAGAATGCTTGATGTGTAGTGCATAATATATAAAGATAAATCGATTGCATAAAATATATGTCGTTTATAAAATCAATTGTAAAAGAGATTAATATTGCAAAATCAATGTTGGATATACCAGCGTTAAAACAAGAACGCGATAAGTTGCAAACAGAATTGAGTATATGTAATAAACAAATTGATAATATTACAAATAGTATAAGCACCATAGACACTATATATGCAACCGCAAAGTCTTTGCAAGAGGTAAGTTCACTGTGTTTTGAGGAAGATGACAAACAAGTAGCATTAAATCTGTGTGATAAAATGTGTAAATATTGCGATGAATTGAAATTAAAATTGAAAGAATGCACTGAAAAACAACAACAATTGATTACAAAAATTGCGTGTGTAAATGATAATTTGAAAAAAGCAAGAGCAAATGTTAAATAAGATTGTAAAATTGAATAAATATGGTATATAAATACCAGAATACAAATAGCAAAATGTTTCTTGAAATATTCTTATTGGCACTATTAATCGCAGTTATACTTGTTAGAGTTCTAGCAAGTATAAAATTAGCAACGGAGCACGCAATTGCTCACTGGACTCGTGCATCTATTGTTAATAATGCATCACAAATATTAAGACGGAGTGCTCGAATTCAGGAACGCGAACAAGAACAAAGTAAAAAAGTCCGCAATGTAAGTCCGCAGTTATTGGCAAGACGCCAAACATATCAACGTTAAAAGGAGGGATTTAAAGGCATACAACATAGTTCCCTATCTATGGATACAATATTCAATGGAACTTTGTTCCCGACAAAACCGACACTAACCTATGTATCTTGTTTTGTAAATATCAACTGCAAAGAACCGCACAAAACACATCAATGGCGAATGGATAATTTTTTACATATTGCAAAAACAGGGGCACCTATTGTGTTATATGTCGACAAAGAAATCAAGGAGGCATACAAGGACGTGTGGCCCAAATACTCAAATATAATTATTAGAGACGTGGATTATTCCAGCTCGTGGACATACAAGGTCTGCTCGCTATATAAAGACAATTTGCCCGCGTCCCGAAACCACGTGAAAGATTCCTTTTTGTTCTTGTGTCTAATGAATATGAAAATCGAGTTTGTAGTTAGCGCGGTCAATGAAAATCCGTTTAATACGAGCCATTTTGCGTGGGTAGATTTCAATTTGGCGCATATATTCAAGGAAAAGTCTCAAACCGCTGACTGGATGCATTACTTAACCACGTGTAATTGGGCTCCCAAGTTCATCGCTAATCCTGGATGCTGGGACAAAGGTCAAGGACAAGAATCCATTGTGGATAATATTAATTGGCGGTTTTGCGGGGGGTTTATGATTGGCGACGGCGAATCGTTCAATGAACTGTTTGATTTGTATTTGGTGCACTTTACGCCGTTTATGCACAAATATCGACATATCACATGGGAAGTTAATTTTTGGGCGTGGCTCGAAGTGAATGCTCAGTGGAATATAACGTGGTATAAGGCCGACCATGATGATAGCATTGTGAAAGTGCCGTCGCGACTTTTGGCTTTTCGATTGCCGGCAACAAAATATATACCGTTGACTCCGCAGTTGCCTTCAAAATCCGGGTTTTTTCCAATGTCGGCGAGCTACGCCGAACACAATAATAAACATATCTTGAATGTGCGATACATAAACTATCAATTGGATCCACAGGGGCGATACATAATCCACCATCCACAAGGCCATTTGGAGACCCAGAATTTGCGATGCTATTTATCGGATGACTTGGAAAAAGTAGAAAGCTCAGAGTTTATGTGGGAGGGAATGATGCAACTCAAAGAATATGACACATCGATCAAAGGCTTGGAAGATATTCGACTTTACAAAGATAACACTGATGGATGTTTGAAATATGTAGCTACAAACCGGTCTTACAATCCGGCACAAAAAATCCGGATAATGACGGGGGATTATAATGATACAATGGCGATGTTTGAGAATGGCACTATATTGGAACCGCCTACGGATACACAGTGTGAGAAGAATTGGATATTTACAGAGACAGGGGCGGTGATATATAAATGGAGCCCTTTTGAATTGGGAAAAGTGATTGATGGACAATTGAAAATAGTTAAATCGTTGCCATCTAGACTGCCACGAATTAGAGGTTCAACCGTGCCGGTGAAAATAGATGATGGATATATGTGTGTGGTGCATTATTGCGAACATGGACAACAAGGACTAGAGTATTATCACATATTGGTTAAATTGAATGATCAAATGGAACCGGTGCAATGGTCGAATCCGTTTTATTTCAACAAGATCGGAATCCAGTATTGCATTGGATTTACAATCAGAGAGAACGATGTTTCTTTAACCAGTCGGGATACTTCGTATCCCTTAGCGGAAGCGCCCAGTCGGGAACCTTCGGTTCCCTTAGCGGAAGCGCCCAGTCGGGAACCTTCGGTTCCCTTAAAAAACAAAAATATGTATTTTTGGTTTTCAGAACATGATTCGAGCCCAGGACTCGTGGTTATTGGTTTGTAGTGCTGTTCATCGTGATTGATTTACTGTTCATCACGATTAATAGCCAGTTTGTAAGCAAGTTCTCTGCTTATTTTATCGGATACTTGGTCTGCGGTATTTTTTGTGTTTAATATACTAAGGTAGGAATAGGGTAGGATTAAGTATCCATTTGTTATCCGCTTGTTATCCATTTGTTATCCGCTTGTTATCCATTTGTTATCCGCTTGTTATCCGCTTGTTATCCGCTTGTTATCCGCTTGTTATCCATTTGTTATCCGCTTGTTATCCATTTGTTATCCGCTTGTTATCCATTTGTTATCCATTTGTTATCCATTTGTTATCCATTTGTTATCCATTTGTTATCCATTTGTTATCCATTTGTTATCCATTTGTTATCCACTATGGAACATAGAATATCCCCAACTTAAAATATGCATCGTTTAACTTAATAAATCGTTAAAATGTTGAATTATAATACAATAAACTTAATAAAATGAAGAAAATCAATAAAAAATATCAATTTTGAAAAGTCATTTGGTTTTTGAAATTTCCTGCAGATTTGAAAATAAAACTGCAGGAAATTTAAAATATATTGTGAAGTCTTTTCAAATACCTTTTCTAACGTGGATGAAGGACACTGGATTTACCGAACAACCGATTCATTTATTTTACCACATATGGTAAGATAAAATGTGAATATTTATTTTGTTGTTTATGAACAATGACAAAGAGTTGCAACCCTTAATAGTTATAATAGTTGCGCAGGGTGTTGTTTTTGGCCCAATGTTTGCGCTGTTTTTTGCTGTAATTGCGCTTGGATTTACGTTGTTTTTGTTTTTGACCGCCTTGAAAAGTCGTTTTAGTCCAAATATAGAGAAATAAATTTTTGTTTTGGTTTGAACCTATAAGTTTGTATTCGTCATTTTTTTTACTAATTTTTTCGCCTTTATCTTCGTTGATTACAAAAATAGTCGTTGTTGGATCAGTATCATTTATGTTGTCAATAAACTCAATATCACTAAATTCAAATTTGTTGTTAGTAGTAGTATTATACGTGCCAAGTGAGTCGGCGTCGGTGTTGTTGTTGATGCTATCCGTAATTTTAATTTTAAATTCGTCATAATCGTTTGCACTATCTAATAGTTTAGCCAATATCACGCTCAGCTCGGGAGCAGGAGGAGGAGGGGGAGGTAGGGCTACTTGCGATCCATTAGTGTTAGACGCTAGGCCCTGATTAGCTACAACTACGCCATTAGACGCTTGGGTTGATTGACTAGTATTAATTTGGTTCTGACTGGTAGTGGTTGCTTGCGATCCATTAGTGTTAGACGCTAGGCCCTGATTAGCTACAACTACGCCATTAGACGCTTGGGTTGATTGACTAGTATTAATTTGGTTCTGACTGGTAGAGGCTATTTGTGATCCATTAGAAGAAGCCGAATTAGAATTAGGAGGAGTAGTAGAAGCAGGTGCAGTAATCGGAGTAGAAGTAGTTGCACTGGCCATTAGGTCAAAAGAAGTCGAATCAGATATTTGATGTTGATTAGACAAAGTGCCAGTACTATATACAGTATTCAAATCTAGCGCATAATCCTTTCCATTTACAGTAAAACTATTTTGACCGGTTCCACCTGGAATAACCTTAATATTAAAATATACATCAATACTATTAGGATCAGTAATAAGTTTACTTGGAGTATGTGTACTATTTATAGATCCACCATTAACCTTATCAACAATTTCAAATTTACCTGATGTATCTTTTTTTACAAGAATATAATATTCTGTTGTAGTAGACATATAATCTATACTTTAAGTTTCGACAATTTTTTCAGCAATATGTCGAGTAGTTCGCATCCTCCCACAAATTCCTTATATACATCATAAAGCTCCACCGCTTTAAGAGGACACTGTGCCAGCAATAACAAATATTCACCATAATAAGTTCGCATAAACACATCGTCAAAGTATGGCGATTTGAGACCGCTCGCATTATTATTTAACAAGTGCAAGATCCCCAGCACATATTTGAACCTACTATCGTCGGTCATTGAAACCAGCCTCTCGTATACGGTGATCGCTAAATTATACTTGCCCATATGCACACTCCAAATGGTTCCCAAACAATCCATATAATCGATATTGCTCGTGTGTTTGCCTAAAACCCCGTTTTGTTTGATGCATAATTCGTAGTGTTTGGCTGCGCATTCGTATTCGCCCATATTCCAAAAGTTCTTGGCAATTTGACTCATACAGAGAATGTAGCAATCAGGTTTATTAATCTCTTTGAATATGTCGGATGCAACTAAATATTGCATATTGGATCTGTCTAAATGTCCAGAAGCGATGTATTGTTGTGCGGACTTCATTCGTAGAACAGCGGAACGATAATGTTGTTCAATGTCTGCAAAATATTGTGCACTTGACTCGTAATAATCCGCTGCATCTATGTGGTTATTTAAATACGCCTTATTGCAAAGGGAACTTTGTTCCCGACTTAAAGATGCTTTATGTCCGGCATCCAATGATGCCTTATCTCCAGCTTCTTCATAAAGCTCTGCAACTTTGGCCCATTTGGCATTTCGAAAGAATGGAATATAGTCGAGCCAAACGTATTCGGATAATATTTTTCGCACAGGTTTTGGAACAAGTGTAATCATTTTCTATTTGTTTTATTGCTTATACATAATCAGTAAAACAAATGTCAATTTTTAGTTCCATGCGGGGCGCTCGCCTCGTCTTACGACAAGTGGTTCGGGTAAAGGATTTTCTCTAGTTTCAAACAAGTTGAGAGACTTAATGTGCTTAATATCTGGCACAACGGGAGCTAATGGTTGCACCATATTGCACGAACCGATGCCACGCAACATGGATTCAATATCGCACGAATTATTGGCTAAATCGACGCGACTCATTTTTTGCCCAATTAGCCCATTGCCGGCAAAATACGATTGCACGGGGGTACCGTAATGATTTTTGGAATTGGTGTAATAATCAAGACGGCCATAATTATATTCTTGTTCAAGGTCATAATCGCCTCTGTTAGATTTTTTACGAGTGTCGGTCATACTTACTATACTAAGTAAAAAGTTTATTATGCAATTCGATATATGCAGTATGTCCACTTCCAAATCGTTCGCCCAGTTTCCAATAAGCAACCAGCATATGATGGAATAATGGCAAATTATCGTAAGACATTAGAACACTGAGACCAATCTCTGGATTCTCGGACAGCATAAATGTGGCAGCCTTATTGTAGACATGATAAAACAACGGGTGTTCTTTGGTCCAAAACCAGAGCTGGTCGAGCACTGTTGCAACACGGTTATTATCATAATCATCAACCGAATATTCAAATCCCATTAATTGACTGAGCGTTTTTCGGTAGGATTCATCGTCATCATAGTTTACAATAGTGTCAAAATTATAATACTTATCCATTAAATAGTTATTATAAATATCCTTTAAACTGTTTATTCTCTGCTAGACGCTTTTGGTTAACCTTGGTATCCTTTGGATGCAACTCGACTGGCAGATCCGCCACGAGTCCAGCCATCAAGCACGGCTTCTTGAATCAAATAGTTAGGATTGGTAACCGTGTCCTTGATACTATCAATCAAAGGATACATGTGCAAGTTGCCATAGGATTGTTCAGAGATGGTGCTGACACTCTTTTTATTTGTAATGATGTCGCCTTGTCTGAGTTGAGATTCAAGTGTGGGGTCGCAAGAACCTCTGCCTAAATAAGGAACAGTTAAAAAGGGACGCTGTTGCAGTGAAAGCTTTTCCAATGATCTGGCGTTTTCCTTTTTGACATTGAGCATAGAATCGACTTCAACATTGGCGGCGCTAATACCATTACTGGCACCGAATGAACCGCCAAAAGAAACAGAGGGCTGACTGGTGGCAAACACAACGTGGTCGTCAGATCGCGAGTCGCTAAAATAGTTGGAAAGCATATAATCACCGAATCGAGTGTTCTGGATATTGGTTTGAGATTTGTCGGATTTATCGCTACGAATTCTGGTAGTTCCATTAAAAGTGTAAGGATAAAGAGAAGCCATTATATTCTACTGACAGAAGAAACCTACGGTTTCGGGCTAATGAAGGAGAACGTAGTTCCCTTATTAGTAATTATTATATCGCGAATTCTGTTTGGCACAAGCGAATTTATTGCCTTCTTTGCACGAAACCATAGAGCCATAACAGAATTCGGAAAAAGATTGTTGGTCATTGGGAATGGTGGTACTGGCAGTGGAGTAAAAGGGTCGCAATGATTGTTCGAACATCATGTTGTCGCCTAAATCCTTGAACAGTTTGTCAGAGATATCGGGGATGTCAGGATGTGCTTTTTGCACCATTTCTTTGGCTTGTTCGACAATGCTTCGACTTACATTTTCATTGTATGCGGGAGGAGCAGGTTTGCGTTGGGGGTTATAAATATAATCGGTAACTAAGACATTGCTGAGTGGATTCGTGGTTGTCGGCTCGCTAAACACATTACTGGTGTCTAATGGGTAAAGCTCTGATGCTGGATTCATAGATACGGGATTTAAAGAAAGGCCTTCTTTCTTAGATGGCGGTGCTTGAGCTTTATAGAGCATAAATATGAAAAAAATGGATATAGTTCCAATGAACAAGAGTCGCATGCTATGTGTGTAAAAAAACGAAGCTAAAGTCATAATCAATACTAATCTGGTAATAGCATTTAGTTTTTGTTCAAAACTCATTGGCTCGACTGGGAAGAATTCAAATAAGTATTTGGTATTGAATAGAATATTGGGATCTTCAATCCAAAACCGCACGACAGATTCTTCAGTTAATGGTTTTTGCAATGGTTCTTTTACAGATTCAGATTCAATTTCTAAGGGCGCTTCCGCTAATTCGCTAAAAGCTGAACTACCTTTGGTATAATCCATTTATATACTTTGCCTAGACTTTACGAATGCATCCATACCGTTTTGCGCAATATATTGCATGGTGCGCATTACGCAACCGAAACTTGCACCAGAATGACCGGTGTACTTCATCTTGTTTGTGATTTCCCAAATCTTGGGCGAATTTGAAAACATAAACGAATTGCAGTCTTGTTTGACGAAGTCCCAGTTTTCAGTTAATGTGATGGCATTGTATGCATCATTAAGCACCATTCTCTCGTGTTCGTCGATAATAAAATCAAAGTGTGTCATTTTTTGTGTAAACTCGGTAAAAAATATTAATATAAATTCAATTTTTAGGCGACAACTCCTTACTTCCTGTATCGTCGTCCAACTTCGGGTCCAGAAACTTCCCTTATTGCATAGATATTGCTACTAATATCGCGATTACTATTACTATGAGGAATACAATATCCGGCTCTGGTGTTGGCTGTTGTGCTAGCATTAATCGGCGCTTTCTTGCACTAACGTAGTTCTCCATATGTTCTACCGCCTCTTCAAACAACATGCGCAATTGCTCGTATTTATGTATCTTCATTTGTTCGCGGATGTTGTAGAAATCTCTGTACATAAAGTCTGGATGCATATCTACTATAACATTGTCATCATCGACCTTGTAAAAGTGAAATCTACAAGGATTTGGGTCAATAAAATGCGGTCCTTTGATTTCTTGAACGCATGAATACCATATATGGTGGTAGTTAGTGTTCTCGGCATATATACAACTAAGTTTTGCAGTGGGTAGTTTTTTGTGTTTCTTGAGAAAATCATATAATTCACCTCCCAATAGTTCGATAGGACACTCTAACTTTTTTGACCGCCATACTGGTGCGGTGTCATTTATATCAAAGCCAGTAGTGGCTGGCATATCTTGACTTGGTCTGTCCATTATTAAATTAAATTATAGTATTTTATGTATTTATCATGCATACAAAAAACAGTTCAATTTTTCACTCTTTTCCTTTTCGACTTTTTACCATTTCTGGTTCCAGACTTGCTAAGACCTTTGGTTCCACCTGTTTTGGTTCCCTTGGTTATAGTAATCTTATAATCATCTAAACTTAATATTAACGGTTTTTTATATTCAATATTTTCAAAATCGATTGCATCATAAAACTTGTCATCATCTGAAACCAATGTATCAGTTTCCGACAAAACAATTGAATTTTTTAGATCAATAAGTTTATTTTTAGTGGCATCATTGAGGCCGTCGTTTTGTATATGAGAAAAAGTGGTTAATATGTTTTGCACCCAGGCAGGAATAACAACGGATGGATCATCATGTCCTTTAATAATAATATCTCTAAAATATTCAGTGAATCTTTGTAAAAAACCTAAGGTTGCTTGTGTTTTACCCATAATATCATACATATGTTGAAAATGCCTAGGATTAAACATGTCTAGAAAAAAATTCATTTCATCCACTAGATTTTGTGTAAAATAACATACGCCACTTATTCCAAAAAGAACTACCATAAATAATAAACTTAACTTTTTTAAACTCATATTGCCACCACCGCTCAAACCTTTGGCGCTCGGTCGAGAACCTTTGGCCCTGAGTGTTTGTAAACCTTTGAATAGTTTGGTAGCAAGCGCTTTATCAATTGGTTTTGCACTAGTTTTGATAAATTCATCCAAAGTTGCTGGACAACTCATATATTATTGGATGTTAAATATATTTGGATGAATTTATATGTGCTGAATGAGCAACGCGATGAAACTCGGTTTGCCCGTCATGGTCATACGTAGTTAGTCCATCTTCAATAGCTAACATAGGATAAACGAGACATCGCTTGACTCCATCTTTGGTGATTGTCCAATCTGCACTAAACGGCAATTCAAACGCACTGGGGTTTGCCAAAAATGCATCAGCATAACCATTTGTATATTTATTCAACAGTCTCTGTGCTTCGCGTCGCGACAACATGTACATTTGAGTTCCCCATATATCCATTCCATATTCGAAGTATTTGAATGTGCAAGAATCCCCTGAATTGATATCAACATAAATGGATTGCGCCTTGATATTATCGACTACTGGTTTGGAAACAAGATATCCGAGCAACATAATGTCGCAAAACACGTCGTCATCTAACGTGTCTGCAGTAAAATCTCCAATAATATGTTCTAACTTCTCTTTAAAGTCGGCGTCCAATAATATATCGTCTTCACAAAAAACGCCGACCTCGGCATTAGAATCAAGAAACATGCGAATCATGTCCAGATGCCCGTACATACATGACCAGCATTTTTGAGTATGATCAATAAGACCGCGACCTGCGATTCGAACATCAAATACAGACACACCATCGAACATGATTGCTTCAACGCCAACTTTGGAGAATCGTTCAAGCATAGAGGCTCTTCTGACTGGGTTATTATAGTTTAAACAATAAATCTTGTAAGACATAGTATATATATATGGATTCTTAGTTTTAAGCTTTCTCAAAAAATTGAAATATTTTTTTGTGTATAAGTGGAGTGCATAAAAAGAACACGACCTATTGAACAACGAACCATTGACCAGCTAAAGATGTCATCACCTATTGCGGAGTTATCGTATTCCCAATACCAAAAGATTCTTCGATTTTGGCGTTTAATCGAAGCAACTGAGAAGTGCAAGTATGATCTTGCCGAGCGCATGTATCGTCTTGAAGATGTCCCGTATTTCGGAGTAGAGCAACAATTGCAATACTGGGAACAAGAGTATAAGGCTTACATTGAGAGAATTGGCTTTCGATTAGGAGATCGCGAAATGTCTGAGCCGTTATTTCAGCTTATTAATCAGGGTGTTATTATGTAAGGGATTCAGCCAGTGTTTCCCTCCATTTCGAATACGCCGATGGCAGAACATACTAAGACAAGAGAAAATACTAAGTAAAGAGAACCAAATAAATAAAAAACAAGGGAACAATGTTCCTGAGTTTTTTATTGCAGTCCGAAAAATTGAAATATTTTTAGTATTAATATTTGAATTCAAAACAAAATAGGATTAATTAAGATGAACAAGTGCTATACAATTACATATGGCGATGTCGCCGAGAACCACGCAAAAATGCAAAAAATCGGAACTTTGCATGAAAATGGATATTCGATTGCAAAATTGGAAGAGGTCAAAGCATACCTGGACAGTCTTGGATTAATCACTGAGTTAATTAATTTGAACGAAGCAGAAATGCACGCTCCCTTTGAGCAAGCACGAGTGTTGGTGATTCGACAAGGTGTTCACCATATCTTGGGTGTAAACTCGACCGCACAATTAATAGAAGAAAACGACAAATTAACAATGGACAAACACGCGCTAATGCGCGGACGCGTGGTAAATAAGCACGCAAGATGGAATTTATGTTTCGCAGATGAGGATCAAGAACCAGATTATGAAACGGGAAAGGGTCGAATTGTTGCATGGAAGCATATTCCAATGATGACACGAATACGCGAAGTTATTAGCAAATGGATGAATGATGTGCCATTGAATGCAGAGGCGAATTATTATTATGATATATCAAAATGCGGAATTGGATTTCACGGAGACGCGGAGCGGAGGAAGGTGGTAGCGGTAAGAATGGGAGCATCAATGCCACTGTATTATCAATGGTATCAAGAGTCAAAACCAGTTGGGCAACCAATTGAAATAATGCTCAATGATGGTGATATGTATATTATGTCAGAGAAGGCGGTTGGATTTGATTGGTTAAAGAAGAAGGTCGCAACATTGCGACACGCGACAGGATGCAAGAAATATACTGGAATATAAACTAAGGGAACCAAGGTTCCCTTATGATCCCTCCTTTATAATTGTCGAATTCTGCTAAGGGAAACATAGTTTCCCGACTGGGCGCTTCCGCTAAGGGAACTCGTAGGTTTTTTATCGGTGGTATTTGCCTACACGCGCGAATGAATCGACTACAAAGATTACAAATACTCCTAGAAACGCGTAGAGGATAAGTTCCTCAGTAATATTGCTAGTTTTTTCCATTTGCAGTTCTTCCAGCATATGGGTAATGTGATTCAGTTTTTGCAAAACGGGATCGCCACTAGAACCGGTGTCTTTGTAATATGGTTTTCCTAAAATGCCACCGTTTCCTAAAATGCCACTTGTATCGTAGCTTTTGGCATAACTGCTTAAATGTTCAAATCCGTTATCATACGAACTCGGCAATAAATTTGATTCAAAACCTTCATTTGCATCTTCATTAAGGGAACTTTGTTCCCGAACTTTGGGTGGTTTGGGTGGAGCAACAGGTTTAAAATCGGCTAAATCATCGGCAGAATCAGAGGAGGTAATTTTATTTAACATATCGTGCACGGTTTTGCCACGTTCGGCATTTTGTTCAATAGTAGATTGCATAGTTTCGCTGACATCGTCATTATCTTCTTCCACTTCGACACGATTTGCACGTTGGGTTTTTCGTTTTCCAATACTGGGAATTCTTTTTCGTGTATCAGAGGAAGACCATGGAGAAGCTGTGTTTAATAATGACATCTTCTTCGGTTATATATATATTTACAAGATTATGCAATTATTGAACCCACAGCGCATACTAAAATCGATGGCTTTTTATTTTCACGACAATGCCTTTGTTATGCAATTTATTCCGATGGTTTTATTATTATTGATTGCGTCATTCCCTTATGGGTTTAGCCAAGTGAGTCATAGTATAATGGGTAAACTATTTGCCGTTTCTATTGTTCTCTATTACACGCGAATGAATTACTTATATGGATTGGTATCGGCTATCGTATTTTTGATCTATTATCAAACTACTGAGTTCTTAGAGACATTCGATAGTCGGGAACAGAGTTCCCTTAGCGAAGTAGAAAAGGATAAAAAGAAAGGTGATCTAACTGACGATGGCACTAATTTGCCGGAAGCGGATCATGAATCTTCGATTGAAGAAGCGTTTACGACAAAACCAGAGCCGTCAATCATAACTATTGATCAGTTTAATGATGCCAAAGATGCGTTTATTAAGGAAAAGTGCAAGAACGGCGTGCTAATGTATAAAATGATGCCGGTCAAAAACGAAATGGCAGATCATGTGTATAGTGAAATAAAGTTTGCAAGTGATAATAAATGCAATCCGTGCGACAGCACGTGCGATTACAATATAATTGAGGCTAAAATGAAAACAGAGGAATCGTTGGTGCCAAAGATGTCCAAAATATGGTAAAAGCGAAGATACCTCTGGTAAAAGCGAAGATATCTCTGGTAAAAGCGAAGCAAAGCAAAAGTCCTGATAGTATATAATGGCGAAAACATGGTTGGATAATATTCACGAACACATAATGAATATAAATAGCAGTAAATTATTTGCAGGTTTAATGATTATTACGCTCAATATTGCGTCAAAGTTCGTGACATTTAAATTGGGCAAAACAACAGAGATGTATTTGAAATATACATTTAGCAGACAAATCCTGGTATTTGCGATGGCATGGATGGGCACGCGAGACATATATGTGGCGGCCGCACTAACATTACTTTTTATTGTGCTATTCGACTTTTTGTTTAACGAAAACAGCGCTCTGTGCATACTGCCAAACGAATTGAAAGAGTATTACCAAAACTACGACGAAGATATAAGCCACGACGAGTATGTGAAAGCAAAAGCAACCATAGAAAAATACGTGGAACAAAAAGAAAAATCTCAGTAATATAATATATGAATGGCGAATACTCGTACTCCTGTAAAGATTGTTCAGTTGCGAATTATGTTAAACACAAATAATGGCAAACAAATAGAACTAAAACCAGAGATGTTTGAAAAAGTATCGGGTAAAGGGGGGCCGTATTTATGCACGAATGTTGATTATAGCAAATCTACGTTGATGTTATTACCACATAGCGAACGTGTTGATACATTTATGGATAAAGATAAATTTACTCAGTATTGTCTAACTTCGCGAAGTAAAAAAACGACGAATAATACAGAAATAAAAGAAGCCAATGAAAAAGTGAATCGTGCGAAGATGGCAAACAAAACTGCACAAGCACAATCACTAGACGCAACCCGCAAAGCACTTGAACAATCCAACATTGAATTAGATACACTAATAAAAAGTAAAAATAATGAATTGATTAACAAAAATATTTACATTATGTTGAATGCTATGTTTCCTGTATCATTTCCAGTAGATAGTCAAGTAGAATCTTTATGTCCCGAACTAAATAATTTACCAAGCGAATCTCTGTATCTAAAAATAACAAAACCTTATCAAAATACATATTTAACAATAGATAACAAACCAACAACTGTTACGCGTGTTGTATGGTTGAATGTTATGTACCATAATCCAGTATATAAACAATTATATACCAAAGTGAAAACCTATTATGAAAAAATGTTTGCATACTGTATTAAATATTTTGCGGATGTATATAAAAATCCAGATAAAACATACCAGGATGAAATATACCAGGATGATTTTGTTACAGAGACTGATATTGGGTATTGGGAGGCATCCGACGAAACATTAATAGGCGATGTTGACGGAATTAACGCATTTGTAAAACAATTGCATTTAAATGATGACAAAAGCATCCATAGTATATATCGTTTCAGCGATAGTACCAAAACATGGTCCACAATATGGAAGTTGTATTATATGTTTAAAGGTTTGAAACCCAAAACCAGAGAATATAACGAGTTTATGGAAAAGTATGTAGAGTTGTTTATTAATGTGAAAAGTAGTGAACTAATTAAATTAGAGAAATTGTTGGAAAATAAACAGACTGAACTTAAAAATGCTACTACTGCGAATATAAGTAAAATCAAAGACGAAATCGACAAAATAGAAAGCGAAATCCGATACCAAAAACGAATATCGAATCGTTCGTTTGCATCTGAAGAACAACGACAAGAATCTAATGAAAAAAGATTCAAAGAAAGTGTTCAAAACGAATTAGCATTTCATTTTGATTATATGAAAGAAGTTGCCGAATTTACACCATTGAAACGTCAATCGTTAAACAATGCGACAAGTGGATTGTTCAAAGATAATATGTTAGATGCACAAGCATATACAGAAGCATTTACAGAAGAAGAATATTGCACTGCGGTCGATAAAATAGACGATGGTAAATTGTATGAAATACAACTTGGAATAAGTATTGTTGGTGGCAAAGTAACGGAATCTTATAGCAATGAAGGTATAATAAATAAATTATTGGCACTATTTACTCCGTCAAAGTTAAGTTGTAAGTTTAATTCTAACAAGTTAACCAAAGATATAAGAGATTATACAAATTTCATTACTGATCGACAAGCCTATCCCGCATACCCGTATTTAGATTTGGAGGAAGATATTAAACGTATTGAACAAGGACAATCTGTAAAACCTGAACAAGCTGTAAAACCTGAACAAAGAAAAACTGGTGGACGAAAACCGTCGCGTAAGAATAAAAAGAATACCCGTTCGGTTCGTTCCCGGCGGATTACAAAGACGATATAATGTGTGCTACAGCCAAATATGGGTCAACATCCGCTCCCGGCCGACGGTCTTCGAAATAACCATCATTGATTCTGATTGACGTGTTTCGTGTGCCATAACCCCAAGTGAAAGTGCGATAACTGGCGGTTTCATTAGCTCCAGTTAATCGCTCCAGATTTTTTTCACCACAAATTGCAATAAACTCGCTATGTCGATTCTCAAGTAATGGCATCAGTGTTTCGGTCATCTCAGGACAAACACGCGTTTGTTCTGTGCTAACGTTAATATGGCATCCAGAACCGCAATCACCAGCATAAGGTCTGGGGCCAAACTCAATTCGACGACTATATTTTTCGGCAATGCGCATAAGCATAAATCGAGCCACAATAAGTTGGTCGCACGCATCAAGTGGTCCGAGTGGTCCAATTTGAAACTCCCATTGACCAGTTCCTACTTCTGCATTTGTTCCACCAATAGATAAACCCATTGCCAAACACTGGTATAAATGCTCGTCCACTATTGCACGATCTACCGGGTCTAGACCTTGTCCACAATAGTGTGGATAAATAACATCCGTGTCATTCTTGGAAATATAATACTCTTGTTCAAATCCGATCCAAATGCCAGGGACATTGTTAATATATCGTCGCGAGGTCGAATCACAAAGAACTATATACTTATTATACCATTCACATCCGTAATATGCGACCGGTTTAAGAACATATACTGAATTGTCGACGGTTCCGTGTCCACACGATGAACCGTCGCAATTCCAGTCATTAATGATGTTGGAGACGCGCACTTTACTGCGAATATCGGTGCTATTTGTACCAGTCCAAATGTATTCGGCTATAAAACTCATTAATATCATTATGAATGAAGTCTCTATATTTCTATCTTTTATTCTAATTCTATTAAACATTTACGAACGGGCTTTGCATCGGAATCGGAATCTGAACTAGAACTTGAATCTGAACTAGAACTAGGATTATAAACTACTGACCATCCGCGAGGATACTCAGCATTAGTGGTCTTGATAATTTTATAGTTTTCTTTGCGATAAAACGTTTTGCGTTTCGCCCATTGTTTCTGCAATGGCTCGTGTGCATCGACAATATCAATAACTATGGGTTTTTCATGATCAGATCGCAAAATGCGACCTACCGTTTGTTCAATATCCGTTTTGGGCGTTACCATAATGAGACCAGAAAGGGTTTTTATATCCAAGCCTTCGGATGCCATAGCATAACTTGCTATGACAACTTGTTTGTTTTCTGTTTTTTTAAGAGCGTGTTCTTTCATTCCGCCAACATAATATCCAACAGTTGCAAACCCTTCATTAAGAACACGATCGTGTATCTCTGTTAATATGTTTTTGTAATGAGCGATAACCATCACTTGAATGCCCGGAAACTCGTTTAACAAATCTTTTAAGGCTCTAATTATAAAATCAGTGCGCGGTTTATATTCACATAGTTTGGAAAGCATTGTGCTATAAGCCGGATTACCGCGGAAATCGTATTCAACCTTGTTGAAGTCTGGGTCGTCGGCTTTGTAATATAAACCGCGCACTTCAACACAACGCTGTTTTTTATTGAGCATCTTGTACAAAATATCGCCCAAGAACATTTTGAATACAAAAGTGGTGCCGTCTTTGCGATCCATGGTGGCACTTAATCCGAGGGTATATTTGGTTACAATCTTGAATAATGAACATGAAAATACTTCAGAACCAATGTGGTGAACTTCGTCGATAAGCAATAGACCAAACGACGAAAATACGTGATCAGGATAGTCTTTCATGGATAAACTTTGGAGCATTCCAATAACAATATCCTTGTTTTCAATATCGACAGTTTGACCCTGGATTTTTCCAACGCGTGCGGTTGGCATATATTGGTTAATCCGCTCAATCCATTGGTTTACAAGAAATTCTTTGTGCACAATAATAAGTGTCTTCTTCTTCATTGTAGAAATTATGTTTAATCCAATGACCGTTTTACCGGCTCCGCAACCGAGCGTGGCAAGCCCTCCGCCACAATTCACACTATTTAATGTAGCTTTAACGTAGGCATTCACGACGTCTTGCTGGTAATCGCGTAATACGCCGGTAAAAGGGACATCAATATTATCACCTTCTTGGATTTTTATTTGTTTGGGACTGCCAAATAGTTCAGTGCCAAAATATCTGGGAACATAGAGTTTTTGCGTGGATTCGCGATATGCCGGAAATGATGCCGTTGAAATTGTTGGCATACCGGGAGTGCAAGGTTTGATGGTTAATGCGTTTTTAATCCAGTCGATTTGTTCGGCATTCAGTTCGGATTTTAATAGTGTATATCCTTTTGGGCCGAGATAGGTATTGCACGATGGCATTTTAGGCATTGAAGCGGTTTTAATTTTTTTAAACATGTTGGTTATATTAATAAGCAAATAGTTTCTATTTTGTTTATATATATTATAATGAAATCGCGACGCAATTTGCGGAGACGTAAACAAGGTACAAAAGGTAAAGGTACAAGGCATAATAAGCGTACACGAAGAACTCGGGGTGGTGTCCCTGAGGATCCTAATTATAGCAATTTTAAACAATTAAAAATGGGATTAGAACACGGCACACTAAGTAAAGATGAAATTGCGGAGTTGGTGAATAAAATTCCACCGGATTACCAATATGAGGAACCAAGTAATGATCAACTTGACTATGCTGCCCAGCTTCACAGTGAACAGTATGGAACACCACTGCCGGCTAAAAAATATTCGCTTCTAGACCTTTTAAATTTGCACAAATCTAAGATTGATCCAGCCTTAATCAAGAATGTTCAAGAACGGTCGATAACAAATGTTTAGTCGTATATAATATAATGAACTTTTCATCATACTATAATTCTTTGAGCCAAATGGAAATGGGAATGCTGGTTTTATTTGTTTTATTTTTGGTGGTCGATGTTTATCCTCCAGAGGGTATTGCCTCGTATATTGACACTTCAATCGGTATGGTAGTTGTCCTTTTGACTGCTCTCTATGTCTTTATGAATTATAGTCCCGTTGTTGGCGTTGTGTTTTTGCTTGTTGCTTACGAGATTGTTCGCAGATCCGCGCGCATAAACAATCGTGTTCCTATGATGTTGCATACCCCCAGTCAAGCTAAAAAAGACGCTGAATTGGCTGAAATGAACCCTGCCCAACCAACCACTTTAGAAGAAGAGATGGTGGATAAAATGGCCCCCATTGGAAAGAGCAGTCTGATTAGTTATACTATGAGTGAATATAAACCGGTTGCCACTGATATCCATAATGCGTCAGCACTATAGGGAAGCTTTTATTATGGTCCGGCAGGCCTTAAATAAAACCCCAGTGCTATTGTAGTTAATATGGCAGAAGTGCCGGTAAATATACCCTTATAACTAGATTTTTGTTTGATAATATTACCTTTATTACTGGTTTCATCAAGTATTGTCAACACTAAACTGATAACAAAACAAACAGCAAACAATCCGGCAGATACGCCAATCTGAGTTCTATTCTCTATTTTAGATAATATTACATACGTAATACCAATTACACATACGGATACGATTATCGCCCACGCCATATTAATATCTCCGTTTTTTTGAGCAGATGATTTAGTAGAATCCTCTGTTTCGTCGCCTTCATAATCGCATACAACTTCGTCATTCGATGCTCGTTCTTCGCCTTTAATCAATTGAGCATTACTTATGGTTGTTGGGCTGAATATATAACTTGGCGCGTCGTTTAAAGACGATGGCAACTTGCACTTGATTGGAGCAACCACAAATACGTGTTTCGAGTTATTTAGATAATGGGTGATATCCGCGTTGTATATAAAACTTCCGAGTTCAAGAGTTTTGGTTTCGCCATCGTTCAAAAAGTTTGACAAACTATTGTTAGCATTATCGTCTTTAATTAGTGGAATAACCAAATAAAAATCGCCAGCGGTTGATTTGTGGATAATGGTAAGCTCTGCATTTGAATCTATTGACATATGAACTCGTTTATGCAGGATTGCCTTTGTCGAAGAACCACTAATATATGTATTATTAGAACCATCAATGTATGACAAATTATATGGTGTTCCAGCGGTTATATAATAAAACCCCTGATCTTCGCCAATTGTTGTTAATGCATTAACACTTGTTGGTGGATATGCAAGTTGTATTTTGCATGTGGCACAAGCAGTAAGGTTTGTAGGTAAAGTAATTGCTGGTTGTGGCATATTATATATTATATATAAAATATGACCTATTAAAATGCAGAAACCCAGTCGGCATTTCCAAGTTTTAATACTGGTGTAGCCGTTGGCACTTGTGCTTGATTCGTTGGCACTTGTGCTTGATTCGTTGGCACTTGTACTTGATTCGTTGGTACTTGTACTTGATTCGTTGGTACTTGTGCTTGATTCGTTGGATTAATTCGCGATGCATTGGCTAAAACATTCTCTGAACTGGATTTAAATTGCAAGTATATCGCTTGTTTCAATTGTTTATTAATCTCTTGAAGTTTACTATTGTATGCATTAGGCATCAATATCGAATATACGTTTTGCTTGAATAATTCATAATATAAGTGTGATAATAGTGTCTTATTGAGCTCATTCATTACATTATTGTTAAACAAATGCCAGTAAGCATTTTGCGGTTGCGGTTGTTGCAACTGTTGCGATCTAAGAAGGTTAATCGAATTTAACTTAAATTCTGCGAAATCTTTAAGTTGCAAATTATAGTTGGACTGTGCCTTATAGATTAGTGCACGCGCATTGGCGACAAATTCATTGTAATGATTCGATTGTGTCAAATTATTCTGTAATAAAAGTTTTACATTTGCTTCGAACAAAGTATAATCACTATTTGTGCCAGCGGTTTGTAAGTCGGCGATCTGCCGGTCTTTGACTAGATTTTCATCATTGCATTTGGTATTATCGGCTTCTAGTTGCGCAATTTTGCCTGCTTGATTTGCAATCTCTGCGTCTTTTTGTGCAATCTCTGCGTCTTTATCGGCGATCACTGCGTTTTTATTAGCAATATCTAAGTTTTTATTAGCAATATCTGCATCTTTTCGTGCAATCTCTGCGTCTTTTTTTGCAATATCTAAGTTTTTACTCGCAACTAGTGTTTCTCCTAATATTTTCTCAACATTTACAACAAATTCTTGATAATCACTACCTTTTGATATTATGCACAGCGCTTTTTCGGCAAACAATTTGAATACATTTTCTTGGTTATATACCGACGAAATTATAGTTTTCACGCCAAATTCAAAGTCTTTATACAGAGATTCAGATTCTAGTTTTTCTTTTTCTTTATCACAGTTTTCCTTATCTGCTTCACATTGTTTTGTAAGCGTTTCGAGTTGTTTGTCGAATTCATCTTTTTGCGCATTAATTTGTTGTGTAAGCTCTAATGCTTTATCACTGCTCAATCTGTTTTGTTCAGTTAGCTTTGTTATTATACCAGATAGTTCAGTGTTTTTATTATTAATGTCAGTTATAGTTTTTAAATATTCATCGTTTTGAGCTTTAATTTCGGCATTTTCTGCTTTTAACTTATCTTCAATTTCGTTATGCAATATTAATGCATCTTTAGCCTTTTTGGTTGCGTCGACCAACAAATTTGATTGCACCTTAACCCTATTACTCAACTCGTTAAATGTCTCTTGCTTTTTTTGAAGATCCTGTAAAGTTTTCTTTGCATTAACAAGTTCTTGACTCGTTTTGGCATTATCTTTGGATTGTTGATTTATTTGTTGTGTTAACTGATCATTTGCAGCGTTGATTTCTGCGTTCTCTTTGGCTTGTTGAGTTATTGTTCGTGTTAACTGATCATTCTCTGCTTTAATTAAATTGCTAAGGGTTTGCAAATTGGTATTTTTATTCGAAAGTTCTTCATTCACTTTTGTCATTTCTTTACGTTGTGTTTCAAACAATAGTTCTTGAGCTTTATGTTGTTCATTGTTTTCCAAAAGAAGTTTTTCGTTTTCACTAAGTTTGGTTTGAAGATCGAGTATTTGTCTGTTATTTTCTGTAAGTTCTTTTGCGTCAATAGTACGTTGTCCAAGAAATTCAAGGTTTTGCTTTTGAATACTTGCAATTTCTGTTGCCAACTTAAAGTTTTGCAATACTAAGCCAGAGTTTTTAATTTTTATGTTATTCAAATCGCTGTTAATTTTTTCATTATCTATATTTAACTGATTCAATGCAGTTTGTGCATCAGTTATTTCTTTCTCTGTTTTACGAACTTGTTCTTGTAATGTTTTTTCGCGTTCTTCGGCTTCGAGTCTTGCTTTTTCTTCATCTACTCGTGCCGTTTCTGCATCTGCTCGTGCTTTTTCTGCTTGACTTGCGAGTATTTCGGCACTGTTTCTTTCTTCTTTAGCTTTTTCTGCTTTTAGTCTTTCTTCTTCAGCTTCTCCTCGCGCAATATTAGCGATGCGTTCTGCTTGAATTACTGCTTCTTCGGCGTTGCGTATGGCTCTTGCTTTTTCTTCTTCGGCGATTCGTTTTGCTTCTTCAGCTTTTAATTTTGCTTCTTTGGCTTCGCGCATGGATTCCTCAGCTCTTGTTTTTTCTTCTTCGGCTATTCGTTTTGCTTCTTCATCGGCTTTTAATTTTGCCTCTTCCTCAGCTTTTTGCTTTGCCTCTTCCTCAGCGTTTAATTTTGCCAAATTATCCTCTTGACCCATTGTTTGATTCTCAACGTTTTCAGAACTTTGTTCCTGAGCAGTAGAAACAGAGGTTCCTTCGGTAGAGCTTAAACATTTGTCTTCTGGGATACCTTTGCGTTTACATATAAATGCTCTAAACTTTTGATCTAATTCTGTAGATGGGCCTTCTGATGGTGAGGCTTGATCCATATGTACAATATATAGTATTGCACATATAAAGTTTGTCTAGCAGAATCGCAAGTCGGGAACTAAGTTCCCTTAAGGGAAACTACGTTTCCGGCGCTTCTGCTAAACGCTATTTTAAATATTTATGGCAAAAAGTGTTAATACGACCAAATTTTGATATACTATCAACAAATTCTAATATTCCAATAGGTGTTTGTTTATTGGCCGTATCAACTTTTTTTAATACACCATTTATTGTATCGATGTCAGTTGGTTCAAAATAAGATTTGATTGGATTATTGTCCGAATCTTTTAAATTTTTAAAAACTTTTTGTTTGTCTTTCGGTAATAAGTATATATAATTTACAAAAGAACCAACTGGTGTACTTCCATATTTTCCATTATAGCTGTTTGAAATGTATACATCATTTTCATAAACAATAGATTTTAATATATTAATATCAGCATATCCATTATTTGGCCTGATGTCTTTTTGAGAATAAGTCATATTACTAATAGTCACAGTACCATTGCTTTTGTTAATACCAGTAATTTTTCCAGAAGTTAATGTTTTTTTTCCATTGTCCAATTTAGTGTACCATACACTATCATCTATACTATATGCATTATTAATATTACCAATAACAATAATCTTTGTATAGTTATTAGCAATATTAGACCAACTTGTTGATAAATTCTCAATATAATTATAACGAAAACATCCAATTTTAGAATTACAATATTCATCAATGCAATCTGGGTCAATTAAGTAGTCTGAAATATAATAAGGATCGCTATTTTGCGAATTAATATAATTTATAATATAATTGTATTCTTGTTCATTGTAATTTGGAATATTATATACAGTATAGTTATCGTATTTATATATATTACCGTTGCTATTATGGGTGTCTGTATATTCACCCAGCCAAACAACAAAAGAATTTGATAATTTCGTGGTATCAATATTTTCAACAATATCAGTAAATGGTCCAAATATATTACCAAAGTTATTACTAATGTTATACACAATTGTATTATTTTTTTTTGAAATATTGTACATATTACTTATGGTATATGTTATATATGTTTCAATAGTTTTGGTATACTTTAAACTTGGAAATGCAGTGAATACATTTGAATTTGGTATATTTTCAGACCACATACCAACTAATATACTACATAGTTTTATTAATTCATTTTCTTGGGTGTTAATTTTGTTATTAATAAAAGCCATTAAATATATAAAATCAAACACATGAATATATAAATCGTTGCTGACTGTATTGTATTTTGGTTTAAAATATTTTTGTTGTATGGTATTGCCATATTTAAAATAGTCTTTTTTCAGTTCATAATCAAATGTTGTTGATGTTGATTTATACCAATAAAAATAATCAATATATTTTAATAATTTAATATAAACATCATAATTATATTCAAGTCTTGTGTTATTTGTTTGACTTTTGTTAATAATTGGAGGTATAATTTTAATATATAGTGCATTTAATGTGTTATTGTGATTGAGTTCCATTGTATTTATTTTAAATAAATCCAGTCTCTTTTTAATAATATCTTGAAGCTTGTGCACAATACTCATCGCAGTAGATGCAGTATGTTTGTTATAAGTTTCAAAATTTATTATATAGTTATTGTTTACATTGGCAAATAAAGTATTATTATATTCAACAATAGCTTGAGTACTGGCTATACCATTATTATAAATATGTAAGTTGCCAGTAGTCGAATAACTATATTTTAACTGAACATTATTAGATTCACTTGCATATATGAATAAATCTATTCTTTCACCTTTTTCACAACTAACAATATGTGAATAATCATCAAACATATTATACTGAAGTTTAAATGACTCAAAATTAGTGTTGGTATTATCAAAAATACTATTTAAATTGCCGTGGTTGATGGGGTCATTTGTATATGTTGAAATCCAGTTATTATGGTTAATACTTAAATAATCTTTAGTGTTATATTTATAGTTTTTTGTTAAATGATAAGAATATATAGTTTCAAATACATTTATAATTGCATCATTTTTTACAATAAATAAAAACTCGACCGGGTTTTTTATATCAGATGCGCTAATGGTTGCATATATTGTTTGCTTGATTAAATTATTTAATGGGTTCCAGTCTTCTGGTTGTGATTTTGATAAGGATTTATTTTGTATTTTTATCGGAGGTAATCTACTCATAAAATAGTTAAAATATATATTATTAAGTTTTAATATATATTACGGTTCACACGACCATGATTCCCTTACAAATACGGAATATAGCTTAGTCTAGTGTTTTCATACACGGTCGCCTTAAACACCTCTGCATATCCTTCCACATAAACGGTATCGCCATTGTATATTTCCTCGCACCCATATTCCCCCGTGCAACTTTTACCATTCTTGCTAACTGGCAGTTTCACGTTAATATTGCCACTGCTATTACTGGTAGTATAGTATTGCATCTTGTCGCGCCCACTCAATTTGCGCCCCATCAAAGGCAAAATCAACGTGCCCGTATTGTGGGACACGCTTGGCTCGGGAGTTAATATCCCAATTTGGCTAAAACTGGGACTGGGACCGCGAGTTTCAATACCGGTAGCCATGGGCGGAATCCCCGAACTCTTAATGAACATATCGTTGGAAGGGGGCGACATAATTCCTCCTAAAGGGTTCATCCCTGAATCACCAGCAACTACCACCACCTTTGTCTCTGTAGGGGCAACAATGGCTTTATTTTGCTGGTGATAAATGTAGAGAACAACCACCAAAATAACAAACAACAAAAACAATGTCATATTTTCAATGCAAAATACACCGGGCAAACATTTCTTGGCCATCGCAAGTATATACTACTAAGGGAACTTGTCGTTCCCTTATGATCCCATACTGATTAAGGGAAGTGGTAAGGAGAAACCGTAGGTTTCTTCTACTTGGGACATGAATAACACTTATTCATAATGGATTTCGGATATCGATTGATGTGAAATCCGGCATACTTTTTAATATATGAATCTATGGCACGAACGCCCTTGGCAACAAGTTTACCAACGTCTTTGAGACCGGGGATAACAGAGGCTAAAAGCCCCCAGAACAAAAACCATATACCGAAAACTATATCCGTCGCATAAAATAAAGCGCATTTGGGTATGTTTTTGATCTTGTCGATTGCACACTTAAAATAACCGATGATTTGCTTAAATGGTTTGGTGATGGTGTTGCTTATTTTTTTAAACTCTTTTTTAATGGCACCACCAACCGGATCTTTGGCTTTCTTTTTTGCCATAACTGACTACTTATAATAAATACAGATAAACCTATTAGTTCCCTTTATTTGTACTCAGCATACAAGTTCTGACTCATAGTTCCAAAAGACTCAGTTTTAATAAGGTCTTCGGCCTTTTTCAGCAACGGTTTCAAGTTATCCATGTTGGCCATCAGTTCTTTTTGTTTGTTCAAGAGCTCGACGGTTTGGGAAGGCAAATCCTTGGTATTTTTACTGAGTAAAGCGACTGTTTTGGCAGTCTCTGCAATCGATTTCTCTGTATTGCCCTCGAATGACTCGTCGTTTTTATCGGTATTCGCATTATCAGCTTCTTTTTTATCGACTTCTTCTTTATCGGCTTCTTCAGCAACATCTTCTTCTTCGTCAGCGGGATCTTCTTCGTCTTCGCCTTCACCGTCTTGGTTTTCCAAGCCTTCTAAAGCCCCGGTTCCAAAAGAAACAATATGGGTTAAAGCAAGTGCAATCACCAAAACGACGGTCATATTTTTGCTAAAGAATGTGGTCAGCAATCCAACCGCGAAAAACAAGAGAACGGCATTGGTATTACCGCGCATATAAAACTGGGTCAAATCGACTAGAGATACAACGAAAATCAGATAGAGAACCCACTTGTTATACAACAGTTTGCCAGAGGCAGATGGCACAAGATGCAACACTTTGTTCAACAGACTCTCTGAGTAATCCACTAATTTGTTAATGTAATTCATAATAAATATAACATACCTGATGAAAATAAATAATTTAAGATGATAGAGGTTATAGAACTTGCATATAATAACTATTATGCCGAACCATTGTTCTAAGAAAAAGAAGGGACAACCTTCCTCTATTACTATTGATGAAAAACATACCCAAATGCTTAATGAGTTTTATGACGCGGAAACAGTTCAGATACCAGAGCTGGAACAAAAACTGGAATCATTGAAAAGCCAACTTTTGAAAATCGATGATGGCAATATTGATAAGCGTATGGATATTAAAGACCAAATACGCGACACGCGTGAGCAATTAAAAGAGCTGAAACACTGTAAACATACTTATTTGTTGAAAAATGCGCCATATATATTTAATTACTTTGATGAAAAGAAGAAGGTGTCAGAGAACAAAAGCGACAACAAAGTTGTGCTAAATTCGTTTTTCAAAATAAAAACGCCGAACCATGAAGATTCCGCGAAATATCAAAAATCGCGCACCTTTTACGAGAACTATTGGAAAAACGTGAACAAGAATTACATTGATCCGCAATATGTGTGCCAAGATTATTGCAGTCGATGTGGGATTGGCGAGCTTATCCCACAAGAGGAAGAGGGTATTCTAATTTGCAACAATAATAAGTGTGCAGTGTGTGTGCAATATATTGTGGATAACGAGAAGCCTCTGTACAAGGAACCGCCGAATGAGGTTACATACAACGTGTATGACCGCACCAACCATTTCAAGGAGATATTGTCGCAATTTCAGGCGAAACAGACGACGAAGATTCCGTTGGATGTGGAGAACGCGATTAGAGCGCGCATTAAGAAGGAGCGCATTGTGGATATTACGAACGAGATTAATTACCAGAGAATGCGAGAGATATTAGACACACTAGGATACAATAAATACTTTGAACATATTCAATTTATTAATTTGATGTTTGGCATTAAACCGCCGGTGATGAGCGACGAACTGCAGGACACGTTGTGTGTGTTGTTTATCGAGATTCAAGAGCCATGGATTATGCACTGCCCGCCAGATAGGACGAATTTTTTTAATTGCACATACACGTTGTATCAGTTGTGTGTATTATTGGGACAGACACAATATTTGCCGTTTATTCCGATGATGAAAGACAGAGATAAACAACGGGAACAAGACGCAACATGGAAGAAAGTGTGCGAGACACTGGATTGGGAATATATACCGACTATTTAATTTTTATTATAATTACCCTTAAATGGGTCTACTACTTTTGAATCATATACAACCTTTGTATGTTTTAATGGATAAAATACTGCACCCCAACTTTTTTCAAAATAGTGTCCATCTTCTGGATTTGAATGGTCGGATACTAACTGGACCAATTTTTCATAATATGATTTTGGTTTTTGCAAAATATCTTCTTTACTAACAGAGAATATTCCATAATGAATCACGTGTGGTACTTTAATATCACCAAACTGTGCACGAAACCATTTTTCATATGGTCTAATTGAACTTTTACGAATCATGTGTTCATTATTTAGTTTTTGGTTTTCAGTTGTTGTTGAACGGTATGCACTTACATTGAATCCTTCAAATTCTTTAGTGATGTCGTTGTCTTTTATATTTTTAAATGATAAAAATGTTGCACTATTATTTTTATCAATACTAGCTAATAGTTTTCTTGCAAACATCTTTTTTTTAAATATTTTGTGAGTGGTGTCAATAGATCCGGGTAAAAACACATTGATATCTGATAGATTATCATAATTGTTTATAATATGAGTTAAATATGTATGTGATTCTCTTCCAACGTTTGGAAGATTAATTACTTTATTCACTTGCAACATATTAAAATTTGAATTTGGACCTTTATTATAAACTGTATATTTGTATTGGTTAAATGGATTTAAGTTTGTCCATTCAAGTTTTTCATTATATCTTGAAACCACAAGTTCAATACTTTTATTTAGTCCTTCTTTTTTATGCAATGGTTGATACACAAATAAAAATATAATTGACATTATAACCAATGATACAATTAACACTATATTATACATAATTGCACTATATATAATATTAACAAACCATTTAATCAACTCTATCTAAAGAGTCCTTATCGGGCACAGGACTCGACTCGCCGTCAAGGGAACTTTGTTCGTCTTCAAGAGAAACAACACCCCCCTGTGAACCACTAATCTGTTTCACCTCAGCAAGCTCGCGCTCATCGAAATTCACAGTCTCCTTGACACCCACCAAATTACCATCCTCGTTAATAGACTGGGTGAGCTTGTTGCCAGACTCGCGTGCCTTTCGCACATTCTCCTCAATGGCCTTGCGTTTCGCGTCCATGACACGCTGGTCAAATTCTTGTTTGGCCTTCTCCTCATTCTTCAGCTTCTCCTGGTGCAACTGATTAAGCTCCTCCTCCATAAACTCGACGCGACCGGTCTTGTAAGCATCAGGATCCCAAGGCATCCAGGTGCCCACTTGGCCCACAAAAATGTCGTGTGTAGGGTCGGTTTCACGCAACTTTTTGGCGCGCAATTCAGCTTCAGCCTGACTGCTATATGCGCCACGCACTTTGATGCCACGCACTGAAGTCTGGAACTCGTGTGCCGAATTAAATTCTTCGTTCAAACGGTTTTCGTTTTTGTCCAAGAAGTTCTTGAAATCATTCGATACGGAATACGACTTTAGGTGAGCTTTTTCCTCGGTGACATAGTCCTTCATATCGGACATGATGTCATCCAACTTTAGCTTGTATTTATGGGAAACAAAATTCATGAAATCGCCGAATTTCTCGATGGATTTAGCGAACTCCCATTGTTGCACAAACTTTTCAAACAGGAAGTGCTCGCGTTGCTTTAGCACATTTTCGGGGCTGATGAATGACAAGCAAACAAACTTTTGAGAAGGAATAGTGGGATCTTCATAGCACAAATCAACATAATTGGGGTTTTTGGAACCATCGGCTTGCTTCTTTCTTTCAAATTTAGGAGACATTGTTGGAGTATACTAATTGTATGCAACTGGTTTTAAGTAGTTTTTTGGATTAATGACAACTTTAGGTAAAATACTATGTTTCCATACAATATAAATGTTCAACGAACTTGTTAAGAAAGCCATTAAATACATTGTTGAGGGTATCATTGTTGCCCTTGCTGCTTATGTTATCCCCAAACAATCCCTGCGTCTTGAGGAAGTTGTGGTTATTGCCTTGACTGCTGCTGCCACTTTGGCCGTTCTTGATACCTTCATCCCTTCCATGGGTGGTAATGCCAGACAAGGTGCCGGTCTTGCTATCGGCACTGGTCTTGCTGGCGGTCTTCGTGTTGCTGGTATGTAAGCAGGGAACCTATGGTTCCCCTGCGACCCCTCCTTCATAATATTAATGGCCCATGGAGGTCTGGAAAGAGGATGACTGAAACCGAATACCTTGGATTCAGAGACAACCATATGGTTGTCTCATCTGCCCTTAAAAGGGTATAAAACTAGCACAACATATTTATTTAATTATAATGAATCTGTTGTTAAATCCTGACGCAGTTAAGTCTCAATTTGTATATTTTATCGAAACTAAGCCAAACGTGTTATTTAGTGGTACATTCACCAAAATAAATTATTGCAATGATTTCTTTACTATGTATGGTATGCATATTAGTTTGAACAATATGCGTTTTGACACGGTGCAACGAATAGAGACCGATATATTAAATGCGTATGCGCAGTATACAGGTAAACCGGTTATAAAAAATTACAAACTTGCAACTGACCCAAAGCTTGCATTAAATACAAGTGTGAAAATATCTGGTATTTGGGAAAACGATAATGGAGAAATTGGACTGTCATATAAGCTGAATAATAGTTATAATGAGTAGTGTGTATTCAATTGGACTCTTGTCGCTTACTGAAATATTTGCCGATTTTGCATTGAAACAATATGCAACAGAGGGCGGATTATTGTTGTTGACATATGGTTTAGTGGGTTATTCGGCAGTGGTGTATTTGTTGATACAGGTATTGCGCGGATCATCGGTACTAATGATGAACGCTGCATGGGACGGCATATCAGCATTATTGGAGTCGCTTATGGCATACATAGTATTGGGCGAGCGATTTTCGGATCCAAATCAATATATTGGCTTAGGACTTATTGTGGCGGGACTGTTTTTCATGAAAATCCCGTTGAAATAAATCAATACCAAGTCTAAATCGACGACTCGTACTCGCTCAATTTAAATGCGTGTATTTTCATATTGGGTTCTTTCCTAAGTATCGAATGTCCGTCTGCCGTCAAGTTTTGAACCTTCGGTTCTTTCATAGGTTTAAATATATTATTTTCATATACATTCGCATTTACATTATACTCCATCTTATTTTTAATACACCACTGAATGCATTTCTGTGTATTCATACGTAAATAGTTATTGATTTTATTTGTCTTATATTTGCTCTCGATTAGCGACAAAGTCTCGCCAATGTTTTCGAGTTGAAGTTGCCCTATAATACAGTTGCATTCCTCAATTTTATTATAATAGTGCATTGGTATATGCACGTCTTCAAATATGCGTTTGACACTGAGTTTCGCATTATTTATATTGCAGATTTGAATTAGTGCGCATTCCAAGTTCGCAATAGGAACCGGCGTTTTGTATCCAGTGCACACTATATATCGCTCCGAGTTCGCACAACGACTTGTACATGGTTTGCATATATATACTTTGTCATATGCCGACGAAAGCAAATACAGCAACTCGGTTGTAGGTTTTAAAAAACAGTCAAACATTTTCAAAACGAAATTGCCACCCGGTTTTTGTAGTGCGAGTGCAAATGCTATTTGTGCAAATAATAATTGCACCATATTTTGCTCTTGTCCGCCGAAATTGTCGGAAAAATCAAATCCGCCGTCGCCACTAACCAAGTCCATCTTATTTTGGTATTTGCGTGCAACATATAAGAAATTATTTACATCAAGTAAATTGCCAGTACCGTCAATACCTTTTTCGAGCTCTACATTTGGATTGGTTCGTAAAAAATGCTGAGTCTTTTTCCATCCAGGCACCGAATCGTCGACCGGATCTTCGATGGTCATTCCATAGTATTTATCATTTGCACACTCACGCGTTGTTGCCACTGCTTCAATGAATCCACCGGGGCCTTCGGCAAGTCCGAACATTTGCATTGGCTCCAGTTCCCTTGGATTTGTGCCATCAGGCAATAAGTGAAATTCGTGAATCATTTCTATCATTTTAAAAAAGGCGCGCGAAATTGGCTTGTATTTACATATACTGGCTTTGGCATTATTGGAGTGTATGTATTCAAATGGATTTGTGTATTTTTTTACGGCGTGCCAGTCTTGCTCGTTTAATGATATGCGGTTTTTTATTTCGTTCAAATAATGGTTTAATGAATATGACATATATGGGCATTGTTTATCCGATGTAAATGTAATGTTTAACTTATTAATGCAGTTGTTATCAACTATCGATGGCAATTGAACAAACATCATCGCAATTAATATAATTACGATAATGTGTTTATATTAATATAAAATTGATTGTTGCGTTGAGCTAATATTTATTAGCAATAAATGCAACTAGAATCGTACATTGAGGGATATATACAATACGTGTTTCGTAAACACAAAACGCCAAACAAATACGAAAACCTGGATTTATATCTGGAATCCGAGTTCAAGTATGTAGCGAGCGAATACAATTTTTCGGAATGGTTGGGAAATACCAGTAAAAATCGATTACTAACACCAGAGAATATGTGCAAAATGTTTAACACTATACGCCAAGAAGGCACGCCCATTGATTTAACATCTGATATATTATTGCGTGAATATGCATATTGGATATTATATTATATGCCGGTTGATAAAATCAAAACTATTCTTGAATTATCATAATAATATAAATATAATGTTAGTGTTATAAAAAATATTGTTCCCACCCTTCGGGCGGGAGGGCCATATGCCCGCTCCCCTTCGGGGAGGACTGGAAGGAGGCGACTACCAAGCCCCATTATCTTCCTCCTCATCGCTTTCATTATCACTGTTATCGCAGTTGTTGTCGTTGTCGTCATCGCTGAAATAGATTTCGTGTCCATTTTCGTCAATAATCACGATATCATCGGTATTATACTTGTGCCCCTCGTATAAATATTGCTGTTGTGTTAAGTATACTTTCTTACCTTTGGTGTCAATTTTGTCGCTCTTCTTTACTGTCTTTGTTTTTTCTTCTGCGATTTTTTTCATAGGCTTTTCGCTTACTTTGGCGGTCATCGAAGAATAACTGAATACATGAGCCTTTGGTTTGATTTCAACTACTTCATCCAAAATGTCAAATCGCCCAGTGGTTTGTTTATAGTTTTGTTCAGGATGCACCTTTGCATTTGTTGCGCCAAGTGTAGGAAATGAATCTAATGTTGGGAATAGATTAACCGGCTCAACTTGAGCGGGTGCACGCGGTTTAAATTGATTAAGGGAACTAGAAGAATTATAAGAGCCCGATGAACTATAAGAGCCCGAAGAAGGGGGAACATAAGGGCGTCTCTGACGAGGTTCGTGGCCGTAAGTGTTGGTGTTCTGCATCTTGATTAATTAATTGATTGGTTGGTTTGTTTGTTTTATACTTTTACATAAAACGATCCATGAAAGTTCAATTTTACGAGGATTCAATGTGCCTATATGCCCTCTCCTTTATTATACAAATAGAATGAGCTTCGGAAAATTGAAGTTTTAATAGTTATATAAACATAATTCATATAATAAAATTACTTTTAAACAAATCGAAACTACAATCAAATGGATATTACGAAACAGACCAAATTATCAAAGGCCGAATGGAATTCAGTGGAGATTCCAGTGCCTGACAACGAGAAGCGCATTCTCGACCTCATTATTTCCGGATTCAATGACGTTAATGTGCGCCACAATGACAACAAATCACTTCTTGGAATTGCCAAAGTTGAAAAATCCGACAGCGTAGAGTCGTTCTTTTACACCAAGTTCTTCAAACCAGTGGTTGTTGATATGGTAAAACAAGTGAAACCGCGACTGAAGTCGGATAGTCCGATTTTGACATTTAATGTCAAAGACGTTGATAGTAAAAAGCTGAAATCCGCCGACGCAATTCGCGTGGAAAATATGAACTCGCATATTGAATCGAATCGCTCCAATATCATGGAGTTTACGTTTCTTGAATTTGCGAAGCAGTTATTGCTTGGATTTTACAACAAAAGCTATTCGTTCACACAACCTACACAGCCCAAGCCATTTGCATTTTACTTATATTCACTTATCCAATTGCGCAATATTGCAGTGCCCCATTTAAATCAACATGTAATGTCATTTATTGACATTTGCACACAAACTATCAACAAAGAAACTGCGCTATCAAATATCATTAAGAACGCATACGACTTTATTGAGAAAAATCCAAACATCTATCAATATGGCGATATAACCTTATATGATCATCAAAAACGTCTGTTCAATGTTTTCAACAAACCTCACGACCGAAAACAAGAGCAATCTAATTTGGTGTTATACATTGCCCCCACTGGTACTGGTAAAACGCTGAGTCCAATCGGTCTTGTTGCGAATTACCGTGTCATATTTGTATGCGCGGCGCGCCACGTTGGTATGGCGTTGGCAAAATCCGCAATCTCGGCTCAAAAGTGTGTTGCGTTTGCGTTTGGATGTGAATCCGCCACTGATATTCGTTTGCATTACTATTCGGCTGCCGTTTATTCAGTAAACCGCAAATCCGGTGGAATTGGCAAAGTCGACAATAGTGTTGGCACAAAAGTGGAAATTATGATTTGCGACGCAATGTCCTACTTAGTTGCTATGTATTATATGTTGTCGTTTAATGACCGCAGTAAAATTATAACGTATTGGGACGAACCTACTATTGGTATGGATTACGAAGATCATCCATTGCATGACATTATACATAAGAATTGGTCGGAAAACAAAATACCTAATATGGTGCTTTCTTCGGCTACATTGCCGAGTGAAGAACAACTTATGCCAATGATTATGGATTTTCGCGCCAAGTTCAATAATGTGCGATTAACGACAATCGAGAGTTTTGAATTCAACAAGTCGATTTCGGTTCTCAACAAGTCTGGATTTTCCGTATGTCCACACAATATGTTTGAGGATTGGACTAAATTACAACGTTGTGTTCAGTACTGCAGTGAAAACAAAACATTGCTGAGATATTTTGACCTGAAAGAGATTGTCAAGTTTATTGATTACATCAAGGATAGTATTCAAGATGAATACAATGCAGATGCGTATTTTGAGGGTTCCATTGCAAACATTAAGATGAATACAATTAAAACGTATTATTTGGATTTGTTAATGCGCATTAAAGAGGAAGCGTGGCCGAATATATACAAGTATATTGCCAGCACTATGCAGAAGAAGTTTGACAATGATGGCACTATTAAAAAGACATCTAGTATTGGTGGTTATGTTGCGAAACCGAGTGGCAGTTTACAACGCTTGAATAGTGTTGCTACGGAACCATCCTATGTGGATAAGGCGAAAAGTATGTCAAAATCGTCTGGCGGAATATTGTTAACAACTGCTGATGCACATACACTTACTGATGGACCTACTATTTATCTGACAGAAAGCATCAAGACGATTGGCAACTTTTATATTCAGCAATCGAGTATACCCAAGGCAGTATTTGACGATATTTTCGCCAAGTTAACCGAAAATAACGTATTGCTAGAAAAAGTGGCAAAGTTGGAAGCGACACTGGAAGACGAGCTCGGCGAGTTGGCTTCTAAAGAGAAGAAGATGTCAGGCGAACAACTAACTTCACCAAATGCACGCAAAATAGACGAGCAAATCAATGACTTGAGATCACACATTAAAGTGCTTTCACTTGAACCACTTTATGTGCCGAACACTGTGCAACACCAAAACATTTGGTCGCCAGTTCCTGTATCCAATGCATTTGTGCCTTCTATTGACCCGGACACAGTAAAGCGCATTATGGAGCTCGAACTTGATGACCGACTTAAAATCTTGTTGCTTCTTGGAATTGGTTCGTTTGAGACGCAAGAAAACAGTGCTTATACTGAAATAGTGAAAGAACTGGCTTATCAGAAACGCTTATTCATGATTATTGCGTCATCGGATTACATTTACGGAACCAATTACCAGTTTTGCCATGAGATCATAGGCAAGGATTTGGTGCAAATGTCGCAACAAAAGACGATTCAAGCATTGGGTCGTGTGGGACGCAATAATGTGCAACAAGATTATACCGCGCGGTTCAGAGACGATGCTGTTATTGAAAACTTGTTCAAACGACCTGTTGAAAATATCGAGGCGACCACTATGTGCAGACTATTGATTACCGACGACGAATAAACAGTGATTAGTGCATTTTGATGAAAAACTCGCGACTTGATTCCAAGTCTTTGTAGTCGCGATCTATTTTTTGTGGCATTTCAAAAGGAACATTCAGAGAGCTGATGTCTTCGCAATATTTCATGTAAGAAACGGATCCATTGTAGGTATCTTTAATTGCGTATTCAAGCACAATTGCATTGAGTTCTTCCACTTGTTTAGTTATATTGGTTTTATAATGTTGAGCATATTGAACATACACAGAACGCATAATAATTTTGAGTGTCTCTGGATTTTGGGGTAAAACTGTAAATTGACCTTTGGACATTTTGTATACGCCGGCACGAATTCCATTTTGAATAATCTGCATATTTCCAGCCGAGAAAAACACTTGACTGAGCAAATTCTCTTCCCATTCACCGGCAATCGCTCCTCTGTATTCAGTTGCCTTATTTTTAATGGCAACCTTTTCGGCCATTTGAAACCAAGCGTTGTGATCAGGCTGATCCATTAAATTTACGCGTCCATTTGACTTTCCTAAATTGATTATTTTTTTATCGTATGCGTTATCAATAGCAGAATTTACAGAGTCAATGGTGTATTTAGACATTGTATAATAAAATACGCGCAGATATTATATTATGCTGGATTTCGCTAACTTTTATTCGTTGACTATTACAATTGCTATTTTAATTTTAATATTGGCATTGGCATTTGTTGGATGGACTATGACCAAAAGCAAAGACATGGTAAAATTTCCTCAGTTGCAAAATACTTGCCCTGACTATTGGACAGTCAATGCATCTGGGCATTGCGAGCAACCAACTGGTATTAACAAGGGTAATAAGACATTGACTGCTGACTCAACACGTGGTATTACTGCAACTGATTTTGACCCAAATCATGCGGGTTGGTCTGCAGCAGGTGATGCCGTGTGTGCTAAAAAGAAATGGGCATCCGACCTTGGCATCACTTGGGACACCATAACTAATGCTAACTACTGCTAAGGGAACTTGTTGATTCCTTTTTTCGAATGATCAGATATCCTATACTGTAAAAGGGAAGTGGTCAGGAGAAACCGTAGGTTTCTTCTAGTTATGCCCGGATCCATGGTTTCCATACCGGCAAATAACTAATGTAAAATGCAACAATCGCGGCTAAAGAGGTCAATGTAGCCTCTGATACGCTGTGTTTATTCTTAATAACTTTTTGCAATGGTTCTATATCTACCAAATTAGGATTCACACTAACTCCACTAAATTTAGAGGCAACACTATTTAATGTATTCATATCTAAGTTGTCGTCAAACAATTGGGTAGCAATGATACTGTAATCTTGGTTTGCAGTGCCTTGAAACACGCCAACAATTTTTTTCTCTGGATTGCCATTCATAATATCGCTTAGTCCGTTAAACAACGATATCCATTTGTATCCCACTGTATTCTCAAAGGCTCTACTAATTAGTAGTCTTTGAGAAATAAAGGCCATTGTGGTTCCAACTATACTAAAGACGGCAATAACACAATTTAGCGCAATGTCAGCAATATCTTTTTCATTAAGACTGCGATCGCCCTCTAAGACGGCGGCCTTTAAACCAATCGTAAATACAAAACACGCAACTAGTACAAATAAAAATATTGCGAACTGACCAACATTACGAATCCAATAAATAATTGCTACCATAAATAATACCATACCTGCATACACTCCTTGAACGCTTCCAGTATTCATTATACAATTACGTCCAAAATAATAATAACTTTTGTTTCGCATAAATATATGTCGGATAGTCCATCGTTAATTGAACCAGATGTGAAGTTATTCATCGACAATTCATTGAAAAAAGCGCACGAATACAAATTGAACACATACACATTTTTCTTCAATTTTGGTGTGCTTGCATTATTCACACTCGTATTTGGTGGATTTCTCTGGTATCGCTACAAAAACAAACCAACGCCATACGAAATACAGCAAAAGATGAAAAAAGATCAAGAAATAATAATGTCCAAGATCAGGACAAACCAAGACGATAGAAAACGCAGTTTATACAGAGAAATGACAACTATGCCCTTTGTTGATATGGATTTAGCTACTCGTTCATATAATCAATAATCACGTAGTATATAATATAATGGATTCGCAAGACAAATATGACAAATATGTTGATAATGTAAAAAATGGCGGTTCTATATACATTGATGAATCTCTGGAGGGTGAACTAAATTTGCGCGGAAACAAAGATATAAGTGAACTGCACTTTAATGGCGGTTCTATTAAGCGCATTTACAATGTCCCACGCAATTTAAAAAAATTGGTTATTAGCAATAATAAATTACTCGATTTGCCTATTTTAGAGTTTCCCAATCTGGTTCATTTAGAAGTTGATGCCAACTTATTACCACGTATTGATTTGCAACATTTAACTAATCTTGCATACATTAGTATCAATGGCAATCCATGCACAAGTATTGAAAATATTCCAGAATCATTAAAATACTTATATACTAACAATACTAAACTAACATCGCTCAACTTAAATAATCATAAAATATTGAAGGTATCTTGCACTGGAAATCCGCATTTAAAACGAATTACTGGGACACAACATACTGGCTCTATTATTAAGGATCCAGACACACAAATTATAGGTTCTACTATGACTGGTGGAACAAAACATGATGTGCAAGAGGCCGTCGGTGAATATTATAAACTCAAATCACTTTATGAGTCAAATTTGCATCAGAGCTTGAAATCTGTGTATGCAAAGTATACATCCAAAAAAGAACGACTTCAAGAAATTAGTAAAGCGAGAGCCAATGCCAGGTGTATAAATTGCAACAAACTGGGAGGCACCAAATTTTGGAAGGATGCAAAAGGACATTTGCGCGCAATGTGCGGGAATTCGTCGCAACCATGTAATTTGAATATTGATATTTTAGCAAGCTTAAATGAAGTTCAAATTCGAATTGAAAAAACTCAACAACACATTGATACCATAAAGCAAGATATTGTTAAATTAAAGATGGACACGATATTTGGATATGTGTCAGAGACAGAATCTGTCAAAAGATTTGAGCAACTGAAAAAAATACTTATGGACGAAACAGATGCAGCCATTCTGAACGACAACAAATATTCATTGCATGAATTAATGAACGACCCCGATAAACAGAGAATATTAAACGTCAAAATGCAAATGATACACCAAGAGTTGGGCGAGATTCGCGATTTGATAAACAAGTATGATCAATCTGGACGCGACAAGTTTATGAAGGATATTGCATTAAAACACGAGGCAATCAACGATCAAATGCAAATAATACGAGGACTTAAATACCCAGTTAATGAAGTTATTCAAGTAAAGGGTTTAAATGTGCTGAAACAATATCCATATTCTCTAGACACATTGCACAACAAACACGCTGATTTATTAAAGGTCGAAAAAATGAATACATAATTATAAAGGTTAAAGAAAACCTGAGTTTTGTTTATAATGAATTCCAATAAACAAAACATATTTTATTATAGCAATTTTTGTCAACATAGTCAAAAAACGTTGCAATTTCTGGTCCGCACCAACTTATCCAATGAAATAACATTTATTTGTGTGGATAAACGAGGCAGAGACCAGCAAACAAACCAATTGTTTGTTATATTGGACAATGGAAACAAAGTTATTATGCCACCTAATGTGCATAGTGTTCCTGCATTATTAGTGACCTCTGATAATTATCGTGTTGTTTATGGCGATGATATTGCCAAGATGTATGAATCGCGTGTGGTAAATAATCAAATGACTGCAACTAATTTCAATGGCGAACCGAGCGGATATAGTTTATCAGGATCGTTGTCAAACACTGGTTCGGCTGGTCAGTCATTATCTACATCCTACACTGGTCAATATACTATCAATACACCACCAGCCGATTTTGGAAGTAATAAATTAAAAGAAGGAGATACAAGTATTGAACAATTGGAGCAAATGCGCGGAGCACAAGATAACCAACTTGGTATTGGCAGTAAAAATCCATTTCTACAACAACAACCTATGCAACAGCAACAACCTATGCAACAGCAACACCCTATGCAACAACAGTATCGATCTCCGTTCTAAGGGAACTTTGTTCCCGACGGGCGCTTCCGCTAAGGGAACTTTGTTCCCGACAGTCGATTCTCTTAATGGAACATTCTGCTAATAAATAAAGTTAACCGCTCTTAATTAGTAAAACAATAAACACCATTGATAATATACACATAAACCCGACACACGTTGCACTTATATCTCGATATTCATTGACTTCGTCCCATAAATCCGAATAATCACTTTCACTACGAATACGCGGAGCCTTTTCGCCACTGTTGCACGCATTGCAGTCAATATCATTGTCTGAATTACATTCATTATATACACCATCAATACACACCTTGCATCTTGGTGTGATTAACGACATCGAGTTCGGCATAATGCATCGCCGGTGAAATGTGTGGCCACACGAATACTCAATCATGGTGCTGTCTGATTCGTAGAACGAGCAAATATTACAAAACATTTTGTTATTTATTGATTATAAATTTGGTGTAAACTATAATCAATTTTTTACTGAATAATATAAAGATATAAAAATATAAAATACAATGTCTGATAAGTCGTTTATTGTTAGCACCTTTAATAATTATTTTTTCGAATTTTTAGAAGATGTGCAACGTATATTGCCAGAGAATGCACATATTCGCACGTCATTGCGTTCATTTCGAACCTTAACCGATTTAAATAAGTCAGTGCTTATTAAGGCATGGCATAAGTTTGTCTACCAAAAATATGAAGGTGTAATTGATTCTGGTGATATTTCATTCTTTTTCGAAAAAGATTATAGTGCAGACTTAACCGCATTAAGTAATAGCAATAAGATTTTGGAAATTATAGACAGTGTGCGTCAGCCAGTAAAGGAAGCGTGTTCAAATGATACGAATAAAGAACATGTTACTACTTATATCCAGAACTTATCCAAGTTATCGGTTGCATATAACGAAGGTTAAGGGAGGCGCTTCAACGAAGTTTTATACTATAAATATATATAGTATAAATGAAATCAAAAGTAAAAAAACGTCGCAACCATAAATCTACATATAAAAAAGGTGGTTTTAGGTGTCCGGCTGTACAAGCACGACTAAATATCGTCGAGTCAAACGGTAAACCGTGTGGTCCTAACTCAATAAATGCCAACGCAATCACTTATAAAAACCATTTAGATTCCTGTTATTCGTATTCGGAATGTTTTTTCAATAGTATAAGCACAGGTAAGGCCGTTATCAATTTATTGCCAATTTTAAACGCATTTAGTAGAGAACAAATCGTGTTTAACTATAAAAATATTGACACAATCAATACCAACTATGTTGATAAGACCACTGCTTTAAATACCCGTGCAGATTTAACGCCGAATAACACGCCCGAGACTATAATTGACTCTAAATTTTTGGATGTGTATTTAACATCTCTGCTCACAACGGCTCTCGGATTACCATTATCTGACGATAATACAATAATATTAAACGAATCCGAATATGCAAAAACCATTAATGATAATTATTATATTCTTCAATCAAAGTTAATACAATATATATTAGCAAATTATCCAAATATTATCAAAACTATAATATCTATACTTGTTTCACTTATTAGTGAATTGCAAAATGATTATCATTTTTTAAAATGTTATACACTAGCAGAAATGCACGAATTGCCGATTCCCTTAAACGAAACTACTATTAACTTAGTTAAAATTAACAAATTACTAATAGCGGTTATCACTAAATTTTTATATATGTTTACTGGTATGTTAAGTGAATTAAATCACATAAATCCGAATGACACTAATTTACATATTTTAACTATTGTGTATAAATACGTGTTTAGTTATATATCATCACTTATTCAAAGATTCAACGCAGCTCCGGCGAGTAATACTGAAATATTTTTAAGTAATGTAATTTTAAATAAACTAATTGGTGAAAAATTTTTAATTATTAGTAGTTTACAAAGGATATTAAGTATTATTACTTGTGCGTTAAACGTATATAATACTGATGATAATTCTGGATCAGCAAGGCTAATAAGTATTTTAAATTCTGGAGATATTGCGAATAAATTAAAAAGTGATTTCATAAGTAATTGTAAAATGGATACTATCAAAAATGTACTTAATCGGAACGCAATACAATTAATTCGATCTATTATTAGTGGTTAGGGGAAACTGCATGTTCCCTTAGCAGTCGGGAAACTGCGTGTTCCCTTAAAACGGCATCATAATATTTTGCGAGTCCATCATTTGAGCAACAACTTTCTGAGTGATAAAAAACTTGGGATTGGCTTTTTTCCCAGGAATAAAATACTCATAATGCAACTTATTGATAAAGAACTTATCCTTCGAGCAAGTTATGTCTTCCATTGTCATCTCTTTTTTTACAAACACTCGCCAATATAATTTCTGAATTCGCTCACAAAACATCTTAAAATGTTCAAAAAACTTGCTGAATTGCTCATGATACATAGGAAAATAATACAAAAACTCAGAAACCTTACCTACTTTGCGCAATACCAAATATTGATAATGTATGTTAGGGTTATTTCCGCGAAGTATTTTCACCTCCAAATACCGGTCATTGTAATAAGCACACCGAAATCCGGTTTCTACATTTGTTAACATATAACCAACAGGCATATAGTTATTGGAAGGATTTGACATATCATTTTGCAACTGGCGTAGCACTTCAGGCAGATCGCGCATCGATACAGTTTCCGCTCCGTAATCAGATGGAACCGAAACATTCAGAGATCCAGTATTTACGTTTTTAGGCGGAACAAATGTAAACGAAGAGTCTGTTAAGGGAATCGAACTGGGCGCTTCTGCTAGTTTAAATGCTCCTACCAAATACAATTTAGGACTTGGCGCATAAATTACAATATGATTTGCGGGATGTTGAAGAACAAATGTATAACACCATGATTTATCAAATGAACTGAAATCCGCTTCATCGAGTGTATTTAAGGGCAGACGAGACAACGAAGTTGTCTCTGAATTCGAAGATTCCCGACTGACTAAGGAACCAAGTGCTTCCAAAAACATAGTGCGAAAAGTTTTTCCAGAATCGCGGAAATAACTGTAATTCCCCCCAAGCCCTTTTTTGGTGCAAACATCCCAACAATTCTCATCTGGATCCCAAAATAATGTCATCATAGTTCCCTCTATGATTTCATTAATAATAAAGTTAGCAGAAGCCCTATTGGATAAATCAAGCACGAAGTTGTCATTGGGAAACGACTGAAGAGGAGCTAATGCAAGCATTTTACCCGATGCATTGTACAGAGCACTTCTATACATACGATTCACATAATCAGTATTTGGCAAATACTCTTTTTCCAGATTTTTAATAGTATAATTACGCCCTCTATAGGAAACGGTCTTAGTTTGTACAAAAGCAGGTATCGACATTGTATTATTACTTGAGAACGCTTTATATATTTTACACTCATACAAAGGTATTTAGCGTCCTTTCGGGTATGCCCTTAGGCAATAGTCAATGTTTTTTATTCGATATAGAGAAATAAATATCAATAAATACAATATATAATGTCAGCCAACAGCCAAACAGAGCTTTTGGAATTTACAATGAAATTGGGAGATGTTATACAAGTATTCGCGCCAACTAATCCCCATATTCACGATAAAATATATTACATTGATTACATTGATGATGAAACAATTGGGTGCATTGACTTGAATGACGGCTCTAAAACTATACTCGATTTAGATGCAAATGGTTGTTTAACCGACACAACTATTGCGCAAATAACGTTGTTGTCTCGCAGTCCCAATAATGGTTATGCCGCTCAGCACGACTTAGTTGCAGGCAAATATGTGAAAATGGTATTTGAATTTGTAAAACCTCTGACTGTTCATGGTAAAATTATTGCCAATGACGAAGATATGATTCAAATTCAAACATCAGATGACCAAGTAATCTTTATCGATTTCGAATACAAGGGTATTCCAAAGCATATTCCTCTAACACATATTTCAGTGGTTGAACCATTAACTGTATTACAAAAGTCCGAACTCAAGGACAAAGAAAAAGAAGTAGTAGAAGAAGAAGAAAAAGAAGAAGCGTCAATGGAGTTTAGCCCCGAAGGTAATCCAGTGATTAAAGTGCCATCTAATCCAAAAATGGATTCATTTAACTTTGACGACTCTTATAGCAGTATACAAATCGGCGAAGAAATTGAATTCGAGGCCGAAGTTGAAGTTAGTAAATCAGAGCAACGCTATGGCATTGAAATACAAACCAATGATTTGTTAGATGAACTACTTTCTACTATTCCAGACGAAGCCCGCACATCGACTGTTATGGAAAAAATCCATCGCACCATTCGTAGATTCAAAGAATTGCGGTCGGCGTTTTCTATATTCGATGAACACGGCAATGTATCTGGATATGACAATTTCAATGCTAATTACAAACCACTTGTTAAAGAACTTGCCACATTAAATGCGAATTTGAAATGGATAGTGCCTGTTGTAAAACAAGTTAGCAAACTCACGGACAATGCTACATTGGGTCAAGATCTCGAAGACTATGATAGTGTGGTTAAAATGCAAAATATGAATAATCGTTATGTAACCCAGTTTAATGCAGCCAATCATTTTTTCACGCCATTCACAAATACCAGTAATAAAACAGTGCAAACAGAGATTGAAGCAGTTATCGATAATTTGGGTAATTTTGATTCCGAAGTGTCAACTGGTATTCGTAAGTATGTATTTCAACGCTATAACTTGGGTCAAACCAAAATTAGTAATAAGATTTTAAGATCTGGCAAATCGGTATACGTGCGTGAGCCGTTTACGCGTAGCGACACCATGGATATTAAGTCGGTTATTGTTTTACCGAAACCAATCATGGAATTTAGTCGTGTTCAGTTGCCAGGAACTGATGTGCTACAACGCACTGCACTCAGTCATAACTGGCTATACTATTATCGTTTATTGCGCAAAAAGACTGCAATAAAAAAAATGGCACTTAATGTGGAAAAGGATATTGATTATGGAGGCGATTTCGGCAATACTGCATACACATTTACAATGCCATCTGATACTGATTATGCGGATGCACTACAGTCCATTATTCCTCGATCCGTTTCATTAATTCGTCAAATGAAATCCAGTTTTACTGGCTACAGTTTTAATGCGATGTTGTCTTATTTTGAGCCATTTTTAATGGATATTCACAATATAACTTATTCGGGCAAGGTAAAAGGCGAACAGTCCGAAGGTGGCGGTCCATATCAAGAGCTTCGTGTTCAAATTCGAGATAATGTTAAAAACTATATAGGTGAGTTCATTGATAATCGCAAAAAATATAAGCAACTTAGTGAAATAAAGTCGGTTAAAGAACTACCGAATCCATTGCTGAATAAAATAAGCGCAGAATTATTAAGCAAGGTAGTCAAAGAATACAAGTTAACAGAGTCAATGTCGGCAAGTGAAGTGCTTACTCGAATTAATGCGATTGATAATGGAGCATTTTATTATAGTGTAGTTTCATTTATTATTGCTTATCTCTATACTCCAGACTTGTCAAACTTGACAGTTAGCAATGAAAGCTACAAGAATTCTAAAAGTTGTAATACTCGTGTGATTGCTAAAAAATACACATCGTTCAAGGATTTGCAAAAAGATAATGGCAATGAAGAAGTGTATTTTGATAGTGATTACGATAATACGCCATATGATATATTGAAGAAATACAGTGCGTCTCAACAACGCATGAGCAATTCGGAGTTTATCAATTACTTGTCTCTAGTGCTTCAGAAAGAATATGGTGTTGCAGATGATACAGAGGCATTGGCGCGAACCATTATTGCAAAAAAGAAGGCGATCGTTGAGGGCAACTATGCGGTGCTTGTTATTTATCCCAAACCCAGATCCGAATCCAAATCCAAATCCGAATCTTATAACTCCGAAGTTCATGAACTATTTGGGTCTGATAGTAGTTCCGATAAGTCAGTGGAGTCTGATATCAAAAAACGAATCACCTATTTTGTGCGCAAAGGAGATAATTGGGTTCAAGAAACAGAGATGTCGGAAACTGAACTAACAAATGAACTGATGTGTAATACCAGCAATAAATGTTTCTTTGATAAAAACAAGGATTTCTGCGACAGTGTCGACAATGCAGCCAAACGAATGAAACGCATTGCACAAAAACAGATGGTTGGTACTTCTATTGAATTATCTATGGAAGACTTTCGCAGAGAATTGGCCAAAGATTATGATTTTAAAGAATACGCAATTAAAAAAACTCGTGCCATTAAAGAAGCCAAAGCAGAACAATATTCGCTTATGGCATACACTATTGGAACGCGTGCAGTTCTTAACGAAGTCGTTGTTTCCCCCTACGCCTCTTTACTGAACAATATATTGGATATGATAGACTTCTCTAAGCGTCAAGAATATATTCTCAAATTCAAAACAGATTATTGCAGAGAACCAGTCGTCAATGACTTGGTAAATGAATCGGTTCACTGGTTTTACTGCAAAGAAACCAATGTCAAGTTGATGCCGGTCTTTTTACATTCTCTAGCATATGCGTTTTTTAATGGTCAATATGAAGATACATTGGACACCATTTGCTTTCATCAAGGCAAGAAAAGTGATGATGGAGATGCGGTTGTCGATAAATACAGTGGATATGTAATTCGATATTTAGATTTTTCAAATGAAGAAGATTATGACGATAATGGATTCAAAATGAAAACGCGCTCTGTTATGGAACAAGGTGTTGATTTGGACGCAGAATTAGAACAAGAAAGTCAACTAACGTTCAATAAGGGTGCCAAAAAAGTATTTGAAAACCCGTTGCACCAACAAATCCATAATGTGTCTAAGGCAATCGTTGAAGGAATACATTTGGATTTCGCCGAACTGGAGAACAATATTATGTCTCACGCGGTGCGAATCGTTGCCAATACTTTGCTATCTGCTGATATGTATGCGGCCGCGGTTGCAGAGAAGAAAGCCCCACCATATGATACATATAAGAATCGTCATGTGTTTTTCACGACGGCTGCGTGTGCGTTTATTATCATTCAATCGCAAATTCCATCATTGCGACCCAAAAAGACATTTCCCGGATGTGTGTTTAGTTTTCATGGTTATCCATTATCGATTGATGCGGGCGACCAAACTGGAATCAAATATTTGGCGTGTATGCTAGAGAAGATGAAAAACTCGGTTGCTGACCCCTGGAAAAGTGTTAGTAAGTTAAATGCCGATATGTTGCAAAAAGGTCTAGTTGAATGGCTCGACAAACAAGTGCTTCCCGATCAAAAAATAATGAAATTATTGGAGCTAAAACGATTGCATTTAATGTTGGAGCCCGACAATTATGTGCCCGATGAACACAATGTTGGTAAGTGGACAACATTTCAACCTCCTCTAATTAATCCAGGTATAGAGAAGACAATTAATGGCGTTGGAAATGGATTTGAAGCCGAGGCAGCCGCTGCTATTCGATCTGGCCACAAATCTCAGCATGATCACCTTGGAACTATGTATAAAAAGATCATTGAGCATACTTTTGCAACATTTGAACACATTAATTCGATTGTGAAAACAGAGAGCAAAGATGTTATTGCAAAACCAAGTTTTTGGGAAAACTCATGTTGCGAATCAAGTGGCTCTGTAAAAACACTCGATTATTTCGCAGAAAAAGACGCAAATGTAAACAAGAGCATTGACTTGGTAAACAAATATGAAACTATCTATAATAGTATTAAATCATTGACTGTTGCCCCTTATTTGGCATCAAATACGCAAAAGACGGTTGTAATCGGTGAAGACCGCGGAATTAGCACTCGAAATATTTATGAGGCCTATATCCACTATTGCAAACTGCGATCCGATTTGCCAATCCCAGACGATTTGAAAACAATATGTCAAGAGAAGTTGCCCGGTCTCAGTTCTATGAGTATTGAACAGGCAATGGAGGCTCTTGAAGACCACGGCAAAAAACAAAATACAAATACATTATTAAACTTGATGACCAAGGTTGCTGAACGAAATCGGGTTGTAATCCAAACGGAGGATAAACCAGAACCGGAGTTTCACGATGCATTCGAGGATAATGTGCTAGGAAAGGGTATTCGTGTTATTACTCAGGGGTTGGCAACAGACGTTTTCAAAGTAAATGCGGTGCTTATTAATAGCAACAAGGCGATGCTGGATGCTATTCAAACTTATTTGACACGTAATTCCAGATTGGGTAGCAGAGAATTAAATGCATTGACACAATACATGGATGGAGTTAGCACATGGTCGGATATATTGAAAGTGCATGAATTTATTTATGGCTCTATTAAACATGTCATAACAAAAGTGCCGACAATGTTATTGAATAAGTCCAAGCCCAAAACTGAAACCTTGAGTCAAGATATGAAACACTGGGATTTGGCACCAAGACATTATGAAATTATGGGACAGTTTGTGGATTCTTATTATGAAGAAATACATAGTTTTAAGGGCGATAAAAATTTACACAATTTGATGGCCGATATTCACGATGATTTGAACATGAAAGATATATTATTATTGTTGGAACGCTTGCCATCGATGAGATTGTCAGTAGATACACTTGTACTGGTGTATAAATTCTGTTATTTGGCAACCTTTTACGAAATGGTTTTATTCAGTCAAGACTTGAGTATGTATAATAATTTTACACAAGAAGAAGTCGACGATGACGAGTTTAATATGACTGAAGTTGAGTTGCAAGACCAGCGTCAAGAGTTTTATCAGCAAACAGCCAAGCTGATGGCAACATTGATTACGATTGATATGAATAACAAAAAAGCGCTGAACTACAACTATGATGAACTAATTGAATCGTTCAGAAAAGAAGCGTTGGTTGAAAAGAAAGCCATCACAGATCGTTTCAAAAATATGCAAAAAGACGAGCGTAATACCGAGTTGCTACTTAAGAAATACAAGATGGGACGTTGGAACTTGGGTGAACAAAAGGGAATTTATCAATACGATAAGGCGTTGTATGAACAAGAGGTCGAAGTTGACACAAGACGTCCAGAGAATATGACGGTGGAAGAATTAGAACGATGGGAAAATGAACAGCTTGAAGCACAAGAAGATCTTGAGGCTTACGGTGATGTGGGTATGGATGGCGATTATTATCCAGAAGATCGTGAAGATGAATTCAGAGATGATTAATTATTGTAAATAGAATAAACAAATAATTAGTCGAGTTTGCACACATCACCAGTGCATTTGTGATCAAATGACACGTGTTTACTCGCGGAAGGAGAGAGATAATAAATAGCTCCTAAGACGGCTAGAATTGCTAAAATATACAGAATTTCCATCATTTTATATTATACTATAAAATGAAAATAACCATATTTAAACGCTTTACACTTTAGATTTTATTACCGTTAATATAATAGGTTTTTTCTTCTTCACAGTAGAAGTCAAATAGACTAATTTCTTTTTCGGATGCATAATCAAAGTATTTATGTGCCGAAAATCCAATAATAGCTACCCTAAATACATTTTTTAGTTTGTATGCATATTCTAGTAATGACATTATTTCAGTATCTAACCCCTCATGATCATCTGATATATATGTGAAGTTCCATTTACCGTAATATGTTTTAGGATCGTCTCCAATTTTGTAAATGAATGATACAAATGGCATATTATTGTAAAAATTGAATTCTTTTTATATAATTTCACAGAAAACAAAAGTAAAATGCTATTTATAACGAACGATACGAAACAACCCACATATATATGGAGTAAAAATGTGTATAGCACACATCGAGTATATCACTTGAAAACGCCTGATAATAAGGTTTGGACAGAGATTGCTTATAAAGGTGATGCGACGTTTGGTGGTAAGAGTTTATTTGCACTAATTGCAGAACTTAATGCAACAACCGCAATGCTCGCAAAAAACGATCCGGTTGAACTTGGACGAAAAATATACGATGGATCCATTAAACTGATATCGCGTAAAGGCGGTATAGTATGCCCGCGTGAAATACAATGGCCATCTATTTTGGAAGACGATGAACGTAAGTGGACTAACATAAAACCGGTGTTTGCAACAACTAATATAGAGCCTCCAAAAAATAATGAATATGAATGTGAATGCGATTTATGTATCTCGGTAATATAATATGCTAGCTGGAAATCGGTTATCTTATGCTATTTTAGCTTTTTTATTGTTATTCTCTGTGATTCATTATTTTAAACCGGCTCTAATTTACAACGAGCACGGTGGATTTCGTCATTTTGGCATCGGCTACAAACAAAAAACCGTTATTCCCATATGGATAGTTAGTATTGTTTTAGCCATTATGTGTTATCTGTTTGTGTATTATGCTTCGATTTAACGTGGCGACTTAACCCAGAACGATGTTTATATTGTTTTCCACAAGTGCAATTATAAGTTGTCCATTGTACTAATACCCCATTGATCATTTTGGCTTTTCCGTATACATGTGTTTTAATATGTTCATCGAATTGTTCTTGATCATTACACTCGTAATTGCAAACCACGCAATTTAACACTGACTCGGACATATAATATAAAATATTAAACTGCTAATTTTATATTATTTTTAAGGGAACTTTCCAATCCGCTATGCGGATATAAGGTCGATTCAGAGGCGACAACGTCGCCTCCTTCCAGCCGACTTTCCAGTCCTCCCCTCCCTACGGGTGGGAGCGGACATATGGTCGGCATATGGCCCTCCCTCCCGAAGGGTGGGAGATCCCATACTGTAAAAGGGAAGTGGTAAGGAGAAACCGCAGGTTTCTTCTAAAGACTCTTAGAGCAAACTGAATACATCAGACGGTTCACAAAATAAGTAATGAAATAAGCGAGAGAAGCACCGATAATGCCAGCATAATACATACCACTTTTACCCTTGATAATACCAGTGTAAAATCCGGCTAAAATAGTGATGGCAAACAAGAAGAACGCAAGAATAGATAGGAAATAGAAATAGTTGCAGTATTCGCCACTAAGAGGGCCAAACAAGGAGGTCATAAAGTCAGACATTATACTTTAACCAAAGAAAAATGTATAAAAGAAAGTGTGAGAATATGGTATAATGCAACAAGCAAATGCCATTGTATGGGATGTAATTGATACGTATTTCAAAGAGAATCCGCAATGTTTAGTTAGACATCACGTTGATTCATACAATGATTTTTATCGCGAAGACATATTTCGCATATTTAACGAAATGAATCCTATCAAGATTGTCTCTAAATTTGACGAAAAAACAAAACAATACCAGTCTCAATGCAATTTGTATTTGGGTGGCAAATCTGGTAAACGCGTTTATTTTGCTAAACCAGTTATTTATGACAACGACGAACCGCATTATATGTTTCCCAATGAAGCGCGACTTCGTAATATGACATACGCAATGACTATTCACTATGATGTCGAGGTTGAAATATTAAATGCGGAACCGGCAATTATGCAAGGCGGATACGATGATGAAGAAAGTGGTGGTGCTGACTACAAAGGAGCATTTTTAGCTGGATTAGAGCCGGAACAGGGCAAAGAACATGTTCATCATGTTCAAGAACCCGTCAGCAAAAAAGGCGGTGCTCCCAAAACTGTGAATGAACAGCGTCAACTTAACGAAGGACAACAACTTAAACAAGAGTTTGTATTGGAAAAAATCTTGTTGGGTCGATTTCCTATTATGGTGCAATCTGATTTTTGTGTTCTCTCTGGTATGCCCAAGGAAATGCGATTCAATATGGGTGAATGCAAAAACGATCCTGGTGGATATTTTATCATTGATGGTAAAGAGAAGGTTATTATTCCCCAAGAGAAGTTCGGCGATAACATGTTGCGCGTAAATAAGGGCTCTGGCGAAGACGTGTTATACAGTGCGGAAATAAAGAGTGTAAGTGAAAATACGTCAAAACCGATTCGTTCGTTGCGTGTAGATTTAGTGGCTCCCACCTCACGGTATTCCAATATGAATATCACAGTTAGTATTCCAAATATTAGAAAGCCAGTCCCATTATTCATTGTGTTTCGAGCACTCGGTATCATCTCTGATAAAGAGATTATTGAAACTTGTTTGCTTGATATTGAAAAGCATGAAGACTTAGTGGATGCTTTTATTCCATCAGTGCATGATGCAGGTCCCATTATCAATCAAATGAATGCACTTCAATATATTGCCCAACTTGCCAAAACAAAAACCGTTAGCAATGCGATGCTTATATTGTCTGACTACTTTTTACCTCATATTGGAGAGACTAATTTTAGAGAAAAGGCATATTATTTGGGATATATGGTGAAACGACTGCTCTTGGTTGCGAATGGACTCGAAACCCCAGTTGACCGAGACAGTTTCAGATTCAAACGCTTGGAGCTAACCGGCAATATGATATACCAACTATTCCGCGAATACTACAAAATACAGTCGAAAGAAATTTACGTTGCATTTGAAACAATATTGTATAATAACGGGGGTCTCTATGAAGATCATTTGGATAACTTGATCAATAACAATTATCAGACCGTGTTTAAGAAACGCACTGTGGAAGAAGGCTTCCGAAAAGCGTATAAGGGCAATTGGGGGTCAGCTGAACACACAAAGCGTATTGGAGCAGTTCAAGACCTGAATCGATTGTCTTTTAATTCGGCATTGAGTCATATGCGTAAAACGAACTTAACTGTTGATGCAGGAGCGAAACTTGTTGGACCACGTATATTGAATGGATCACAATGGGGACTTATTGATCCCATTGATACACCAGATGGTGGCAATATTGGATTGCACAAACAATTATCATTGTTGACTTATGTTACGCGCCATGTATCCAGAGAACCCATGATTCAGTGGTTGAATGCATCTGCTTCTCTGGTGAAACACGCAAGTTGCACTCATAATATGCTGGCTACAATGACCAAGGTTCTTGTAAATGGTTATTGGGCAGGATGCGTAAAAGATCCCATTGTTTGTGTGAACAAGTTTAAACTATATAGACGCAATGGATTAATTCCGTTGTATTGCAGTATTTGCTTTGATATCCGGCAAAACGCCATTAATATATTTACGGATGGCGGACGTTTATGTAGACCCATTTACTATTATGACGATATTACTGAATCGATGTCATATGAACCAATTATGGATCAATTACTTAAGCGCAAATATAGCTGGACCGATTTGGTGAATGGATTCAATAAACGTCGTGTAAGAGAAATACACGGTCGGGAAGAACAAAAAGATGAACTGAATTACGGCAAATTTTACAAACTGGGCGACTTATACGACGTGGATGCCAATGCTGAAGACCCGGTGCAGATTAAGAGATTCAAAGAGAAGAAAGCGCTTTTAGATTACCTGGATCCAAATGAAGAAGAGACATCATTAATCGCATTTAAACCTGAAGATACCAAATCAAAACAGTACACTCATTGTGAAATTCACGAGTCGCTTATCTTTGGTATGATGTGCAACTTAGTTATTTACCCACATCACAATCCGGCAACCCGTAGTTCATTTTCGTGCGGTCAAAGTAAACAGGCGGTCAGTGTGTATCACACTAATTTTAATTCGCGCATGGACAAAACCGCCGTCATTTTGAACCAAGGTCAGAAACCATTGGTGAAATCCAGATACCTCGAATATATTTGCAACGAAGAAAACAGCTACGGTGAAAATGCCATTGTTGCGATTATGTGTTATACTGGATACAATGTGGAAGACGCGGTGCTTGTAAACGAGGGTGCATTGAAACGTGGACTATTCAGAACCACCTATTTCAGTGTGTATGAGGCGCACGAAGAAAAGAATATTAAGGGCGGCATTGTGTCAGAGAAGAAGTTTCTGAATATTGAGAAGTCGCCAAATCGCGTCTCTGGTCTTCAAATGGGTTATGATTACAGTAAGATTGATGACTATGGACTCGTGAAAGAAGGCACTGAGTTAAACGATAGCACTATATTAATTGGTATTGCTTCCGGCACAGATGACAATTTGAATGATGAGTCGAAAACACCCAAGAAGGGTCAACTCGGTATCGTGCACAAAACCTTTATTACGGAGGGCGAAGAAGGAACTCGTATAGCCAAAGTAAAGGTGCGCGAAGAACGCATACCAGCTATTGGCGATAAGATGGCATCGCGTTCGGGGCAAAAAGGCACCATTGGTATGATTATTCCGGAACAGGATATGCCGTTTACTAAGGATGGTATTCGTCCGGATATTATTATTAATCCACACGCTATTCCCACACGTATGACTATTGGTCAGTTGGTTGAGTGTATTGTGGGCAAAGCGTGTTTGTCGAATGGTTATTCGGGCGATTGCACTGCGTTTAACTCCAATGGTAATCATATTGCCGAGTTTGCGCGTCTATTAACAGAGAACGGTATGCACTCCTCTGGAACTGAGATATTATACAATGGAATGAATGGCGAACAAGTGCAGAGCGAGATCTTTATGGGACCTACCTATTACATGCGACTTAAACACATGGTGAAAGATAAGGTGAACTTCAGAGCACAAGGCCCGCGAACCCAATTAACTCGGCAACCTGTGGCAGGTCGTGCAAATGACGGCGGGTTGCGTATTGGTGAGATGGAACGTGATTCCATTATATCTCACGGTGCGACTGAGTTTTTGAAGGAGTCGATGCTTGTGCGCGGTGATCAATACTATATGGCTGTATGTAATACAACAGGAGCAGTTGCCATCTATAATCCAGAGAAGAATTTGATGATGAGTCCTATGGCTGATGGACCTATTAAGTTTAATGATTCGCTAGATGGTAAGGATATGAATGTGGAACATATTACCAAGTTTGGTCGTAGTTTCAGCGTGGTTAGGGTGCCATATGTGTTTAAACTATTTATGCAAGAATTGCAGACGATTAACGTGAAGATGGCGATTATTACCGAAGACAATGTTAGTCAGTTTGATAATATGAACTTTTCCAATAATATTAGTTTGTTATCTGGACTTAAGTTGGAAGATGTGATTAACAAAGTGTCGCAAGAAGTTGATGAACTCAATAATATTAAGCCGAAGAAGGTATATTACGAGGAACTGTCTTCTGTTCCGGAGTATCAACCAATTTCGCCCGAGTATCAACCAAATTCACCAGTTCCAGAGTATCAACCAAATTCACCTGTTCCGGAGTATCAACCTAATTCGCCAGTTCCAGAGTATCAACCAATTTCGCCAGAGTATCAGCCGAATTCACCAGTTCCAGAGTATCAACCTAATTCGCCCGAGTATCAACCTAATTCACCAGTGTATCAATCGCCTGTTCGTACATATAAAGAAAAACAGCGTATCGAAGCGAACTATGAAAACTTTGGTGAATGGAATACTGGTATAATTATTCAATTCCAAGAAAACAACACTTATCGTATTGGTTATGATACTGGCATGTATGAAGATAATGTGCCTGAAAGTCGAATCCGACTTCCTCAGATAATCCAAGAAATGCCACTGAAAAAGGGTGATTATGTAAAACTTGTTGGGGATACAAACACCTGGAGAATCGGATATACTGACAGTCGCGAAGCATTGATTCGTCGACGTGATGAGAATAAAAAAATGATTGAACAAATTGCAACATTGGATAAATTAATGCGCACCACTGATCCAATGCAAGCCATTCCATTATATAAAGCAGGGGATGCAGTATCGTTTAAAGGCGATTTCGATAAAAACCGCAAATGGATTGTAGATAGTATTGAAGGTGGATTTGCCGTATTGAAAACAGAAGATACATATGGATTAGACAAAATGAACGGTGGATCTACAAAAGTTGTTGGAATAGATGATGCAACTGTGTATGAAAAACAGGATATTCCAGTTACAGTCCCTGTACAACAACAACCACCCATTGTACTGAACATTGTAAATGGTGATAATAATAGAGTTGAACAGCATGAACCGGTTACTCGGGAACAAAAAACCCTTGACGGCAGTAGAATCGAAGAGCAACCACAAGTAAGTGAAGATATGTTTAGTAAGCCGATGATTAAAAAACCAGAAGTAAAAGAAGGTGGAAATCCCTTTTCACAAGGACCGTTGGTTGTGAAAAAAGTTTAATTATCAGCAGTAGGACCACCCTTTCGGGAGGTCCTGAATGCGCCCAGTCTTAGCGGAAGCGCCCATTGGGAACCATTCGGTTCCCTTAAAAGTTAAAAAATTGATATAAAATTTATATTAAATATTAGTTATATAATATAAATAATGAGTCTTTCAAACACCGACATTCTATCTATTTACAATTCGCGCAAGACGCTGATTGATGTATTTATAACTGTGAATGATGATATGTATTATGAATATCCAAACTATAAAGATTATGATAGTTTTAACATTAATGAAGTAGAGGCAATGGCCAAGAATGATCAACTTGATATGCTTCTTGTGTCTCAGATTAAACCGAATATTTATGTCAAATATATGCTTACTAGATCCACAATTCGTTTACAAGCGATCGACGATTTAGTGGAAACCTTGTTTGAGATTGAAAACACCCTCAAAAAAACGGATACCCTTATTATTGTTGTGAATGATGAGCCAAATGACTCGATGATTGCCAAGTTGCGTCATTTATTTGATGAACGCGGTATTTTCATTGTTATGCATAACATAAATCGTCTTCAACAAAACCTACTGAAACATACACTTGTCCCCAATCATCGTGTTGTATCGTCGGAATTATATGAGGATTTAAACGGTAAAGAAACCAGTGAATTAGATCAACTGATGACCAAATATAAGTTGAAAAACTTGAATCAATTGCCGGAAATATCGCGTTTTGACCCGATAGCTTTATTGACTATGTTGCGACCTGGACAAGTATGTGAGATTAATAGAAAAAGTGCGACCTCTGTATCCACTTTATATTATCGTATATGTGTATAAATATGGCTGAACCATTTAGCGTAAATGATGTTTTTTATATCAGTTGTAAAGATTCAACCACAGTTGAGGAGTGTAAATATAAAGATAATGTAGATGCATTAAATACATATACGCGCGAACACGATACATCAACTAAGCTATATAGCGATTTTACTGAAGAACAATCGGCTATGATAATGTCTAACATTGGATTAGGTATTGGAATATTGGCAATGTTGTATACAATGAATAAATAAATACTGGATGTAAATATATAATGAAATATGTTTACATTTACATGATATTAATTGGAATAATCTTATTTTTGTTTATTCGAAGCACAGCTCCCATTCGTGAAGGAGCCAGAGGAAAAAGGAAGAAGAAGAAGAAGACCAATTCGAATGAAGAAGATGATGACGAAACTACTGCACCTACAACAACTACTGTGCCTACTTCTAATGCAACGCCTATAACAACTACTGTGCCTACTTCTAATGCAACGCCTATAACAACTACTGTGCCTACTTCTAATGCAACGCCTATAACAACTACT
>JACCEA011840571.1_pt1 | contig 61550 bp, 41 predicted proteins | sample 7449851 | NCBI WGS metagenome assembly JACCEA01 (sample SAMN15323453, study PRJNA562643) | freshwater metagenome | isolation source: river surface water | place: USA:Blue River Watershed | collected 2017-08-18 | reverse complement strand
GCACCACGTCGTACAGGCCGAGGTGAAGCCAAAGTGCACGAACAGAACTGAGGTCAACAAATTCTTCTATATATCCGTCCACATCTTTTTTCACTTCGATCAGCACCGCACAACTATAGACAAACACCCGCAACATACTCACGACCAACAAAAGAGAAAAAAGTTGCTGAAGACTCAACCGGGCTGACAGGGCCAACCAATGTATAGCACAAAAAGATGCTGCATATAGAAAACCTGCCCAAGTGAGTACGAGATACTTACGAAAAACAATCAGCAATGACTCGGTGATAACGCCCACTGAGAAGCTAAGGATGAACAATAATGCCGTAAAAAAATGTACCTGGCCAAGACGAGATTGCAATAATGCGAAGACTAAAGAAAGCGCAATAGCCCAGAACACGTAAATCGCATAATGCAAGACCTTGATCTTGCTCAGGATATTGGCGAGAAAGTTCCGTGAATAGGTAACGATGACATTGTGTAACCCGAAACTGATAAGTGGGTAGATGACATATAACTGGATCCAAAACAACTGATAGTTTCCATAATCGACCTCTGACAAGTTGCGTGAATACCAGACAAGCACCAGCAGGTTTGCCAAAGATGGGAAAAACCGCGTGATGAATATAAAGAATGAGTTACTTACAAATACGCTATTTGCTTTGAGCAAAGGCATTACATTCTTCTTTGTTTAACTGCCTGATGACCCTGGCGGGATTACCAGCTATGACACAATAACCTTCACTAAAACTCTTTGTAACGACCGAACCAGCCCCAACAATTGTAAAATCGCCAAGCCGGACAGTCGGTAAAATAACTGCACCCATACCAACCCAGCAGAATCGTCCGATACGTATAGGATCTGCCACATCATGCTTATCGTTGTTCACCACATCGTGATTGGCAGAAATAAGTCCGACGTTAGGACCCAGATTCGTATAATCTCCAATGATGATACCGTTGGATGCGTTTATGTAAACGCCAGGAGAGTCGCCCGGGAAAACTCCTTTACCTAAAGTGATACGACCCGGGCAGTGTATGGTACTGGTATGATGAATTGCCCATTTTGTGTCTGCATTCTGTCTGAGGATCTTCCGAAAGAGGAAATCGGTGAGGTAAAAGCCTACACTCATTTCCCTCCGCATGCGGAAAAAGGTCTTCAAATCGTATACAGGTTTATCAGCCATATTCAATAGTTACGTAGGGAGCCGAAACACCGGACATGTCCGGCACTACAATCAGCTTTCAGCAGGTTTCATAAAACCTTTATAAAATGCACCAAGACAAAGCAACACCAATAAAATGCTGCTGACAAATGCCACCTTCTGGCCTGTGTAGAAACTATCCGGCTTGAACCTGAACTCTATTTTGTGGTTACCAGCCGGAACCTTGATGGCACGCAATACGTAATTGGCACGCATAATTGGTGTTTCCTTATCATCTACATACGCCTTCCAACCTTTGGGGTAGTAAATATCCGAGAATACAGCGATTCCTTCTTTGCTGTTGGTGCTGGTGAACGATAGTTCATCCAGTCCGTATTTATTGAGCTTTATAGACGCAGAACTATCTTTTCCTATCGCTGCGTTGCCAACCATTTCTTTAAAGCGCGTGCGCAGCACGACAGTATTCAGCGGGGTGAACGCACCGACCGAAAGAGCAGTATCGCCTATCTGAGGCGCATTGAGTGCATTCATTTCGTCGTCGGCGGTATTGACCCATTTTATTTCATTTACGAACCATGCATTACCACATGCCGTAGGATTAGGAATAACCTGTGGGGCACCTCCTTTGGGTCCGGCAATAATGTACTTCGTATTTAACATATTGAGCACCTGCCCATTGAATCCGCGACTCATTTGGCGGTCGATCAGATCCTGATATATCTCCATTTTTGCAGGGTGATATCCACCCACGCATTTGTGGAAATAAGCTTGAATGGCATCATTATAGGTATCGCGGGTAAGATCGAGCACACGGTAGTAAGGATCAGGGTCCTTCATGATGGCCATGTCTACATCACGAGGCTGGAAAATAGTCTCATACTCTGATGCATCCACGTAATTGGATTCGTTGAGGTAATTATTCGACATAGGCAGGAGGTCGATGACTACCAGAACCCCAAGTCCGAAAAACAAAGCTGAACTCTTGATCCTGTCCTTAAGGTATGCCCAAAGCATGCCTGCTGCGAGGAGTATGAAAACGGCGCTTGTGAGTCCGCTGCGCATTGCAAGCGCGACCCGGTCTTCCTTAAGTAGCTTCACCATTTCGGGTTGCAGACGATCATCGCTTCCACCTGTGAAGTCGAAGAACATGCTCCCCCCTACTCCAATGAGGACACAAATGCCCGCAGTAATACCGGCAGCCAACTTGATATTTTTCCAGGTTTGAGGATCGTCGCGGCGGTCGAGGATCTCTTGTACGCCCCAGATACCAAGTAATGGGAAAAGGAACTGAGGAATAACGAGCGCCATTGAAGGCGTACGGAACTTATTGAGATACGGGAGATGGTCGAACAAAAAGAAATTGATGCTCTCCATATTCTTACCCCAAGACAATACGACACAAGCAGCGCTGGCAGCAATGATCCACCACTTATGCGGTGAACGCACTGCAAAAATGCCCAATACAAACAAGAAACATACAATTGCGCCGAAGTAAACCGGACCACTAAGGAAAGGTTGCGGCCCCCAATACAAGGGTAACTGATCGGCACCACCACCAATGGCCTCAAGAGTTTTAGGAGCTTTTTCAGCCGACTCGCCGCTGGAACCGCCATACAAGTATGGGATCATAAGGCAGAAAGTCTCTCCAATGCCATTGCTCCACCGAAACGCATATTCTTTATCGAGACCGCCATTTTCCTTTTTATCGTGCCCTGATAGTTCGCTGGCACCACCCCTCATTGTCTCTTTTGCATATTCGGCGGTTGTGAGCAAAGACGGCATGCTAGGCCCGATACCGGCAGCCATTGTAATTGCCGCAATACCAGATGAGATGAAAAACTGTTTCAGCCTTCCTTCTTTGATGGCTATATAGAGCATAACCAACCCGAAAAAGCCAAACATGATGAAGGAGTAATAAATGACCTGAAAGTGGTTATTGCTGAAAATGAGCGCGAACGACAAACCGAGCACTGCAGCACCCGTCAACCATTTTTCGCGATATACGAGGTACAACCCTGCCATAGCCGCGGGCAAGTAGCCCATTGTGAGCATCTTGGTTTCATGGCCTACACTTATGATAATTGCATTGTAGGTAGAGAAAGCGTAGGCTATGGCCCCAACCATTGACAGCCATTTATTGATGTTGAGCACCCTCATGAGCAGATAGAAGCACAACATTGCAATAAAAAAGAAGTAGGCAGGCTTGCCGACTGCTTGAAGAACGGTCTGAACATAACCTGTGTAATTCGTATTGGCCGCACCAACATAGGTGGTGTAGGTGGGCATGCCACCAAACATGCTATTGGACCATAGGGCATCTTTGCCTGTAGTCTCGTGATAGCTTTTCGCTTCCTGTGCCATTCCCTGCCACGAAATATTATCGTGTTGATTCAGCTTTTTACCCTGTAACTGCGGATAACAGTACAGCAATGCAAGAAGGGCAAAACCAACGATTACAAGTATGTCTTGTTTAAATTTTTTCAGATCAATCTGCATAAAAATGAAAATATTAATAGAACAACAACTATGTGAATCTCACATACCCAAGGAGTGTTTGAGTGTCACATGCGCGACAAATCAAATAATTATCGTTCTACAGTCAAAAATAGACAGTAGAACGATAATTTCCTAAGTTATTTTGATTGTCACTCAACGGGTTTCAAACGACAATTCGTGAGGATTATTGCATTTACCGACATATCCGAACAGATTGCCAACAATCACCATAAAATTAAAAGGGGACTGAAACCAGCCCCCTTTTTAAGAAAGTCAAGATCAAATTTTAGTGTGTGATAACCACTTTACCGGAAAGCTTTTCTCCGTTAGCGGCTACGGTGTATTGGTAAACACCTGACGGCAGTGAAGCAGTATTGAAGACAGCCTTTCCTTTCTCAACACCCTTGTAAGAACGCAAGTCAACGACCTGACCCAGCAAGTTGCTGAGTGAAACGATTACATCAGCTTTTTGCCCCAAAGTAAATGGAACGCTCAATTGATCGTCGGCCGGATTGGGATAAACTGATGCTTCCTGTATACGAGCGATGTCCTGCACTCCCACAATCACGCCACAAGACGGGCATTTAATGCGGAAATCAATGTAGGGATATTGGTAAGTGCTTGGGCCTCCGCTTGCGGACCAAAACCACAATGGAATATACTGTCCCCCCCAGCCCAATGAAGTGTCAGGCAGTGTCTTGTACATACCACTATTGCGGTTGGCAGCACTGTAAGTGGCATACATAGGTGTTGTTCCTGTGCCTTTGAAAATACTGTATGGCCTGAACATATTGTGCTTGTATCCTGACGCCATAAACACCGTATCATGAGGCACGAAAGTGGGACTACCGCTGATGAATGAGATGGTAGCACCAATAAGGTTGCCGGCCGGTACGTTCACATCAGAAAACCCGACGCTCCCCATGTAAGTACCATCAGAAAGCGTATCGCCCCATGCTGGTGAAGCACCGGTATTATCAAGGATGATATCCTTTACAATAACGGAAGTACCCTTTGCGTGACCTGTGTTCGCGTCAAAGTGTATACGGTAGGTGTCCATGGAGTCGGATGAACCGTAAGTAGTGAGTACAGCAGGGTTACCGGTTTTTGCCAGATAAACATCGGGGCCCGTTGTGCCGTTTCCACGACTGCCGTCTCCGTAGACAAAAGCCACGCGAATTGTGTCGACATAAGTATTAGCAACATTGAAACCATAGATGCCAAAAAAACGCAAAGAATCGACTGTGTAAGCGTCAGCGGAAGTGATCTTCATTTCACCGGGATAATAATCGAAGCGATTGAAGCCTGAGTAGGTCGGATCTGTAACAGCACCAACAGAAACGAGACGATTATGCGACCAAGTGGGGCTTGCCAGAGTTCCGTAAGGCATTACCGCCATGGTATCTTTCCATAAATACTGCGCTGAAATGGCTGCACCGTTGCCGATCTCTTTTTCGGTGGTGTCAAAATTGCTGGCATAACTGTACCAACGTGGCGCAGCAGTGGTCTTTTGCTGGTGCTTGATGTTATCGACCTCTGTTCTGATAACATTGCGTAATGATGACGCACTCTTCGTGCCAACGGGATTATCATTACCGAAAGTCAACAGCCTTTCCTGTGCGAAGGACGTGGAAGCGATTGCGCCCGCCGTAAGTAATAATAGTAGTTTTTTCATTTTTGCTGATTTTTTATAGGGTGAAACAATGAATGGATGAACGCTAACTTAAAGTTAAAATTCAAGAAGCAAAAACTATACCAAACAATTTGACAATCAAGGTCTCAGGAGAAAAAAATAAAAAAATGTGTCAATCTGAACATGAAAAAGGCCAGCAAAGTACTGACAAAGATCAGCGGAATAGATTTGGAGTTCGAATTTTTACTTTTGGCATTTTAAAATACCTTTGCAGCCGATTACTCAAAAAATAACCAATATATGTCACTGAACAAAATTCACGAACTATTAGGGGACAAAGCCAGTTATTATCTGGACCACACCTGCAACACCATCAGCAAAGATTCGATCTACGTTCCGTCTGCCGACCATTTGGATACGGTTTGGACACAGTCGAACCGTAATGTGCAGACTGTAAGAAGCATCAATACGATAATGAATCATGGTCGTCTTGCAGGAAGCGGATACGTTTCAATCCTACCGGTGGACCAGGGTATTGAGCACAGCGGTGGTGCATCATTCGCACCAAACCCGATCTACTTTGACCCTGAGAACATTGTGAAACTTGCAGTTGAAGGCGGTTGTAACGCAGTGGCATCCACCTATGGCGTACTCGGCGCTGTAGCACGTAAGTATGCTCATAAGATCCCGTTCATAGTGAAAGTGAACCATAACGAATTCATATCTTATCCTAATAAGTTCGACCAGATCATGTTCGGCACCATTAAAGATGCGTGGAACATGGGAGCTGTGGCTGTGGGAGCAACGATCTACTTTGGCAGCGACGAGAGCGCACGTCAGATAGTTGAAGTAGCAAAGGCATTTGAATACGCGCATGAGTTGGGTATGGCAACTGTTCTGTGGTGCTACCTGCGTAACGGCAGCTTCAAAAAAGACGGTGTTGACTACCATACTGCAGCTGACCTTACCGGTCAGGCGAATCACCTTGGTGTTACTATCCAGGCCGACATCATCAAACAAAAACTCCCTACTAACAATGGTGGTTACAACGCGATCAACTTCGGCAAAACCAGCAAGCTGGTTTATGACAAATTGACTACGGACCATCCGATAGACCTGTGCCGCTACCAGGTAGCTAACTGCTACATGGGTCGTGTGGGTCTGATCAACTCAGGTGGTGAGTCTAAAGGTGCTACCGATATGGCTGAAGCAGTAATGACCGCCGTTGTAAACAAACGCGCGGGTGGTATGGGTCTGATAAGCGGTCGCAAGGCATTCCAGAAACCAATGAATGAAGGTGTTGCTTTGTTGAACACTATACAGGACGTATATCTGGATAAGTCGATCACTATCGCTTAATTTTTCACAGGTATATTAAAAAACAACAGGCTTCCCGGGGGAAGCCTGTTGTTTTTTAGAGACTTAGAAACAAAAAAGCGTCCCGACGGAGAGACGCTTTAGAGGTTCAGGTGGTGATAAGTAAAAGGGCTGTTAAACTGGTGAATTCACCACATCGAATATTATGTTTTTCCGGTAGTAGGTCATTTCTATTATTAATCAACAACACAAAAGAACTACAACCATCGGGAATAAAAACAGGTAAAAATACCTGTTTTTAAAAACAGGTATTTTTACCTGGTGCATGATATTTATTCTTAAAATGAATCGGATTCGAAGATATTGTGCTTGAGCGCGAACAATACCAGGCCGGCTGTGTTCTTGCAGCCTACTTTTGCCAGCAGGTTATTACGATGGCCATCAACTGTGCGGGGACTAAGGTTAAGAATTTCTGCAATCTCGGCATTTGTATTTTCCCGGCAGATCAACCGCAAGATCTGTGTTTCCCGATCTGACAACACTATAGGGATATCGGCAAATGAACGTACTGGACCATTTTTGTGTTTATTTATGGTCCGCATAGCCTTGATAGTTGCCTCATTGAAATAAAAACCGGTGGTATATGCCGCTGCGACGGCTGCTTTTACTTCTTCGAAATCGCAGTTTTTCACGAGATAACCCGCCACTCCAGCCTCCACCATTTTGGCAATAAACCTCTCCTGATTGTGTACCGTCAGAATAATAGATCTGATGAGGGGATAACGTTTGACAAGTATCTCGACAAGCTCAAACCCGTTCAACTGGGGCATGTTCATGTCAATGAGTGCCACGTCGGGGACCTTACCTTTCTCGAGCATGGACAGGAACTGCAGGCCGTTGTCGGCTACACCTATCATTTCGAATTCGGGACTAGCGTTCAGCAAGGAGAAAAGACCGTCACGGAATAGTCTTTGATCCTCTACCAATGCAACTTTAATTTTTCCCATGTTTTTTGTTTTCTGTTAATATGGAAGCAGGGATAGAAATTGTAAACGAATAGCCCGTGCCGGGCGCTGAACTAACCTTGTAGGACGCATTCAGTAAGCTTAGCCGACTTTCAATGTTGTATAAACCAATGCCGTTGTTCTGGCCATCCGCCATTTGCACCCCCACTCCATCATCGGTGTACACAAGCGTGATCTGATCATTTCGAATATCAGACAAGATTGTAATCTGCGAGGCGCGGGCATGTTTCAATGTATTTGTAATGAGTTCCTGAATGACCCTGAACAAGGATAAAGCGTCGTCGAAACCCAATTGTTGCAACAAACCATTTGTACGATCGGTAACATCGATCGGCACACCGGATGACGCAGCAGTTTTATCAGTGTACTCATACAACGCTTCGTGAAACCCCCAAAGCTCCAAACCTGCCGGTGACAGACTGTGAGAGATATTTCTCACGTCGTTAATAATGTCATCGATTCCTGCACGTGCCTTCTGTGCGATTTCACTCATTGTTTGATCGTTATCGCCCGGTCCTGAAATGCCGGAAATGACATATCGAAGACCTGACAGTGCACCACCAACATGGTCGTGGAGGTCCTGGCTGATGCGTTTGCGTTCGTTTTCCTGTGAGTGAATTGACGCGACGAGGAGCTTTTGTTGGTACTCTCGTTCTCGTGACATCATTTCGCGGTGCTGGCGCAGGAGCTTTCTACGGTACCTTATGAAAAAGAAGACGATACCAAATATTAGCGTCAACACACCGATTGTAGCGATGATGACAATAACCAATACGTTATCACCTATTTTTTGTACTTCCATAATGTTATCGCTGTGAGAACATAAAAAACCACCAGCAATGTCGCATGCAAGAGCCACATACTGAAACCCAAGACACTTCCACCCGGCACCAGATTACAGACAGCAAACCATAAGAATGACCCACTGAAATAAATCAGTATTCCGGTATTTGCGTAGGCAAGCACAGCGTTTACTTTCTCGCCTCCACCAATACTGTCGAGGTCGCGCATGAACAGCATAATAGCGAGAATAGCCATTATCAACGCTTCAACAGACTTTGTGTAAGTGCAAAACGTGAATATGTCTTGAAAAAAAAGAACATTCGATACACAAATGGCAAAGAAAGCCGGTATCAGCCAATTGACAACCCTGTACATTTTCCTGTCTGCAAATACAGTCCGATAGAAAATTGCAAGAATCGTAAACTCTACAAAGGTATAGGTGTGCATTACCGGCATGTTATTAATACCATTTAATCCCAATAGAGAGTTGATACCGTTTGCAACAAAATCTATGAGCAGAAACCAACTCAATATCCTGAGCTCCTTCGGAAACACAGAATACCTGGTCACCGCCGGAATGAACGGAATGATCACAGAGGCCGGCGCAACCACACCCAAATAAAATATCCCCCAATCTTTAATCAACTTTTAAAGAGCGCTTTTGTAGCTATTGCGTTGAATTTAAAGCATTACTCTGACCGCAGCACGATGGACAAGGCAAAGTTGAATCAAACACAAGGCTTTTGTTATTGCTGTCTTCCAGCACGTCGTTTCCATCGGCATCAACTGCAACCCAGTACAAATGCAATGTACCATCCTCGCGCATAGCCATGTATGCCCTGAAGCCGTTTACAGCGTATTGAATAGTGTTGGATATGTCGCCTATCGGGATAAAAAAGGCGTTAATTAGGTAGTTGGGGTCTTGCGTGACTCCCCCAATAAAAGTGCGCCATGCGGCGGTCTCGGTGGCAGCGGTAGCTACAGGAACGGGATTGGTGTTGCTGAAATTGTTGTTTTCGTTACTCATTTTGTTTGTTTTTTATGGTTAATTAAAGGATAGATTGGTAATGAAATGTTACCGGCATAAAAATAGCAAAATTCCAATGCAAGTCCTATTAAGTTAGAATGATTAATTAGACGCGCCTATCTTTGCACCATGGAATTGAACTCACTAACAGCGATCAGCCCGATTGACGGCAGATACAGGGCGCAAGTTGCGGTCTTTGCACCTTACTTTTCGGAATTCGGCCTTATCAAATACCGTGTTCGGGTGGAAGTTGAATACTTTCTTTTTCTTGCTGAAAAAAAGGTGATCAAATTGCCGGCAAAAGTGAAACCTGCAAAACTGAGGAGTATTTATGAGCAATTCAATGAAGAGGATGCATTGAAGATCAAGAATATAGAAAAAACCACTAACCATGATGTAAAGGCGGTTGAGTATTTTCTGAAGGAGAAACTTGAAGCAATGGGTGCGGGAGACAGTTTGGAGTGGGTACATTTCGGTCTGACGTCGCAGGACATCAACAATACAGCAGTGCCATTGTCGTGGAAAGAAGCACTTGAAGAAGAATACCTGCCATTATTGCTCAACACCCATCTGCACCTGTACCACCTGGCACAGGAGTGGAAGGGAATATCTATGTTGGCACGTACGCATGGCCAGCCTGCATCGCCTACAACACTTGGAAAAGAATGGATGGTGTTTGTGGAGCGCCTGGAGGGACAGATAGACCAATTGCTGAACATACCTTTCGCTGCGAAGTTTGGTGGTGCAACCGGAAACTTCAACGCACATAAAGTGGCATTTCCAACAATGGACTGGGTGAAATTCGGGAATGACTTTGTAGAGAAAAAACTGGGTCTGGACCGAATGCAATATACTACCCAGATAGAGCACTATGACAGTTTTGCTGCTCAGTTTGATGCTCTTAAACGCATCAATACCATCCTTATTGACCTTTGTCGTGATGTTTGGCAATATATTAGTATGGAGTACTTCAAGCAAAAAGTGAAGACAGGCGAAGTGGGTAGCAGTGCTATGCCGCACAAGGTAAATCCGATTGATTTTGAAAATGCTGAAGGTAATCTCGGGATTGCAAATGCATTTTTTGAACACCTGAGTGCCAAATTGCCAATCAGCAGATTGCAGCGCGACCTGACCGACAGTACTGTGTTACGCAATATAGGCGTTCCACTGTCGCATAGCTTCCTTGCGTTAAAATCGCTGGAAAAGGGACTCAACAAACTGCTGCTGAACAAAGAAAAGATGCAGGAAGATCTGGAAAAGAACTGGGCGGTTGTAGCCGAAGCGATACAGACAGTGCTGCGCAGAGAAAATTATCCGCAACCTTATGAGGCATTGAAAGCTTTGACAAGGGGGAAATCGAGCATCACAAAAAAAGACATTCACGAGTTCATAGATACACTGAAAGTAACTGCGAAAGTTAAAAAGGAATTGAAAGCGATCACTCCGCACAACTATACGGGGGTTGACTTTGACTACTAAGGAAATGGACATACGCGCCGCTTACATTGAGGCGATCAAAAACATGATCAACGACAGAACGGGAGCTCAAAAGGCTCCCGTTACTGATGTTGTGATAAATGTATATGGGAAGCCATACAATACCGCAGTAACGCTGTATAGCCTTCTGAAAGAGAGCGGCCAATGGATAGACAAGATCTATTTCATTGAAGAACGAAAACAACCGCATGATGCCGAATTTGATTTCATTAAGGAGGCTTTCGCCAACAAACTCGTGTGTTATACGCCGAGGTTATGGTTATGGGTGCGCCCATTTCGTAGTAGATGGGTTTTTCAGTGGCCGGCCTTTCGGAAGTCTGTCAGGTATCAGTGGGGTTGGGAGCAGACGAACAAAGACTTCCTATTCATTACGCACAACGATGTATTGTATAGGAAAGACCTGGTGGGTGAAATGCTACGAATGGCAGGCAACAATATAGGTATCGGACCGGTGGGACAATGTTGGAACTGTTCTGCCCATTTTGCCGGCCGTTGTACACCTGACACATACACTAATTACCGTCCAAACTATGCCGACCTCAAGACGCTGATGAAGCAGTACCCCGGGAGCAGAGAAAAGGATTATGGTGACGTGCCGACCAAAGACAAACCCTGGCCGTTGCCGGAATGCAGACTAAATGAATGGACTGCATTGATAAACATGAAAATAGCCAGACAGGTGACAATGCCCTTAGGCAAAGCTGTTCCATTCGGTGCATTTTTCGGTTTGGACATAGGGACCAGATGGTTTAATGATGTGCTGAATATGGGGTATTCTGTAAGAAATTTCGACATATCCGGACTGGCCGACCATGCATGGGCCGGAAGTGTGAGGAGCGGACACGCAGCACTGCTAAAAGAAGAGGAATACCACTTTTCTGAGAAGATTGCCAAAGAATACATGGAAGCTGAACTTGCACAAAAAGGACTCTGATCTATTCGAAGCGATAACAACCGATATCGGCCTTACCGTCGCGCGATTTCCCTTCAATATCTATAAGCGGGAGATAGGAGGCATTTCCCTTGCCAATTGCCGGAGAGCCTTCCTTCAGCCTGTAATCTCCTTTGTCTTTCTCCTTGAACAAGGGATCTTCGTTATAAATACAATCTATGAAGTTGACAAAAGGCTCACGCACCTTACCCATTCGCAGGAGGCAATGATCTACCACCAGATTGGCCGCAGCTTCGGGTACTGAACTGAAAACTACCTCACTATCGAGCGAACCGAAAACGATACAATTTCGGAAAGCAGCATTGAGATCGCCGTAGTAGATGGTGTTCTGGTCTGGTTTGTAATAATTGAGCACAGCAAGTGTACCCTGGTTGGCGTGCGACAACCCTGTACCACCATAATTAGCGAATGTGCAATTTGTGAACGTGTCGCGCCCACCCTGAATGACAGCAAGCGCATATCCACCTGTTGAATGGAAGAGACAATTTGTTGCCGCAACGGTACCTTGCCTGCTGTAAATGCCGGTGCCGATAGAGTTTTTCAGCACGCAGTTTTCCATACGTAACTGAGGAAGACTTCCCGAAACATTAGAATCGATATGAACCCAAATAGCGGCAGGATTGCCCAATGCGCCATTGCCGCCGTTTTCTATACGTGTGTACCTGAGCCGGCTACCGTTGCTGTAGGAATGGAAGTAGATACCACCCCACTCTCCCGGATATCCCTCGTACCCGAAATACCGCCGATCAAGGCGATCGCCCTGAAAAATGACGGAGTCTTTTGCCGTGCCGTTTGCCAGAAGGCGACCAAAAACCACAAGACCTGAGTTTTGGTGCATGTAAATCCTACATCCCGGATTAAGGGTGAGCGTTACTCCCGGAGCAACCGCCGCACTATTTATAATGACATAAGGCAGTGTGGTGTCCCATACAGAATTGACAGAAATGACGCTATCCTGAATATACCGGGCATTCTGGCCATATGCCGTGAAAGGAACATAAAATTGTTTGCCGTTGAGTGTTGCCACAAGTGAATCGGTTACAAGAAACGGTGTGCGTTCATCGTTTGGATCGATGTTCACGGTAGCGAACACATATACGCTATCGCGGGGTGCGATGCGAATATCCGAAACGTTAATTCCCTGAAAACCGTCAACATTTAGCTTGAAATAAGAATTGGCATTTAGCATTCTCACAGAGCTGAGTACAATCTCCTGATTCTGCGGATTGAATATGAGTATCCCGGTAGTAAAGCTTCCGGCTGAGGTAAATACAGTGTCGAACTTCAGCGTATCATCTGAGAAACGCAAGTCGCCGCCAACCGTGAGTATCTTCTTTTCTTTCCGGCAGGATGGTGCCATCAGAAACGCGATGGCAGCGACAAACAAAAGCGATAGAAGCGGTAATTTAGCGCGCATCGGCCTGGAAATGAATGATAGAAATAAAACCGAGACTTAAACGAAAAAAGCTACTAAAAAATTGCATCAACCGTAAGAGAAGGAGACGCAGCCTTCACGTATTTTTTCACTTCTTAGTATAACTTACAAGTCTCAGTAAGTGTTATTCCGTCTTGTTCTTTAGTAAAAGAAGCTTCTTTACAAACGGACTCAGCACCCTTCTTGTTATTGTACACTTCGTACTCATTGTAGGTACTATCGGGCATTCCGGGTGCGCCTGAGTACTTAACCAAGCAGCGACAAGTGTATTTCTTAACACAAGAAGATACAGAGAGAACACTCAGAACAGCAACAAAAAGCAAAACAGTGGAACGGAGTTTCATGCAAAAAACAACTTATTTAGGGTGAAGTTAGGTAGGGAACACCATAATTCAAAATTTCCTGCAGATATCGTCGATAAAGGCAAAAGCGTACCCCCACATGGAAGAAATTCAATGCCCAGGGTTACCTGCCCAGAAACCTGAGATTGTTAAGCAGGAGGTTAATATCAATGCCGGGTGAATACTGGCGGGCGTAAACAAGATCGATATTGTATTTCACTTCATCGCCGGGTTCATATCCGGGGATAATATTGCACGGAACTATAACTCCTTTTCTTAACGGTGGCAGACCGACCAACCTTTCGGGGGACGACACGTAACCGACCCAGGTGCGCCGCCCTGACAAAACACGAAAACAACTAGTTATAAATTTACCGGGTGCCTTTACAAGAAACATCATTAAGGGCGCTAAAGCCAGAAACACGATCGAAGCTGCAATATCGATCATCCGTTTGTTGCGCATTTGCGCAAACGAAGACAGGTTAAATCTCCTGTCGAGCGTATACAGGTCGCCGGATGTGGCGCTGGAATTGCTGCCCACAAAACTCTCGCCACCAGGCAGATGTATCTTGTATTCGTACCTGTCGCCACATTCCTGCATTTTGGCAAACACCTCGTTATAGGTAAGCCCGTTGATACAGAAAATCACCTCATTGACGTTGGTGACATACAGCAAGGGCTTCATTTCAGAAATGGCTCCGAGTGCAGAACCTGCAGTTGGCCCCGGGTTGATACGCCCTGCCAATTCAGGCGCATAATTGACCTGCCGCAGCACATCGGCTGTCTGTTTGAACGCCATTTCATCGGCCACGATAACCGCTTTATGTGGAAGGGCATCGTATGGAACAAACTTCAGAACCCCCATTCTATACAATACCTCGTGCAAGCCAATGAGCATTGCTGTACCTGCCATGCCACTGAAGATGATAATGGCACGCGAGTAACGGTATTCGGGCGGAAGAAGGCCGTAGTATGCCAAAATGATAATAGTTCCTAATAACATTCCCCTAACCACCTTCAGCGCGCGATAGGGCTGATCGTAAGCTCCATTGAAGTATAATGAAAGCAGCCACAGAATAATGTAAGCAGGAAAGGTAGCGTATACCATTTCGGTACTGATTGTAGCGACGTTCTTCACTTCATTTACCCAAAACTCCTTGATACCAAAAAGCGTTAGCAACATGATGAGCGCATCAAACAATGGCATGTGCATCACCTTAAGGGCACGCTTTACAGTGCCAAGAATAGCGCGCAGGACGATACCCGCGTTTATGAACAAAATAAAAAGCCCTGCCTGATTTTTTGTGTAGTGCTTTTTAACAAAGGTGACCAACGCCTCGTTAAAAATGCGCACATAGGATAGTGTCATCTTGCGGGTGCTCTCACCTTTGTAGTGAATGAGGTCCACCTCGGGATAATAGATATTCTTGTATCCGGCTTTCTGTATCCGGTAAGATAGATCCACATCCTCGCAATACATGAAGTAATCTTCATCGAAGGGTCCGCCGGACTTTTCCATCGCCTCCTTACGTACCAACATGCAGCAGCCTGACAGTACATCAACCTCAGCTGTTTCGCGCTCAGCTACGTGTACCGCATAATACTTGTTAATATAAGCCGACCGTGAAAAGATCTTATTGAGACCAGTGGTCTTAAAAATCGCCACTGATAAAGACGGGAAAGACTTCTTTGAGTCGGGCGCAAATTGCCCTTTGCCATCTATGAGCCTGGGGCCGAGTGCACCCGCTTCGGGGTGTTGGTCCATGTAGGCTATTGTGGTCTTCAGAAACCCCTCCGGCATCACGGTATCGGGATTGAGGAACAATATATACTCTCCCCTCGCAATCGCAACCGCCTGATTGTTGGCCCGTGAAAAGCCGACATTCTCCTTGTTTTGTATGAGTGTAACTGAGGGGAAGCGTTGTCGGACAAAATCGCAACTACCGTCGGAGGAATTGTTATCGACGACAATAACCTCGGTTTCAAGCCCCTGTGCCGCACGCAACACAGAATGCACGCACACCTCGAGGAAGTACTTTACGTTATAATTGACGATAATGACCGAAACCTTCATGATCTGAACCTGAAATGCAATGATGAATTATCGCAATTTCCGCGCCACCTTTTATTTTACTGCAAATAACGGAAAACGAACCAATAGATTGTAATGCAGCTGAGAATAACCAAGAAAAGTGTGATCAAAAGAAACCACTTTTAAATATTAACGTTATTATTTATACATTTCCACATCAGGAACTCAAGGCAATTATCTAATTTTAAGGCATGAATAAATTCCTGCGTTTTACCATAATGCTTGTGCTGATCGCAGCCGCCGGTGTACTGATTCTTGCTTTTCTGGAACCACATGATGTGACAGTAACACGTTCGGTGACCATTAGATCGAACCGGGAAACAACGTTTGCCCAAATAAAGAATCTTACCAACTGGCAACACTGGAGTACCCTGCTTGTGAACGACACAGCGATAAAAATAACCTATAACGGAAATGCAGGTGAAGCAGGCAGCACGTTGGAGTGGAAGGGAGACCATGGAATAACTGGTGAGGGCATCATTAAAAATACGGGGATTGAAAAGACCAAAATGAATTACTCTTTTTCGGTTACGAAGCCCGGCACAATGGAAGCTGACGGATCGTTTTCAGTAACAGACACCGGCGAACTGGTGAAGGTAACATGGACGTTTCATAAGCATTTCCCGTTCCCTGCAAACGCGGCACTTATAGTTTTTGACCTGGAAAGATACATGGGGGGCGACATGATGCACAGTCTGACGAAGTTGAAGGAATATGTTGAAAGGGACGCAGAGCCGGCTGTGGAGATAGAAGAGGTGCAATATCCGGGCGGCATACTGGCGGGCATAAGAGATACACTTACATGGGATGATATGGAAACTTTTTTTGGAGACATCTACAGCCTTTTCGTAAAAACACCGTCGAGCAAGCTGAAGGGGTCGCCGATTGGGATGTTTTACGATTGGGACACGATAAGAAGGAAGGCGGATGTATTTGCCGGATATCCAGTTACCGATACCGACATACCCGTGAATGGGATAATATTCTCCGAGCTGCCACAAACAAGGGCATTTAAAGCAGTGCACAAGGGGAGCTACGAAAGCGCCAAAAAGATCCACAAATTGCTGGATGAGTACGTGGCAAAAAAGGGACTCAGCAGATGGATAACGATTGAGGAATATGTAGTGTACCCCGGCAACGAACGTGACGCCAGTAAATGGCAGACAAATATTTACGTGCTGGTACAATAGAAAGGATGGGAGGCAGTAGCCTCCCATCAGTTTTTTATTCGATTAAATTGCGCGCGCGCAACCGCAATCTCTCTGACGATCAAAACTACTAAGGAGTTTCCTTTGGATAGTCGAGGTAACTCCACTTGTTCACCACCACTCCATCTTTCAGAAGCATAAGCCCGGGATTGGTACGCATAACTGTTTTGTTGACAGTACCATCTATGGTGAAGAACGGAATATCTTTCATATTCCATGCCTCCTGGTATACTTTGCATATATCGCGACCGGCTGAACAGGCCACGTAGAAAGGTATACCCTTTGCCTTTGCTTTGTCCATCAACGCACGAAGCACATCCAGATTATCTTTATGAGCGATATCCGGTTGACGAAGGAACCATATATACACGTAACCTTTGGCAGTAAGTATTGCCTTCGTTTGATCAACGTTTTCAGAATCGGTAAGGGCGAAGTCATGTATCTCAGAAAGACCGGTAGCAGGAGCGATTTCAACAGATTTGCTTGAAACGAATTTCCAGCTCGGGTCCTTCCACGGATAATTCTCTGAAGTAAATTCCTGTTTCACACCATTCTTCTCGTAAACGAAGGTGGTTGCAAATACAGCTTCTTTCGCATCCGGAGCGGGTTGCATTTTTTCCCAAATGTTGTTTCCCACTTTGTAGGGTAAACAATCGTGATACGGAAGGTGATGGAGCACCCACCACTGAGCACCGAAAACAAAAACTGCACCCAGCGCCACGATGGTGGCATTGATAGCTCCCTTATTAAAGATGGGGAATACCCGGTAACGGAATATAAACAGAATCAGAACCGCTGCTGTCAATGCAACATCTTTATAGAACGTAGCGGTGTTCGATATTTTGATACAATCGCCGAAACAACCGCACTCCTTGATCTTGCCTGAATACAAGGCGTAACCCGTGAGGAACGTGAAGAAGATGTTGAGCAACAATAACAACGTTACATATAAACGAAAGTAGTTTCCGACAATCATGGCAAGGCCGGAAATAACCTCGAACCCGATCATCAGAATTGAAAGACCGAGGCTATAGTCGATCATAAAGGTCATACCCCAAACCTCAAAAAACTCATTCATCTTGTAGGTAAGTCCGAGCGGATCGTTCGCTTTAACAAGACCCGAGAAAATGAACAGCAGGCCGACCGCCACCCGTAAAATCCAGAGAATAATCTTCATGTTGCGTTGTTAATGATTGAATAGGTAAAACAAATTATTTTTTTAAATAAAGTGCAATAATAACTAATTTTTTAACTTAAAGAAAACTTGAGCTTGTCATTTCCTTTTCATATTCTTGTCAAACATACAGCATAGGGTCTAATTGACAAAAATGTTGGTACACACAATTACCCCACTAACGTAAAAATTTTGAAAAAAATAACATTCCATAATAAGACATTAGATCTGGCAACTCCCGTTGTGATGGGCATACTGAACGCTACGCCAAACAGTTTCTACAATAAGGGAAAGATGTCGGACAAAGACAGTTTGTTAGCACTGGCAGAACGAATGCTAAAAGACGGAGCAGAACTACTGGACATTGGCGGCGCCAGCAGCAAACCCGGAGTACCCCTGATTGACCCGGAAACTGAAAAAAGAAGGATCCTTCCGGTGATTGAAGCAGTACGAAAGCAATTTCCTGATGTCTGGATATCAGTTGACACCTATAACTCATCAGTGGCAAAAGCAGCAATCGAAGCAGGTGCGTATATTATTAATGATATAAGTGCAGGCATGATCGACAAAGAAATGCTGAATGTAGTTGCCAGCATGAACGTTCCTTACATTGCAATGCACATTCAAGGCACACCCGAAAACATGCAAATATCGCCGACATATGAAAATGTGGTTGCGGAGGTGCTGCGACAACTGCGCAATGCGATACAGCGATGCGAATTGGCAGGTATCAACCAGATCATCATAGATCCCGGTTTTGGGTTCGGGAAATCAGTAGCCCACAATTTTGAATTATTGAGCATGCTGGGAACCTTCAAACTTACAGACAAACCAATCCTAGCAGGCCTTTCAAGGAAGTCAATGATATGTAAGCCGCTGAAAATATCTCCTGAAAACGCATTGAACGGCACTACCGCACTCAATATGGCTGCGCTAATGAACGGCGCTGACATACTGAGGGTACACGATGTGAAAGAGGCGGTAGAAACCGTGCGGCTATATCAATTATTGAATTAACGGGTTGGGTTGGTCATGCGCCGGCCTTCTCTGTCCAGATACCGCACAAATGAACCAGTGTTTCCACTGCTTTCTCCATGTCCTGTACGCTCACATATTCCTGACGAGAATGTATCCCCATCTCACCGGTGAAGATGTTTGGGCAAGGAAGTCCCATGAACGAAAGACGTGACCCATCGGTACCGCCCCTTATGCTCATACGCTGAACTTCTATGCCGGCACGTTTCATTGCCTCTTCGGCATAGTCCATGACATGAGGGCAACCATCAAGGATCTCTTTCATGTTACGGTACTGCTCCTTTACAACAAAATTCATTGTTGACCCCGGAAATTCGGAAATCGCGAGTTGTGCCAGTTCCTTCAAACGAGCCTCGTGTTCAGCAAGCTTAGCGGTATCAAAGTCACGAACAATAAACTGGACAGTGGCTTTCTCCAGTCCGCCTTCTATAGCGACGGGATGAACGAAACCCTCCATTCCTTCAGTCACTTCGGGACACCATTGATCTTTGGGCAACATATCAACAAAGGCAGACGCAACCTTAATGGCATGAACCATTTTACCTTTTGCATATCCGGGATGGGCGCTAACGCCGTAGAATGTTACGGTTGCAGAATCGGCAGAGAATGTCTCCCCTTCCAGATGACCACGCTCACCGCCGTCAAGTGTGTATCCAAAATGGGCACCAAGCTTCTGCATGTCCACCGCAGCTACTCCCCTACCCACTTCTTCATCGGGGGTGAATAATATCCTGATCTTTCCATGCTCAACTTCCGGGTGGGTGATGAGATAAGCGGCGAGGTCCATAATGATGGCAACGCCGGCTTTATCGTCGGCGCCGAGCAGTGTTGTACCGGAAGCGGTTATAATGTCGTCACCAATGCGCTGCAGAAGATATGGATGGTCCTTTGTGGACAAAACCAGTGTAGCGTCATCGGGGTAAGAGATATCAGAACCATCGTAAGCCGAGTGCAACCTTGGCTTTACACCTGTTCCGCTACAATCAGGTGCGGTGTCCACATGAGAACAAAAACAAAGAACTGGCACATCCTTAGTTGTAGTGGCCGGAATAGTTGCATAAACGTAGCCATGTTCATCGAGCTCAGCATCCACTACGCCTATTGCATGCAACTCTTCAACCAGTATGCGACTGAGGTCTTTCTGCTTTTCAGTTGATGGCTGCGATGGCGACGTAGGATCGCTTTGGGTATCTACCTGTACATATCGCATGAATCTGCCTGCTACTGAATGCTCGTAATTATGAAGTGCCATTGTTCTATTTTTGTCGCCCAAAAGTAAGTATCTTGTAGTTTGTATGGAAGGATTTGTATTGAGCAAGGTGGATATTTCTCAGATAGTGACGGTAAGCTTTACCTTGTTTGCCGTGATAGACATGCTTGGTTCAATCCCCATCATCATCAGCATCAAGAAAAAAGCGGGCGATATAAACGCTATGCAAGCAACCTTGGTATCGGGGGGACTAATGTTATTATTCTTTCTTGTTGGTGAGCAGATGCTGCAATTCATGGGACTTGATATACGATCTTTCGCAATAGCAGGATCTATTGTCATATTTATCTTGGGACTGGAAATGGTGTTGGGACTGGAATTTTTCAAACCTGAGCAGGATGCAAAAGCGAGCACAGTAGTACCTATCGCATTTCCGCTTATTGCCGGGTCAGGAACACTAACTACGGTAATGTCATTGAAGGCTGCCTATAACTCGTACAATATCCTGATCGCCATCTTCATCAATCTCATAATTATCTACATCACACTTCGGTCAGTTAACTTATTGGAGCGACTTCTGGGACCCTCGGGAATATTGGTCGTACGTAAATTCTTCGGCGTTATACTGCTTGCAATTGCGGTGAAGATATTCATGTCCAATACGGGGCTGATGAAATAACCCGGCACCGGGAACCAATAACAGCGAAATGCACGCAACAGGCAGACAAATCAGTCGGTAAACCTTTTGAAGAAAAATAATAAATAAAAACTGAAAATGCCGTCTATGAGAAAGAGGGTACTCATGTACACGTCGCGGAGGTAAACGTTTTTTACTGCGAGAAAAATAATGGCATTTGTCAGAGTCAAACCCATGTATGCAAGGGCTCCCCACTTTCTGAGATCACAAGCTGCGATCCATGAAACGGCGTAACCGGTCATCCATACCAACTGCAACCATTCAACGCCGACCGGGAGCCGAGCGCACTGCACTACAGTCCACACCAGCCATAACAAGTGGGCAATGCCAACATACGGCATAATCATAGGCGGCTTGCGCGCTACATCTACAACAAAAGTCTTAAGGTCTCTCATAAAATATATCACGGTCGCTTACCACGTTAGAATGTTAGCAAGCGACCGTGAAAAGTGTAAGCTAGCCCTTTGAGAAGGCGTTAAGAATGTCGTATTTGGTCAGAATAGAATATTGACCACTATCGTCGCGTGTTAGTACTGCACCGTTATCTTTGTTTATATAGCTTGTCAGCCTCTCTAGCGGAGTGTCGCGGCTAACAACCGGAAGCGGTTTATCCATAACATCAGCAACGAGCATATCCCTCACGTCGGCCTGCTCGATGAGCTTTTTGAAAAGACTACCCTGAGAAATACTGCCGGTCATTTCAACACCCTGCATCACAGGAACGTGTTCAATGTCATACTTCTTCATCAGATCTAACGCGTCCATGACCTTTGCATCCTGATCAATCGTAACCAACCTACGACGACCCAATCCGTTCATTAGGTCGCCAACAGTGTCTACCTCAAGGAAGCCGCGATCCAGCATCCATTCGTCGTTATACACCTTAGCTACATAGCGGCTGCCGTGGTCGTGGAATATCACTACAACAACATCGTCTTTTTTCAGTTTATCCTTCATCTGACGAAGTCCGGCGATAACAGAACCGGCAGAGTACCCAACGAAAATCCCTTCTTCGCGAGTGATACGGCGTGCCATCACAGCGCCATCCTTATCAGTTACTTTCTCGAAATGGTCTATTGCATTGCGATCGTAGTTCTCAGGGAGGAAATCCTCACCAAACCCTTCGGATATATACGGGTGAACTTCACCCATATCCAATTCGCCTGTGTCGAACCATTTTTTAAGTAAGCTACCATAAGTATCTATGGCCCAAACCTGTACATTAGGATTCTTCTCTTTGAGGAACTTACCTGTTCCTACGACGGTACCACCAGTACCCGACGCCACGACCAGGTGCGTTACTTTACCCTCGGTCTGCTCCCAGATCTCGGGACCTGTCTGTTCGTAATGCGCGAGCCTGTTGGCAAGATTATCGTACTGATTCACGTACCAACTGTTGGGAATCTCTGTCTGCAAACGACGAGCAACCTGATAATAGCTGCGTGGATCTTCCGGGTCAACATTCGTTGGGCAAACGATCACCTCTGCACCGTGAGCCTTGAGTATATCTACCTTTTCCTTGCTCTGCTTATCGGTTGTTGCAAAAATGCATTTATAACCCTTTATAATAGCAGCAAGTGCCAAACCCATCCCGGTGTTACCACTCGTACCTTCAATGATAGTGCCACCAGGTTTGATCTTTCCTTCCTTTTCAGCCACTTCCAGCATTTTCAACGCCATGCGGTCTTTGATACTGTTGCCGGGATTGAAAGTCTCCACTTTGGCATATACGGTGCATGGAAGATCGGCAACCACCCGATTCAGTCGAACGAGCGGTGTATTGCCAATTGTCTGTAAGATATTGTCATAAACTCTTGCTGGCATCTTGTTGTATTTTATTTCGAATGGCGAAGGTAAGAATTTGGGTCGGGAAAGTGGAAACGTATCGATCTCAACAGAATTCCGGACCATTTTACCAGTTAATTAAAAATGAAACAATGACGAAAACAAAGGGATAGCTACCGAAAAGTCATTGGCGAAAATTCCTTTATCTTTGAGTGTCATGCGTAATATAAAAATACTTGAAGTAAGGTCAGAGATAGGAGCCGGTACACGTGGTGCCAGCTTGGGAGTGGACGCGATCAAGATCGCTGCACTTGACTTTATGAGCAATCTATTCGTGAACTTTCCGTCAGAGGTCGTTGAAACAGAAAATCGCCTGCTCTATGAACCGGTAGCATCGCCCTATGCGAAACGTATACAGGGTATCAACACCATGTACGAGCGGGTATCGAAGGCGGTACATGACACAGTAAAATCGGGGTTGTTCCCGCTGGTACTCGCGGGTGACCACAGCACTGCCGGCGCAACTATTGCCGGCCTGAAGATGGCCAAACCCAAGCGACGCCTGGGCGTCGTTTGGATAGACGCACATGCCGACCTTCATTCTCCCTACACCACCCCATCGGGCAACATGCATGGCATGCCACTGGCCGTGTCGCTTGCTGACGACAACATAGAAAGTCAGCTCCACACTCCGGATCCACAAACTGTAGAGATGTGGAATAAATTGAAGAACCTTGGAAAGATAGAACCGAAGATCCTTCCTGAAGATATTGTATTCATTGCACTGCGTGACTTTGAAAAAGAAGAGGAAGCCATCATCCGCAAAGGAAACATAAAGGTAATACCGGTTGCGGAAATAAGGAGAAAGGGTGTTGAAAACGTGGTTCGACAAACGTTTCTGCATTTATCCAACTGCGATGACATCTATGTATCTTTTGACGTTGACAGTCTTGACAGTTCCATATCGCGTGGCACGGGAACACCAGTAAGCAATGGTCTGAAAGAAAGAGAAGCAGAAGATCTACTGGCTTCTTTTATGCAGCACCATAAGATCTGCTGCTTTGAGGTAGCCGAGGTGAATCCAACACTTGACAAAGAGAATATGATGGCTGAGATAGCATTCAACATCCTTCAGCGAAGTGTTAACATCCTGCTGCTCAACTAACGTACGCTATTTCTTTAGAAATCTATTCATTTCATCTTTCGACTCTTTGAGCGAGAGCTTAGCAATCACGTCGGTGAAAAATTCTTTGTCTGCTGTGTTTTTGTATGCCCATTTTGCAAAATCAACTTTGGTTGATTCAAAAAGGAAACAATCCATGAGCACGCAGACCTGAATGGTAGAATAGGTAGCCCCGGCGAGTTCAGATCGAATTAGATTATACTTCTCTGTGTCGGTTTTCTTGTTTGTCACTTTGCTTTTTATCGCCTGAACTTTATCGTCTGTAAGACTACCGGTAGGAACCGGAGAGGCCGCCGCATCGTTTTGTGGCTTTTCCGCAGGCTTGTCGGCGGTAGCAACATTGCCTTTCACATCCTGGTCCGGTTCCGGATAACCTTCATTATAACGGCTATCCGGCTCACGGGCCATATCGTTTCGCGAACCGTCGCCAAAAGGGACTTCTCTGATTCTTGCCGCACGAATGTAGGGATCGTAGGTCAGGTAAGTGACCATTTTGTAGTCAGTGTTGACCCATCCAGTATATACCAGACTATTGAACGAACGCCCCCACCTATCATAAGTCATTCGGTAGATCTTCACTTTATGGCGCCCCGGTGGCAAGTCGCCCACGGTTACAGATGTTCCGCGTCGATCGAAGTATCTCCCATTTACCGACACATTAAAGCGTCCGTTATCGGCCAACCTGATCTTCAATTGTGATTGCGCGTGCACTGTTCCAATCAGCAAGAATAATAAAGCCGCAACAAAAGCAAAATACTTCATAGACGATGGTGTTTTAAGATTCAAATTTAGATGAGAAGCACCAAAATGCGGGCCAAACAATCCACAATCCTACCTAAAAATAGACTTTATAGAATATTTAACGGGGCAACATTAATGCGCAAAGAATGCCTGCGGAAACACCGGCATTAAGGGATTCCGCGCCTCCCTTTCGCGGAATAGTGACAAGATGAGTAGCGATATCCATCACATCGGATGATACCCCCCGAGACTCATTTCCAATCACCAGTACACCTGATGACGGCCGCCCTACCTCATAAACATCTGCTCCGCCCAACACAGCGGCGTAGACAGGTATTTTCAATGGGGGTAAAAAACTAACCAAATCTCTGTGATGAATGCGCACCCTTAAATGCCCACCCATCGCACTCTGTACAACCTTGGGGTTGTACACATCAACACAACCAGGCGAGCAGACCAGATCAGTAACTCCGAACCAATCTGCAATACGTATAATCGTACCCATGTTACCGGGATCCTGAATTCCATCGAGGGCTATCCACCATGAAATGTTATCACCAATTGCGGGTGATTCCGGCAGTACCGCAACAACCAAAACCTCCCCCGGGGCCTGCAAGGAAGAAACGGAAGCGATCTCAGATTCCGTAGCGACAATCAGTTCTGCTTCCGGGTGTAGAAGAATGTCGTCGCGGTGGTTAGCGATCCAATTTTCTGTGGCAACAATCGTCTTCAATTGCCATGCACTCTGCAGCCATTCTAAGGCAATTTTATGTCCTTCTGCAACAAATTGTCGATACTCATTGCGGAATTTCTGCTGTGTTAATGAGCGAATGTGCTTATTTTGCGCTTTAGAAAGCATATTGTGCGAATTTAGTCAATTGTTGCGACCCGTATATGGGGAGAAGACCTAATTATAAAAAGACGGGATGGTATATAGTGCCGGTTTTGACGGCCTTGGCCATATTGTCTGCCTGCAGGTCTACCAAGCACCTTAAGGAAAATGAGTATCTACTTTGGAAAAACAAACTTGAACTGCGTACCGACAAAGTAATGCTGAACAAGGGCGAGATAAAAGACAACCTTGAAAGTATCATTGCCCAGAAACCTAATAGCAACTATCTAGACCTTTCGCCGGTGAAAGTGCCCATGAAACTATGGCGATATAACCGCAGGTATAAAAAGCTGAGTACTCGCCCAGATTCTCTTTTGCCCAAATCAGTGGAAAGACCAGTGTTCCTGGACACGAACACCATCGGGAAATCTGCACAGAACATGAAAGCCTACCTGTTCAATCAGGGTTACTTTTATGCCAGAGTATCTGATACAATAATCTACAAGAAGAAAAAGGCGATCGTATCATACAAGATAGACGCAGGTTCCAACTATATCATTAACAAGATCAACTACAAAGTAGATGATAGCGGCATTAAGTCGGTTATAGTGAGTCATCAAAAAGGAGCTTCTATCGAAACAGGTAAAGAGTTCACCTATGGGCAACTGGAATCTGAGCGCAGCCGACTTACGGCTATTATCAACAACCATGGCTATCGCAGGTTCACGTTGGAGAACATCACGTTCAAGATCGACACAATGGAGAAATCAATGTTCCGGGTGGCCAGTAGTCCGTTTGAAAATGCCGTGAACTTTATTGCCCAATCTAAAAGCAATAAGAAGAGCACCATAGACATTGACGTGATTGTGAGAAAGGTCGACGACACGTTGGCTTATAACATATTTTACATCAATGCTATCTCGGTTTATCCTGACGCTGCGACAGGATCAGGAAACAAAAATGATACTCCCAAGATCATAAAAAAACTTGGAGGCATAGAATTCCGATACTATAATGAATATGTACATCCTAAGGTTCTGTATGAGCACATTTTCATGAATCCGGGCAACCTTTATTCAAAGGAGAATGAAGACAAGACGAGTGCAAAACTCGGGGAACTGGGCATCTTTCAGAACGTACGAGTACAACCAAGAGAGAACCGAATAACGAGAGATAGTGTTGAATACAACATCTTCCTCACCAAAGCGCCAAAACACGACTTCACGACGAATTATGAGATATCTAACGGTACTACCTATTTCTTAGGAAACTCGTTGAGTTTGAATTACATGAACAAGAACTTCCTGAAAGGAGCGAACCTGCTTTCCATAGGAGCCAATGGAGGTTTGGAAACCAACTATAACGATGCTGCTGCCGGGGACATATTCAAACGCTTCAGCCTACTTACAATGTATTACGGTTTAAATGCCAGCATTGATTTCCCGAAGTTCCTTGCCCCCGTACCCAAGTCGTTATTCTCAAGAAGCAATCTACCGCATACAATATTCAGTTTAGGTGAGAATGTAATAGATAGGGTCGATTATTTCAAACTGTTGAACACCAGTGCCCACTTCTCTTATAACTGGCACGAGACAGACATTAAAACATGGAGTTTTGCCCCCGCGTTCGTGAACGTGATAAGGGTACCCTATATTTCACCTTTGTTCCAGAACATTTTGGACTCCAATCAATACCTGAAAAACAGTTACCGAAAAACGTTCATTGAAGGGGAAAGTATTACTTATAAGATCGACAACAACGTTAAGAAACACGGCATTAACTACTCCTACCTAAGACTTTCGTTTGAAGAAGCGGGAGGAATTGTGGGCGCAGTAAATAAATTCGGTGCTGCGGTTTACGGATTCGATACCATCCCTTATGCGCAGTACACCAAATTTGATTTTGACGGCAGACATTATCTGACGGTAAAGCATTCCGTATTTGCATTCCGGTTCTATGGCGGCGTGGGATTACCATATGGCCTTTCTGAATCTCTACCCTATATCAAACAGTACTTCGTGGGTGGCCCCTACAGCATGCGTGGATGGCGAATCAGGACATTGGGCCCGGGCAGCTTCAGGGACACCTTAAACCGATTACCAAACCTGGTGGATAGGACCGGAGACATCAAACTTGAACTGAACTCAGAGTACAGATTCCCGGTAGCGCCATTGTTTGCAGGCGCAGTAAAATTGAACGGCGCACTTTTTGCCGATGTTGGCAATATGTGGCTTTCACGTGCCAATAAAGACTACCCCGGAGGTGAATTCGCATTCAGTAAACTGGGGCAGGATCTGGCAATGGATCTGGGCGTCGGCTCCCGGTTTGATATTGCATCATTCTTAACTTTCAGGGTGGATGTAGCAGTACCGGTAAAAAAACCGTCTATAACCGAAAACAGCGGCTGGGTGTTCAGGGATGTAGACTTCAGCAACCCTACCTGGAGGAAAGACAACGTAATATTAAACATTTCTATAGGCTACCCTTTCTAATCTTTCAATGTGATATCCACACCGGATAAGACGTAGCCGACGAATAATATGTTTTTTATCGGCAAACGCATATATTTGCGGACTTTAACAAAATTTAACACACATCAGTAATTATGACTCTTTTCTATTTAGTACCAGCCTTCGGTGTATTGGCACTGCTGTACACCTTTGTAAAAAGTGCATGGGTATCCAAACAGGACGCGGGCAATGAGCGTATGACAGAAATTTCGAAATACATAGCTGAGGGTGCTATGGCATTTCTAAAAGCAGAATACAAGATCCTAACTTATTTCGTGATCATCGCCGGCTTGCTCCTTGCCTTCATGGGCTACAGCAACCCTAAGTCAAGTCCGGTTATTGCCCTCGCGTTCGTTATTGGTGCTGTGTTCAGCGCACTTGCAGGTTATATTGGTATGCGAATAGCGACCAAGGCAAACGTTCGCACCGCAGAAGCTGCGAGAACAAGCCTGTCTAAAGCGCTGAGTGTTTCTTTTGGAGGTGGCTCTGTAATGGGTCTTGGGGTAGCCGGGCTTGCTGTTTTAGGTCTGGGAAGTCTCTTTATCATTTTGAAAATGATCTTTGCACCAAATGCTGCTGTGAATTCTGAGGAAATGGAGCGCACTATCGAAGTGCTCACAGGATTCTCACTTGGTGCAGAAAGCATTGCATTGTTTGCCCGCGTTGGTGGTGGTATTTATACCAAAGCGGCCGACGTTGGTGCTGACCTTGTTGGTAAAGTAGAAGCTGGTATCCCTGAAGATGACCCACGCAATCCTGCCACAATTGCGGACAACGTGGGTGACAACGTAGGTGACGTAGCCGGCATGGGAGCTGACCTTTTCGGATCTTACGTTGCTACAGTGCTTGCCACAATGGTTCTGGGTCGTGAAACAACCTCCGCCGGTGACAATTTCGGTGGAATGGCACCAATCCTTTTACCTATGCTTATTGCGGGTATCGGTATCGTGCTGTCTATTGTAGGCACACTGTTTGTGCGCATATCTGACGGTGTTGGTAACAGCACTGCTGCGGTGCAGAAAGCTCTGAATCTGGGCAACTGGGGATCTATTGTTCTGACAGCGATAGCATGTTACTTCCTCGTAAATAATATTCTTCCTGAAACGATGTCACTTCGCGATCATCAATTCACGCGCAATGGTGTTTTCGGTGCCATAATCGTTGGTCTGGTTGTTGGTACATTAATGAGTATGATCACTGAGTATTATACTGCTATGGGTAAACGTCCGGTACTTAGCATCATCAGGCAGTCTTCTACCGGTCATGCGACGAATATCATCGGAGGGCTGGCAGTTGGCATGGAGTCGACAACATTGCCGATACTTGTACTTGCAGGTGGCATTTGGGGTTCTTATCAATGTGCAGGTCTCTACGGTGTGGCTATTGCTGCTGCAGGCATGATGGCGACGACTGCAATGCAGCTGGCGATAGATGCTTTCGGTCCGATTGCTGATAACGCAGGTGGTATCGCTGAAATGAGCGAGTTACCAAAAGAAGTGCGTGAAAAAACAGATATTCTTGATGCTGTGGGCAATACTACTGCTGCTACCGGTAAGGGCTTTGCGATTGCTTCTGCTGCGCTTACTGCATTGGCACTTTTCGCGGCATTTGTGGGTGTTGCACATATTGACGGTATCGATATCTACAAAGCAGATGTGCTGGCTTGTCTTTTTGTAGGCGGTATGATCCCATTCATTTTCTCTTCCCTTGCGATACGCGCTGTAGGTGAGGCGGCTATGAGCATGGTAGAGGAAGTTCGTCGCCAGTTCCGCACAATTCCGGGTATCATGGAAGGAACCGGCAAACCTGAGTACGACAAATGTGTGGCCATCTCTACCGAGGCGTCGATACGCAAAATGGTTTTACCGGGCGCAATTACAATAATTTCTCCGCTTGTTATTGGTTTCCTGATGGGCCCGGAAGCGCTTGGAGGCTTCCTTGCCGGCGCTACGGTGAGCGGTGTTTTGATGGGAATGTTCCAGAACAACGCAGGTGGAGCATGGGATAACGCCAAGAAATCATTTGAGAAAGGCGTAGAGATCAATGGTGAGATCTACTATAAAAAGTCGGAGCCACACAAGGCATCAGTAACCGGTGACACCGTGGGCGATCCGTTCAAAGACACGTCTGGTCCATCTATGAACATCCTGATCAAACTGATGTCAATCGTTGCTCTAGTTATCGCTCCAACCATTGCTAAAGTTGCAACACCGGCAGCCACACTGAAGCAAGCCGCCAAAGAAGTAAAAGTTGCAGTAATCGAAAAAACTGTGAAGTAATAATCTTTTTGAAATTTGGTAAGCCCCCGGAGTAATTCGGGGGCTTTTTCTGTTTAGCGAACAAATTAAACAATGTCAGATAATATCGTTTATTGATATTTAATTCGTAAGTTTGCATTGAAGCACATTTGTTTCATCCTTTTGGTGCCAGACCAAATCTTATAGCTGGCAGTTCTTCTCCCGTCATCCCGGAGTTTGTTATAGCACTTACAGGACATTCACATAATAACTAATTTTAATGACATTTAACGAATTAAATTTGATATCCCCGATCCTTAAAGCATTGGAAACGGAGGGATACAAAAAACCAACCCCTATTCAAGAACAATCAATACCAATTTTGTTGCAGGGCAAAGACCTTCTGGGCTGTGCGCAAACAGGTACCGGCAAGACGGCGGCATTTGCGATACCGATATTACAGTTGCTGGATGCCGCACATGCTGAACGTAATCACAAAGCAATAAAAGTATTGGTGCTTACACCAACAAGGGAACTTGCCATACAGATAGCAGATAGTTTTGCGGCTTATGGCCGTAACCTCTCGCTGAAGCATACGGTTATTTTTGGAGGTGTACCACAGGGAGCACAGGTCCAAACCTTGCAGCGCGGCGTTGATATCCTGGTAGCCACACCCGGACGCCTGTTGGACCTTATCGGTCAGCGATACATAAGTCTGAAGGACATCGGCATTTTCGTCCTGGATGAAGCAGACCGAATGCTTGACATGGGATTCATACATGACGTGAGGCGCGTAGTGGCACTGTTGCCACAGAAACGACAGACTCTGTTTTTTAGTGCTACCATGCCCCCGGAGATTCAGAAGCTTGCCAACAGTATTCTCGTAAATCCTGAAAAAGTGGAGGTAACACCCGTTTCCTCTACGGCTGATACGGTAACGCAATCGGTGTACTTTGTTGATAAAAAGGATAAGAAAAAGCTTCTGGAATACGTTTTAGAAGACAAAAAGATAGGACGTGTACTGGTGTTCACCAGAACCAAACACGGGGCTGACAAAGTTGTAAAAGACCTCAATAAACATGGAGTTACCGCAGAAGCGATACATGGTAACAAATCGCAGAATGCACGTCAACGAGCCCTGAACAACTTCAAGGATGGGAAGATACGGGTGCTGGTAGCTACCGATATTGCGGCCAGAGGCATCGACGTTGATATGCTGTCGCACGTAATAAATTTTGAGATACCGGAAGTACCGGAGACTTACGTACACAGAATCGGACGCACGGGCAGAGCCGGGGCGAGTGGTATTGCTCTCTCTTTCTGTGACGAGGAGGAAAAAGCAGACTGGCGCAACATTATCAAGCTCATCGGCAAGCAGATACCGATAGTCGACAACCACCCCTACCCTTCAGAATCGCAGGGATTGGTGCAGATAAGACCGCCAAAAAACAAAGAAGTAGTGGCGAGACCAAACGCAGTCTCTCAACGCCCCCGCGGAAATGGCTCAGGTAGTAACAACCGGAACAGGAATTTCAGAAAAACAGAGAAATAAATAAGTGATTAGTATAGAGTTGTAATTTCAGGCACGGTTTTTGCAACGGATTTTGACAGAAGGTTGGAAGAGGTAAATCGCTCAGTTCAATTTTTCACAAAAAAGTGTTTTGAAATTCAATTTTGTATAACTTTACAGGCAACCATTTTTTTATCACAAAAACAAACAGAAAATGAAAAAGTTTTTTTTACTCTTGGCCTCGGGCTCTATCGCTCTGACGAGCGTGGCGCAGCAGCGCACAATGAACTTCGAACAGAAGGACAAAATGAAGACGTTCAAGTCGAGCGATATTCAGCGTCCACAAACTAACGTTACTGCTAAGAAAGGTACAGCAGGCGGCGAAAGGTGGTACAGCTACAACAGCTACTTGAACGACATGCTTACAGCAACTGTAACGCAGGAAGCAGGTTTCTCTTCTATGCTGATATGGGATGACACCGTTCACCAGGTAAACTACACATCTGGTCCGGCTAATATCAACATGTTGTCGATCGGTACAATTTTCGATCCATCATCTGTTGGCTTCAACAATAACGATTACTACCCGGGCGCAATGGCTGTACGTGCTACTGATGCTTACGTAGTTGACTCAATTGCAGTTTTCGGTGTTTACAAAGGCAATTCAGCTAAAGCCTCTATCGTGGATACGATCCGTCTTGCTTTCGTAAAAGGAAATGGTGGAGCTGCTTCATCTGATGACATTTTCGGTGGTGCTCTTGGTGGCGGTGGTCACTATGGTGCAGCTACATTCGTTAATATGCGTCACGACAGCCTTCGCAACACAGCTCGCTCAGGCACAGTTGCTGTTGGAACACCTACACCAATGATCCAGGATATCGTTCTGGTAAACACTGGTGCTTCTCCTGCTTGGGCTGATACATCATCAAACGGTATCTGGGGTGGTGCGATCAAACTGAACACACCGATCAGCGTTTCTGCTAATGGAATGGTTGGTATGTCGATCACATACAAATCTGGTGAGTCTATCCCATCAGGTACAATGGTATTCAACGCTGTAACCAATTCAGCTAACCACAACATCTTCCTGCCTATCGTTGGCTATGCTTCTGATGCTGCCGGTGATGTACAGTGGGCTCCATACTACGCTGCTCCAGATCCAAAAGCTGATAGCAACGTAGGTCTGTTTAAAAGGATGCCAGGTATCCTCGGTTGGGCTGGACAATATGTTCCAACTTGGGCTTGGTCTTCATCTGGAACTACTTCAGGTGCTTCTATCCTTCAGTTCCCTGAGGTTAGCTTCCACGTAACATGTACTACTTGTGGTGTTGTTACTGCTCCTCCAACAGTTGTTGGCAATGTTGCAAACATCAACAAAGTAAATGCTTACCCTAACCCTGCAAACGACGAGCTGAACATTCCGTTCACACTCGACGCTACTGCTGATGTAACAGTTACATTGAGCAACCTGCTTGGTCAGGTAGTTGCTACTAAGAGCATGAACAGTGTTTCTAAAGGAACAGCTACTTTCAACACAGAAAACCTGCCTGCAGGCCTTTACAATTACGCTGTAATTGCTAACGGCAACCGCACAACAGGTCGCGTAGTAGTTGCGCACTAATTTCCTTTGAATGGATATTTAGAGAGGCAATGGTTATCCATTGCCTCTCTTATTTTTCGTACCTACATGATATGCAGCGAACATATCCGGTAACTGTGCCCAAAACAGGCTGTTTACCGTGAAAATGCTATTATAGATATGACAAGTCTCACAGAATTCTTTCCCGGGGAATGGTGTAACAAACGCAGCGTATCTAACACTTGATTTTTTGTTTTTCAAAACAATATTCTATTATTGCACACTCTTGCTGCGAAAATGTGGCAACTAACGAAAACCTGAATGGCAAAAAATCTGTTGATAGTGGAGTCTCCGGCAAAAGCCAAGACCATTGAGAAAATACTGGGGAGTGATTTTGAGGTCAAGTCGTGCTACGGGCACATACGAGACCTTGAAAAGGAAGACATGGGCATCGACATTAAGGACGGCTATAAGCCGAAGTATGTGGTGTCTGAAGACAAACAAAAAGTAGTAAAAGAACTGAAGTCGCTGGCAAAAAAATCGGAAGATGTATGGCTGGCAACGGATGAGGACCGTGAAGGAGAAGCTATATCCTGGCACTTATGCGAAGTACTTGGACTTGATCCATACACAACAAAAAGGATCGTCTTCCATGAGATCACAAAGCCGGCAATCCAAAAAGCCGTGAAGACACCAAGGAACGTGAACATGAATCTGGTGAACGCACAACAGGCACGACGTATCCTTGACCGAATTGTTGGCTTCGAATTGTCGCCGGTATTGTGGCGCAAGATGAGCATGCGCAATAACCTATCTGCAGGCCGAGTGCAATCTGTGGCTGTTCGTTTGATCGTTGAACGCGAAAGAGAGATCAACCTGTTCAATGCTACCAGCTCCTACAAGGTTGAAGCATATTTTGCTGCAGATGACATAAACAAAAAGAAAGTAACTTTTAAGGCTGAGGGGCCGGATAAACTGAAAGATGCTGATACCGCTGAGGCATTCCTCGCCAAATGCAAGGGTGCCACATATACAGTAAACGACATTCAGGTCAAGCCGGCCAAGAAATCACCATCGGCACAGTTCACTACCTCTACCCTTCAACAGGAGGCAAGCAGAAAACTTGGATACAGTGTATCAAAGACAATGCTGTTGGCGCAGAAACTTTACGAGAACGGTCACATCACCTACATGCGTACTGACTCGGTGAACTTGTCGGAAACAGCATTAGAAAGTGCACGCCAGGCCATCACATCCCAGTACGGTGAAAAATACCACCAGACCCGAACATTCAAAAATAAGAATGAATCGGCGCAGGAAGCGCACGAAGCCATCAGGCCTACCGATATGAACGTCACAACGGCCGGAGATGCGGATACTACAAGGTTGTATGAACTGATCTGGAAAAGGACAATGGCCAGCCAGATGTCAGACGCACAACTGGAACGAACGATAGCAAAAATAGGAATCTCAACAGTTGCAGATACTCAATTGACGGCGACCGGGGAAGTACTTCGTTTTGACGGATTCCTTAAAGTATACAGTGAGGGAAAAGACGAAGAAGATGGAGAAGAAAACAGTGAAGGAATGCTACCACCACTTGTACCCGGCCAGCAACCTGACCTACAGCGAATGGTAGCTACAGAAAGGTATACAAGGCCTTTGCCACGCTACACAGAGGCTTCTCTGGTAAAAAAACTGGAAGAGTTGGGCATAGGGCGTCCATCAACATATGCACCAACTATCAGCACCATACAGGCACGGGGATATGTAGAGAAGAAAGACAAAGACGGCACCAAACGGGCATATACGGTACTCACGTTAAAAAGTGATGCTGTTACAAGAACTTCTGAGAGTGAAAATGTAGGGGCAGAAAAGAGTAAACTTTTCCCAACCGACCTTGGCATGGTGGTGACCGACTTCCTGAGAGAACATTTCAAAACGGTAATGGATTATGACTTTACCGCCAGTATAGAAGCAAAATTTGACCACATTGCAGAAGGAAAGCAACAGTGGAACAAAATGCTGGATGAATTCTATCATCCATTCCATGAAAGTGTAGAACACACCATGGAAAATGCGGGCCGGGCAAAGGGCGAACGCGAATTGGGTGTAGATCCGGAGAGCGGCAAACCTGTTGTTGCCCGCCTTGGCAGGTTTGGCCCGATGGTACAAATAGGAGTTGCTGAAAGCGAAGAGAAGCCTCGTTTCGCGAAATTGCGCACTAACCAAAGTATAGAGACAATATCACTTGAGGAGGCGCTTGAGTTGTTCAGGCTTCCGAGGAATCTGGGGATGTTCGAGGACAGTGATGTAGTTGTGAACATAGGTCGATTTGGTCCATACGCACAACACGCAAGCCAGTTCTACTCTCTGAAAAAGGAAATGGACCCATACACTGTGGGGCTTGATGAAATTGCTCCACTGATAGAAGAAAAGCGCAAAGCAAAGGCCGAGAGTGAGATCAAAGTCTTTGAAAAAGAAAAGATCAGGATATTACGCGGACCGTATGGTCCCTACATCAAACAGGGATTGAGAAACTACAAGATACCAAAAGAAAAAACCGAAAAGCCGGAAGACCTGACTTTGGAAGACGTGAAAGCTATCATAGAAGATGTAAAAGCCAATCCCCCTAAAAAAGTAGCGCGAAAGAAAAAATAATATAGTTGATACTGTGTGAATAATAAGCCGGTAAGATCAGACGATCTGACCGGCTTATTATTTTGAAGCGTAATTTCGACCAAGACGAATTAAGACCATGTTAGCAGACAGAGAAATAGAAGCCTTGTTGGTGCTTGCCGACGACCCGGATGATGACGTTTTCAATACCGTAGCTGACCGATTGATCAACTACGGTCGGGAGATCATACCCAATCTGGAGCATGTATGGGAAAGCACAGCAGATACTCTGTTGCAAGAGCGAATGGAACTGTTGATACACAGAGTTTATTTCAATGACTTGCAGGAAGAATTGAAGACATGGTCAGAAGCCAAACGACCAGACATTCTGACCGGAGCAATATTGGTTGCAAAGTATCACTACCCCGACCTGAATGTACCTGCGCTTCTCCATCAATTCGACCATATCCGCAGAAATATTTGGCTCGAACTTAATAACTACCTGACCCCTCTGGAACAGGTAAATGTGATCAACAGTATTATTTACAATTACTTCAAAATGGAAGGGCATGAGCTTACAGAAAGGAACGCTCAATACTTCTTCATCAATAACGTTTTAGAAAGCAAGAAAGGAAACCCTTTCTCATTAGGAGTATTATATCTTGCCCTGTGCGACGTGCTGGATGTACCTGTCTTCGCGGTCGACATTCCGAGGCAGTTCATTCTTGCCTACTTCGATACGCTTCATAGTTTTTTCAGCAGTGACCCATTAGGTATTGAGCAGATTCAATTTTATATAGACCCATTGGGAGGAATGGCCTACACGCAAAAGGACATAGACATGTATCTGCGAAAGATAAATGCAAATGATACCGAGAAGTACTTTGTTCGTTTATCTAATAAGGTAGTAATACAAAAAATGTTAGAGGAACTACGTCAATGCTACCGATATCAGCAGCAAGAAAGTAAAGCTGATGAAATTGGCCAGCTGCTCGCTATACTTACAGGCAAAAACCTCGGGTAATAAACAGTGAGTACTATTTCAATTTTGGATATGTAAAAGGTCTCTTGAACTGCGTTCAAGAGACCTTTTACATTAATACCCAGCCCAAAGACTATCGATCAACCACCAAACGGGCGATCTTTTCTGAACCATCGTCTGTCCTGAAGTAACACAAGTATACACCTGCAGCCAGACCAGGATCGACATTAAATGTATTAACACCCGATGCCATAAGTTGCCTTGCAACAAGTTTGCCATCTAAGCCAATAAGAAAGAACATTCCGGAAACTGAAGTGCTGACATTAAGCAATCCGGTAGTGGGATTAGGGTAAATATTGAACTCAAGACCGGCTGTCATTTCATCGCTCGCACCGGGCTTTGGTGCAATTACAGACATTGCTAAAGTTGAAAAACAACCGGTGGACGGTACCCTGTAAGTGATCGTCACAGAGCCGGAGTTCACTCCGGAGACAACACCTGTCACTGAACCTACCGTAGCAATAGTCGTTGCGCTACTTGACCATGTGCCTGTAGGAGAACTATTTGATAAAGTAACCACAGAACCAACCGCAACAGTTGCAGGACCGCTGATAGCCGCTGGAGTACCTTTTACTGTCAACGATGTTGTTTTGAAACAACCTGACCCCAAAGAATAGGTTATCGACGCCACACCGGCACTAACCCCGGTAGCTACACCCGTTGCCCCATCGATAACCGCTTTACCAGGGGTTCCTGATGTCCAGGTTCCACCTGATGTAGTATTATAAAGCGCCACGGTCTGCCCCGCGCAAACATTCAAAGTGCCGGTAATAGTTGCAACCGCTGCATTCACGGTTACCCTTGACACTGCAAAGCAACCACCACCCTTATTGTAAGTGATGTTAGAAGTACCCACTGCCACTCCATTTACCACACCTGTACTTATACCAACAGTTGCCTTTGTGGCTGCGCTACTTGTCCATGTTCCGCCGGAAACTGAATTCGTCATTGCTATTGACTGTCCTACACACACAATACTATCTCCAACATTTGCCGGCAGTGCCGCATTTATCGTCACAACAGTTGTCCTGTAACATCCGAAAGAATTTGTGTAGCTTATAGTTGCGGTTCCAACCGAAACCGGCGTTACAGAGGCCATTGTCGAAGAGGTTGACCCGACTGTCGCAACCGAAGCATTTGAGCTACTCCATGTTTGACCTGCCGTTGTTGACGAAAGTGAAATATTGGACCCAAAACATGTGAGCGCAGATCCGGAAATTGGAGCAGGAAGTGCGTTAACTGTAATAGTGAAAGTACGGCGACATCCCGTGGGAAGCGTATAACTAATTGTGGCGTTACCGGCGTTCACACCAGATGCAAGTCCGGTTGCCGAACCAATTGCGACAACAGTAGGTGCACTGCTTGACCACGTACCGCCTGATACCGAATTTGTCAATGTATCCGGAGCACCGATGCAAATAGATGACAAGCCTGAAATAACAGAAGGCAACGCATTTACAGTCACCATGCGGGTATTGTAACAGCCTGAAGATGAAAGTGTGTAGGTAACGACAGCATTACCATCGCTAACACCCGATACTATTCCTGACGAGGAGCCAACAGTTGCAACGGAAGTGTTATTGCTGGACCACAAGCCACCACCAATTGAATTGGTGAGCGTAGTTGCAGAGGATTGACAAAGCACGGCAGTACCACCGATGGCAGGCGGAAGACCGTAAACTGTGACAGTTGTTGTCTTGTAACAACCTGACCCGATAACATAGGTCACAATTGCCGAGCCGGGAGCCACACCCGAAACTACTCCTGTGGAGGTGTCAACGGACGCCACTGCAGTGTTACTGCTGCTCCAACTTCCACCTGCAACGGGGTGACTTAGAGAGATTGTGAAACCTACGCATACTCCTGTGGGCCCATCTATTGCGGCAGGAGTACTATTAACTGTAACATTGTATGTACTGAAACATGTAGGGCCTGTACGATATGTAATTACCGCCACACCTGCCACGGTCCCCGTAACGATTCCCGTAGTACTTCCAATTGCTGCTATTGCGGGAGAACCACTAGACCATGTGCCACCGCCTGTGGAAACACCAAGCGTGCTACTGCTACCAATACAGAGTACCGAACTACCACTAATCGCTCCAGGACCAGCATTAACTGTAACGGTGGCTGTCCGGGTACAACCCGTCACAGTATAACTAATGTCCGCAGTTCCAGATGCCAGGCCACTCACTACGGTCGTGTTGGAAACCGATGTACCTGTAGTTGCGACTGAAGGCGCAGAACTACTCCACGTACCACTGGCTGTGGCTGAGTTAAGGGTTGTCGAATTACCTTCACAAACTGTAAGTGTACCTGCAATAGCCGATGGCATAGTGCCGACAGTAACCACGGCAAAGCTTCTACATCCGGTTCCGAGAACATATGAAATAGTGACCGTACCGGCACTGACGCCTGCCACTACCCCACTAAATGTATCGACAGTTGCACGACCGACATTACCTGAGAGCCATGTACCTCCCGAAGTAGCATTGGAAAGACTCAGGGTACTACCGACACAAACCGCAGCTCCACCAGAAATGGCCGCCGGTAGCGGATTGACAGTAATATCTGCTGTTCGGTGACAGCCATTCAATGCAGTATATGTAATTGTCGCATTACCTACCGAAACACCATAAGTTGCACCATTTATCGCATTGACAATTGAAACACTATCTACCGAACTCTCCCACACTCCTCCCGACGGGCTACTACTAAGTGTCGTGTTCCCCCCCATACAAATTGACAATGAACCACTGATAGGTGAAGGGAGCGCCTTTACTGTAAATGAAGTAGTCTTAAAACACGTAGCTGACAGATTATACGTGATCACCACGGTACCGGCTGCAACACCCGTAACCACTCCGGTGGAGCCATTTATTGTAGCTATTGCAGTATTGCTACTTGCCCATGTGCCGCCGGAAGAAGGATGACTCAATGTAGACGTAGCACCCACGCAAGCATTAGTAGTACCAGATATTGCTGCCGGAGCAGCATTTACAGTTACCTCAGTGACACTGAAACAGCCCGGACCTGCAACCCGATAGGTAACGTTGACCGTACCTGCACCCACACCGTTGACAATACCGGATGAACTACCAACGGTAGCTATTGAAGAACTACTGGAGCTCCATGTGCCACCGGAAGTTGAATTCGATAAAGTTGCAGAACCGCCCACGCACAACTCAAAAGTACCCGTGCTGGCAGAAGGTGCAGCGTTGACAGTTATCATAGCGGTACGCCGACAACCGGAAGCAAGCGAATATGTTATAACAGACGTTCCCGGCGCGATTGCTGTAATTACTCCGGTTGAACCAATGGTGGCGACAGACGTGGTGCCGCTGCTCCACGTACCACCCGATGTGGCAGAAGTAACAGTAACGGACCCGCCGGGGCAAAGGCTAACAATACCGGAAATTGCAGCAGGCAATGGGCCGGCAGTGATCACTGTTCCTCTGCCACAACCCGTAGGCATCGTATAACTTATGGTGCTGGTGCCGCCGGCAACACCAGACACCAAACCTGTAGATGAGTTAATAGTTACCACCCCGGTATTTGACGATGACCAAACCCCACCAGCTGGCGAACTTAGGAACGTAGCGGTATCGCTGGCGCAGAGAAATGACGGACCGGATGGAATAGATGGGGAAGCGTGCACCGTATGCGTGCGTGTGGTGAAACAGCCGGAATAAGCGGTGTAGGTAATAGTTGTAGTTCCCACAGAATTACCGGAGACTACACCGGAACCTGTTCCAATAGTTGCGATAGCGGTATTACTGCTGCTCCATGTACCGGAACCAACACTCGTATTAGTCAACCCTGATGTAAATCCTTCACATGTGTAGGCCAGTCCTGTAATTGGCACTGGTAGCGGATATACAAAGGCAGTCTTCGTCTGAACGAAACCACCACCAAGACTGTAGGTAATAGTACATGTGCCCGGAGACACTCCTGTAACTAAACCTGTATTGGAACCAATCGATGCCGTTGCCGGATTACTACTTGACCAGGTACCGCCTGAAATCGGATGCGTTAACGCGATCGGAGCATCTCCAATACAAAAAGAAGGATTACCGGCAATAGGTCCCATGGTTGAATTAACTGTGATAACCGAAAAAGCGGTATCAACACATCCATTTGTGTCAACAACAGAAAGGCTTGTTGTGTAGGTACCGGCCGCTGTGTATGACCGGGAAGAAGATGAAAGCGTGGATGTTCCGCCATCGCCAAACGTCCAAAAATACCCTGAAACCCCAGTAGTGGTGCTACTGTAAGTCACGGGCAAACCAACAACTGAGGGATTAGGAGAAAGAGCCATAACTGCAACAGGACTATTATTTACCACCACAGTTGTTGTATTACTGCCGGAAAACGAGCAACCATTCGCGTCTGTCAGCGTCAACGTATACACGCCGGCGGAAGACGCAGTCACAGCAGGAACAGTTGGATTCTGAACAGAAGATGTATAAGAAGAAGGCCCGGACCATGAGAACGAATAAGGTGACGTACCCCCTGAAACGGACGAACTTAAAGATAGCGTGGAACCGGTGCAAACGGGTCCGCTATTTCCGACAGAAGCAATTGTCAATTGTGATGGTACTGTGATCGTAACTACTTTGTTAAGACTGCAACTGCTTGCGTCCGATACCGTACAGGTATATGTGCCTGCAGAAAGACCGCTTGCCGAAGCCAGCGAACCGCCTGATGGCAACCAGGAATAACTTAATGTGCCGGTTCCTCCGGACGCGGAGACAGACGCTGCTCCGTTAGTTAACCCAAAACAAGTGATATTAGTGCCCGTAATTGTAGCGGAAAGCCCTGTAGGTTGAGTTACAGTAGCGGTAACACTGCCTGTACATCCGGAAGCATCAGTAACCACACATGAGTATGACCCGGCAGAAAGGCCTGTCCGATCTTGTGTTGTGACCCCACCACCCCAATTATAGGTATAGCCAGGTGTACCGCCTGACGGGGTCAAGTCGATGGCGCCGTTAGTTCCCCCGGCACAGCTGACGTTGGTAACAGCTGTAGTACCACCAACAGGCGAGGCAGGCTGTGCAACTGTTGCATTGACAGTTGTCGTACAACTATTGGCATCCGTTACAACACATGTATATGCCCCTGCAGCAAGCCCCGTTCTGTCCTGAGTTGTAATACCACCGCCCCAATTATAGGTGTACCCCGGTGTCCCCCCACTTGGAGTGAGATCTATCGCTCCATTTGTTCCCGAAAAACAACTTACGTTGGTGACAGATGTAGCCCCACTTAGTGCAGACGGCTGGGTTACTGTAGCTGTAACAGTGGCAGTACATCCGTTATTATCCGTAACCACACAAGAGTATGACCCGGCTGAAAGACCTGTACGATCTTCTGTGACAATACCGCCACCCCAACTAAATGTATACGAAGGCGTACCTCCCGACGGCGTGAGATTGATGGAGCCTGTTGCGCCTCCATTGCACGCTACGTTTGTAACAGATGTACTTCCACCTACTACAGAAGATGGTTGTGTCACAGTCGCTGAAACAGTAGCAGTGCATCCGTTATTATCAGTAACCACGCACGAGTATGCGCCGGCGACTAAACCGGTTCTGTCCTCTGTAGTGACACCACTTCCCCAATTGAAAGTATAAGGAGAAACTCCGCCTGTCGGTGTGAGGTCTATCGCACCGTTGCTACCGCCATGACAGCTTACATTAGTAACAACAGTGCTTCCGCCAACCGGAGCGGAAGGCTGCGTGACTGTGACTGTCCTTGTTATGGTTGCACTAAGTGCGTCAGTGATAGTGCATGTGTACGTTCCCGCTACAAGACCGGTAGCTGTAGCTCCAGAGCCTCCGGAAGGGCTCCACGAGTATGTGTACGGAGACTGACCACCTGACACGGAAACCGTAGCCGTGCCGTTTGATCCTCCATTGCAACTGACATTAGTCTGCGAAGTGGATGCCGAAAGCGCTGCAGCAGAAACCGTAACAGTGAATGCAACAGGAGCACCTGTGCAACTTGCATTGGAGGGGGTAAGCGTTGCAGAATAAACTGCAACTGGCGAAGCTGCAGGAACTGTAATAGAAATAGGAGATGATGGCAGTGTGGCACCTGACACATTTGAAAATCCGGCGGTAATGGCCGCACTACTAAATGTAATACTATAAAGAGTAGGACTCCCTGTCGTAGCAGTAAATGGCAAAGATGCGCTTGTTGTGCCTGACGAAACTGACGGGCTTGTACCGAGGGAAATTGTTACGGCGGCGGGTTGCGTGATGGTAACAGACTGTGACTTCGTACATGAGTTGGCATCAGTAACTGTACAAAGATATGTTCCGGCAACCTTGCCGGAGATAGACGCTGCAGTACCTGATGGAGGACTCCACGAATAGGTATAGCCAGGCACCCCACCCGAGGCTGAGATCGTAGCTGCACCATTTGATCCACCGTTACATGTCACATTTGTCACAGACGAAACCGAAGTCGAAATAGCAGACGGCTGGGTGATGGTCACTACCTGAGTCTTGGTACAACTATTTGCATCTGTAACGGTACAAGTGTAGCTCCCTGCAACAAGTGCGGTTGCCGATGCCGCACTTGCTCCTGATGGCGCCCAGGAGTAAGAAAGACTACCAGTCCCTCCGCTTGCCGTAATAGTTGCCGCCCCCGTCGCTTCACTGTTGCATGTAACATTTGTAAGGGCAGATACACTCGTAGAAATAGCAGACGGCTGCGTGATCGTGACTGTCTGGGTTTTTGTACAAGAATTAGCATCTGTAACTGTACATGTATAAGTTCCTGCACTTCTTCCTGAGATAGTTGTGGCGCTTCCTCCTGAAGGCAACCAAGAATACGTTAATGTGCCCGTACCACCGGATGCAGAAATTGTTGCAGCTCCGTTCGAACCACCGTTACAACTCACGTTTGTCACCGAGGAAACAGACGTTGAGATCACCGCAGGCTGGGTTATAGTAACAGATTGCTGTTTGGTGCAGCTGTTAGCATCTGTTACCGTACAAGTGTAGGTACCTGCGCCCAACCCCGTTGCAGAAGCCGCTGTTCCGCCGGACGGCGACCATGCATACGTGAGGCTACCAGTTCCACCTGAAGCGGATATCGAAGCTGCACCATTGGTTCCGCCATTGCAAGAAACATTTGTAGAAGAAGAAACTGAAGTAGAGATAGCCGTTGGTTGTGTGATGGTCACAGACACTGTTGCTGTACCTGAAGCTGCATCGGAAACAGTACATGTGTAAGTACCGGCTGCAAGACCGGTAGCAACTGATGACGACCCTCCAGACGGAACCCATGAATAGCTGTAAGGTGTAGTACCACCAGTCGGTGTCACTGTTGCCGTACCATTGGAACCGCCAAAGCAGCTGACATTTGTCTGGCCACCTAATGCTGCAGTCAGCACGGAACCTATTGTAAAATTACCTGCAGACCCTGTAACAACCATCGGACTGGAAGATGGTGATGCAGTTGTGGTCCAGTTTGCAGTATTCAGAATTGCAGCGCGCATTGCGGCGACCGTTGAAAATGTACGGCTTCCCGAGTATACACCTCCGTTTTTCCCGGCAAAAAACAAATTATAGGAAGACAGGTCTCCGGGCAAATAACTTAGATTGTTGGTTGGCGAGCCGGAACTGAGCCAATTAGTATACCCGGAAGTCAGCCCCTGAAATCCGATCATTGATATAGGAGACCCGTTAAAAGTTGCTGGACTGGTACCGGCAGAGAAATTGGTTGAAGTATTTTCAGAAGAAGACGATGCCGAATAGATAAACATTTTGCTGGCGGATGTATTGTTATTGTACCCTCCGTTATTAAATGGACCACATCCACAGGTGGTGCTAAGATTTGATGCAGTACCCACATCACATGCCACAGAAACTGAAGGTGTGAATGTAAACGTGATCACCGTTCCAATTGGCAATGTAGTACCGGTTGTGTTTTCCCATTTGGTAATACCGGTGGAAACAATGAAGGAATTGCTTGAGGCATTTGCATTTGAAGTGCTGTAAAACGATGTGTTAGACATCTTAAAAAACGTACCAGGAGAAGCAGCTTTAGCCAATACAAACTGATAGTACTTAACGGAACCTGTAACTACCGAATTATAGCCTGTACAAAGCACATCGCCATAAGTAAGCGTTGTTTGGGCTTTTGCCGTAAAGGCCGAAAATAGCACCATAAAATGTGCGAGAAGGGGCAACATGCCTGAGCGGAATTTTGAGACCATGATCATACGAGTTTTCGTTTTCAATTTTTTTTCTAAATCACACCATACAATAGTGTGTACAAACAGTGATTCCTATATTAGATCCAATTAGAAACGGGACATTATTTGTAACAGCAACATTATTTAATCGACCGTAGTTAGGATCAGGTAAAAACACCTGTTTTCAAAAACAGGTGTTTTTACCCGACATGATAAATTCATTGAAGAATAAGTTTGTACGAACAATTTTTCTCACCATCAAATACGCAAAAAAATGGAGGTATTCTTAGGATCAATTCTACCAATGGCATTCCCGTTCGCGCCGCGCGGATGGGCCTCATGTGAGGGGCAAACAATGCAAATAGCGCAGAACACTGCACTATTCTCCCTACTGGGAACAAAGTATGGCGGCAATGGACAGACCACCTTCTGCCTGCCGGACCTGAGAGGGCGAATGGTAATCGGGCAAGGACAGGGACCCGGACTCCCCATTTACCAGGTTGGGCAGTCTGGTGGCGCAGCACAAACAACACTCACTGTGAATCAGATCCCCGCACACACCCATCAGGTCGTGGCTAAAGCTAACTCATTCAGCGCAACTACCGGCGACCCGGCGAACGCATTCTTTGGCGGTGGCGGTCCGTCTATCTACGACACTGCATGGGACAACGCAAGTACAATGAACCCTGCATGCATGACGGCATCACCGACGGGCGGCAGTCAGCCATTTTCAATTCTTAACCCCTATGTGGCCATGTACTACAACATTGCGACTCAGGGCATTTTTCCTTCACGAAACTAAAAAACACACAAAATCATGGAAGCATATATAGGAACAATCATGCCCGTTGCATTTAACTTTGCACCTCGCGGATGGACATCATGCCAGGGCCAATTACTGCCCATAAGTCAAAATCAGGCTCTCTTTTCGCTTATCGGTACAACATACGGCGGGGATGGTGTCCAAACATTTGCCCTACCCGACCTGCGCGGCAGGGTGATAGTGGGTCAGGGGCAATCCACTACCGGACACTTCTATACGATGGGCGAGAAAAGTGGCCAGTACCAAACCACGTTACTCACAACACAGATACCAGCCCACACACACGCCATCAGCGTAAAATGCAATGCAATGGCCGCGTCAACAGGCGATCCAAACAATGCCTATTTTGGAGGAGGAGGACCGGCAACATATGACGCAACCCAGGATAATACGCTAATGAATCCCGGCACGGTTTTAACCGGTACGGCAGGATCCGCCATTCCGGTTCCGCTAACCAATCCGATCTTGCCAATGTATTATTGCATCAATACAACCGGACTTTTCCCATCAAGAAACTGATCTCATAACAATAAAAAAACAGACAAAAAAATGGAAGCATATATAGGATCAATCATCCCAATGGCTATAAGCTACGCACCGGTTGGATGGATGTCATGCGAGGGGCAACAACTTCCAATTGGAAACTACTCTGCACTTTTTGCACTGGTAGGAACCTACTATGGAGGTGATGGTGTCAACACATTTTGCCTGCCAGACCTACGAGGAAGAGCAATTATAGGTCAGGGGCAAGGCCCCGGACTTCCTGACTACATGGTTGGAGAGGCTCAGGGAAATACGACCATAACGCTCACAACAAGCCAGCTACCACCACATACTCACCAGATAAGTGTACATGCAAATTCGTTTTCCTCATCGACCAACGACCCTGCAAACGCATTTTTTGGCGGAGGAAGTACAGCGATCTACGACGCTGCAAGTGACGGCACCAATATGAATATGCAAAGTATTACTGCTGCGCCGACAGGGAACAATCAGCCGGTAAACATACAAAATCCGTACCTCGCTATGTATTATAACATATGTATCGAAGGGATATTTCCTGCAAGAAACTAATCATGGAAACAAATAAAAAAGAGCTGTTCCTATAAGCAGGAACGGCTCTTTTTTGAAGCAAACGATTCAAAAAGAAATAAATGAAACAGATCGGCATTCTACTTCCCAGATCAGGAGTATTTCCTACGATGACTTTCGACCTCGTAGACGGATTCAAAAACGCATTGAACACATCAGGTGCAGACAACTATGAACTTAAAACAGCCGGCATAGGACACGGCGGAAACAACAAAGAGATTTATACAGCAGTTGAGCAACTCATCCTGAATGGAGCGTCGATAATCGTTGGATATATCAATCCTTCAACCGCTTCAGTATTGGAGCCATTAATGAAGGCTTCGAATACACTCATGATATCGTTGGATGCCGGATACCATCTGGCATCTTCTACCCTGCAACTACACAACACGTTTACAGTGTCGCTGCATGGAGCACTTGCTGCGCGTATAACTCCGTTTATAGCCGCAAAGCGTGGAACAGGCAAGTTCGCATTCACCTGCTCCTTTTACGATGCAGGATATCGAATTCCATTTGGGCTATTCAACGGATCGAACGACAACAATTGCCAGATCGTATTCAATCACACAACAAAGCTAAAAAGCAGCGAATTCACAATTGAGCCTCTGATTTCATTTATCTCAAATAACACAGACACGTCGATCTTCTCTGCCACATGTGCAGATATGACAAAAAACCTGTTTGAAGCAGCGGCTGAAAGCTCAGCATTCACTGATGTGCCCTGGTTCGCCAGCTCATTCACTGCTGAGGAATCTTGGCTTTCACAGGTAAAATTCCCGAATAACAATATCTCTGCAATTGTACCCTGGGGACGACAACTAAACAACCCCGAGAATGATACTTTCGCAACCAAAATGACCGAAAAAGGAAGAACACCGAACTTATTTTCCCTGTTGGGCTGGGAGGCAGGACTGATAGTAGCAGAAGCTTTGAAACACGCGAACCTATCAGTACAGATAACAGCCATAAAAACAAGTTCATTCTCAACCCCCAGAGGAACGCTTCACTTTGACCCAAACACGTTGGAAGCAATAACACCATTGTATCAGGGGACAATTATTCGCAACGAAGACAATGGCACCTGTCGTTTGGCTATTGGAGAGGCAATACCTGAAAATATTGTAAAAATGAACTACAATAAATTGAGAACAGAATCTGCCCTACTAGAGAACGGAAACACTTCCTGGTTCAACTGTTACGGATGTCTCGATTAAACAACCATAGACAAAGGAACTAAAAACAAGAAATGAGGATCGGTATTCTTTGCAGCAACCATATTGCAATGCCAACTGTGCAATTGCTTATGAAACATCATGATGTAGTGGGGATAGGTATACCCGAAAAGGGAATAGAAATACAACACATACTTCAACATGTTACGAATGGCCTCGGCATCGAAGTAAAAAGGATATCGAGGGGGAATATCAAGAACCAAATGATAGAATGGATCAATATCGTTCAACCGGAAATTGTGTTGGTTGCGACATTCTCTTTCAGGATACCGGAGGAAGTGTTGTCATTGCCCGCATTTGGATTCTTAAATCTACACTTTGGCCTCCTGCCGGAAATGCGTGGTCCGGACCCGGTGTTCGAAAGCATCAGGCAACAAAAGAACAAAGCCGGAGCTACCATTCACGTGATGGACGGATCGTTTGACACGGGGCCAATTGTAAAAAGAGAAGAATTCCCGCTACCGGCTCACTTTACGTACGGAATGCTATCAGCGAAGCTCGCCCATACGGGAGCCGAGATGGCGCTGACAACACTAACTCAGATCCAGGCCCAACAAAGCATAACTTCAATCGCACAGAATGAAACCATGAGTTGTTACTACCCTGCATTAAGTCCGCAACAACTTACTATCAACTGGGCCTCGATGAGTTCACGGGAGATTATTGCACTAATTAATTCAATGAACCCGATAAGCAGATCTGGCACACCAACATCTGTGAACGGTTGGAACATGGGAATATGCAATGCTACCCTTGTAAACCTTTCAGGCGACACTACCGGCTACAGCCCCGGACAGGTGATCACAGTTGACGCACAAAACGGACTATTGATATTTACCAAAGACAATCTTGCGTTAAAAGCAGAAACGATCCACATCGAAGAAGGGTACTTCCCTGGTTATGCATTAGCAGCCTTCGGAGTACTGCCCGGCATGATATTCGGGACATAACACAGGCGTCAACCCAATGCTGTAAGCGACAACAACCGTTCCTTTACAATGTATAGGGGTGACGCAATAGCATTCACATATTGAAAGTTCCCGTCCCTGTCATTTTTTATTGATAGCTGAATGCCACTTGCCTCGCTCTGAATGGCATTGGCTACATACCTTCCCTTTGCCCTATCGTAAAAGAAAGATGGCGATCCGGAAGAACCAAAACGGAAGTACCCCTTAATAAGGTATCTATACCCTTCAAAACGATAATTCCCGCCTATATCATCAGAAAATATCCCAAAATGATCGAGCATTCCTTCAATCTTGGCAGTATTTAACAAACGCCCTGCCGGCCCGCTTGGTGAACTCTGCAAACAATAAAGTGGCTGTTCATCATCCTCAATGAAATCAAAGTTCAGATCAGCTACCGGTATCCTGTCTATTATTTCAGCCGGAACACCTACGATACGGTACAATGCGATATCTTCCTGATAGAAAGCTTCAACAAGCTCAACAGGGACAAGAAATGTATGCTTTCCGGCGTCGCCATCAAACAGGCGCATAGACGGATCGAACAACTGACTTAGGTTAATGTCGCCATAGAAATCCTGCCCACGAAACTGGAAAATGAGATGTGGCGTGCATATCTTTTTCTCAGAAAGAGTGACCCAACGAGTATCAAAACGCTTTTGTTTCAATATTGCAGCTATATTCTGCAACGCACCGGGATCATTCGTAGCCAAGTACTTCTTCTGCGTATACTCATCTGTTTCGTAATGCTGATCCATGAAACGACTCTGTGACCCGTCAAGGATAGAGAATATCTCCTGACGGTACCTTGCGACATCAATGGACCGAAAGTACCCTTGCTGTAGCCTCAGATTATGGGCAACACTCAGAAAGTACCCCTTACCGATATGAAATGCGGAAATGTTGTTTTCAAATATCCTTCTGTTGGGCTCATCAGCATTATAAACCCACATAATTCGATGCAAGGGAGAACTGAGTTCATCAATTAGCTGGCGTTTATCGGCTTTAACAGAATCGGCATTATCGGTGTCAAATTGCAGGAACATCAGAAAAAAGTTGTTTAGTGTATTCGTCCTCGTAAATATACCAATAAATGACCGATACCCACCAATCGACACCATGGTATGTTATTACCGATCACAGCGTACATTTGTTGTAAATACTAAATTCATCGTGGGCAGAATAATAGCGCTGGATATAGGGAAAAAACGAACCGGGATAGCCGTTACAGACCCCCTGCAGATAATAGCAACAGCGCATGCAACCGTTGCTACCGGAGAATTGATAGGCTACCTGAAGAAGTACATTCAGAACGAACCGGTTGACAAGGTGGTGGTTGGGTACCCACTGAACTTTGACGACACGCCTACTGATGCGACACCAATTGTTGAGAAGTTCATCACAAAATTTGGCAATGTATTTCCGGATATGCCGATGATCAAAACCGATGAAAGAATGACATCTAAAATGGCATCTGCTGAGATCGCCGTGATGGGATTAAAAAAGAAAGAACGAGAAAAAAAAGAACTTATCGATGCTGTTGCGGCGGTAATTATGCTGCAGGAGTATCTGGAAAATTCAATTTAAACCAGAAGTATACACTTCATTAATTTGTAAACAAACAACAAGCCAGACATTGTTACTTTACAATTTCTTCCTGCTTCTTTACCGATCTGCTATCGGGCTATCTGCTACCTACAACGAGAAGGCACGTTTATGGATCGCAGGTAGAAAAAACTGGCGATCGCGCTATAGAGAGCAGATATCGCAGGGTAACAAGAGAATATGGATCCACTGTGCATCGCTTGGCGAGTTTGAACAAGGGCGGCCGCTGATAGAGTTAATGAGAAAAAAGTGGCCTGACCACAGAATTCTACTCACATTCTTTTCTCCGTCGGGATTCGAAACCTGTAAGAATTTCAAAGGAGCCGACGAGATAGTTTACCTACCACTTGACGGACGCGCTAATGCAACGGCCTTTTTAGATATTGCTAACCCATCTATGGCTATATTTATCAAGTACGAGTTCTGGCATTACTTCCTAGATGAACTAAAACGCCGCAACATCCCTACCCTACTAACCTCGGCGACATTCAGAAAGGAGCAGATCTTCTTTAGCTGGTATGGCCGATTTTTCCGAAGAATGCTTGGCAGCTTTACTCAGATCCATGTGCAGGATAATGCTTCGGTTGAGCTACTTGCTACAATTGGCATTACTGAAAATGTTCACGTCACAGGAGACACCCGATACGACCGAGTAACGGCTATCTCTGCGAGCTTACGCCCCATTGCTCAAGCCGAAAAATTCAAAGGCAACGAGAAAGTACTTGTATGTGGCAGTACATGGCCATCTGATGAAGCAATAATTACCAAAAGCATTGGTGCGCTTCCACCGGATTGGAAAATCATAATTGCACCGCACGAGATAGACGAGAAACATATCTTACAGATCGAATCTGCTTTTGGTAATATCACAACGAGATTCTCGAAACTTGAAGCAGATATTGACAACTATAATAAACGCATCCTCATTATTGACAACATTGGTATGCTATCCAGCCTGTATGCCTACGGAGACATTGCATACGTTGGTGGAGGATTCCAAAAGGGAGGTATACATAACACGCTCGAGCCGGCAATTTTTGGACTGCCCGTAATCATAGGACCAGTATATAGAAAATTTGTTGAAGCCGTAGAATTGGTAAACAGAAAGGCGGCATTTGTGGCCAAAGATGAAGTTGATCTCAAAAATCTGCTATCAGTGTTAGCTACCAATATCGAACAGAGAGACATGGTGAAGCGCGATCTAACAAAGTTCATGGCAGAAAAAACTGGTGCCGCCGACCGAATTATTGCCCAAATAGAAGCAAGCAAGTTATTATAAACCCGGGATCAAGTTGGTGGATCGGTAACGTCATGAATCAAGGGTGGTGTTGACGGATGCTTTGTACCAGGAACCAAATGATATACTGCGCAATCTCTCCCAATTGCCCAATTTTTTATTTCTGCGCAGTCCGCGGTATTTTTATTGATTATCAACGTGTATGTGGGAAGTTTTACTTCCCACAGCTTCCCAAAACTGCGCAAAACCTGCGCAGTACTTCCCACACTGAGAAGTACAAAAAAATCACCATGCATGCTTATTACCCTCATTTCCTGCAACATCAATACAAGTTACAACAGGGATAACAACGAGGCAAAAAGAAAATCTATGATAGTGCGTTTTGTGTAGTGTCATAGAAACCTCTCCCCGGCCCTCTCCGAAGAAGAGGGTGAGGTCGAATGAGCGCTGTGGGGGGGTGTCCCTTTGCTGAAAAAGCTTCGATAGGTACGACCTGCCTTCTGTAAAAGTAGGGTTCCAGAATAATTCCGTAAGCCGGAATCTAACATTCACTGAGACCAAGCGGCACCTGCACCGCCAATCCACCTTCAGCTGTCTCTTTATACTTGTGGTTCATATCTAACGCCGTTTCATACATGGTATTCACCACATCGTCCAACGTGATCCTTGCCTTTTGCGGATTGCCTTGCAGTGCCAACTGAGATGCGGTTATTGCTTTTATCGCTCCCATCGTATTTCGCTCGATACAGGGAACCTGAACCAGACCACCTACAGGATCGCAGGTAAGACCCAAGTGATGCTCCATTGCAATCTCAGCCGCCATCAGACATTGTTCAACATTACCACCCAGCGCCTCGGTAAGTGCCGCGGCGGCCATAGAGGATGACACCCCTATCTCAGCCTGACAGCCGCCCATTGCAGCCGAGAGCGTGGCACCCTTCTTGAATATACTTCCTATCTCTGAAGCGGTAAGCAGGAAATTGATGATCTTATCTTCATTATTTCCGTCGCAGAATGCTATAAAATATTGCAGCACCGCTGGCACTACCCCTGCAGCACCATTCGTTGGTGCAGTAACTACCCTGCTGAAAGAAGCGTTCTCCTCATTTACTGCAAGCGCAAAACAGCTGACCCAATCGAGCGTATACTGAAACGATGGCTTCCCTGACTGAATAATAGACAACCATTCGTCATAATTACTGTATTTTTTCCCTTCCGTGAGTTTAGCGTTGAGACCACCGGCCCTTCGAACAACATTTAAGCCACCGGGCAGCTCGCCACCTATATGACATCCTCTGTAAATACAGTCACGCATAACCTGCCATATCTTCATAACACCCTGTCTGGTCTCTTCTTCGGTACGCCATGTCTTCTCGTTTTCCATTACCACACCGGAGATGCTCAGGCCTGTTTTCTTGCAGGCAGCCAAAAGGTATTCGGCTTTTTCTATCGGGTACGGCAAGTGAACGAAATTACCTCCACTACCCTCTTCTCCTTCTTTCACTACAAACCCGCCACCTATTGAGTAATAGGTTTCAGCAATCTCGTCACCATCTGAAAATGAACACAAAAACGTCAGCGCATTCGGATGGTACTGAAGACTCTCGTTGAAGAGGAAAACTACATCTTTTGCCGGGTCAAAATCTATTGTACGTGTCCCATTAAGATTTAGCACCTTTTCGTCGCCAATCTGCTTTATTCTGGGGGTGATCAGGTTCACATCGAACGTCACAGGATCCTCCCCGCACAAACCAAGAATAACCGCCACATCTGTTCCGTGACCTTTTCCTGTCTTTGCCAGCGACCCGTAAAGAAGTACTCTTACATGCGCTACTTTATCTATACCCTTTTTCTTAACGCTATCAATGAATCGCAACGCTGCTCTCCATGGTCCCAAGGTATGAGAACTACTGGGGCCAACTCCAATCTTAAATATATCAAATACCGAAATACTTTCCTTGCTCACGTTGATGAATGTGTATAGTGAAACTTTGAGAAATAACGGTCGCAAATATAGTGCCTATAATACTCACAAAACACAACACGACCCGAGTCACACCAATATGATGTGTCTATACCACCAATAAGTATCAAAAGGGAAGCGTTCAACGCGAATGGATCATGCCACGGCGGGGCGAAAGTCGAACTTCCATTTGACGTATCTTTGCATCAGTGATCTGAAGATGGACGCAAACAGACGGGACGGAAACAAAGCCTGGACACCACTATTCTTTTCTATTGTACTGATCCTCGGTATGGTGTTCGGTTTTAATATGCGCGACAGCTTGAAAAGCAAGCGCAACATTGGCACTGCAATTCGAAGAAATGACCGTATCGAGGAGATAATAGGTCTGATCAAGGAAAAATATGTAGATTCCATCAATGCGAACGAATTATATGAAAATGCAGTGACAGGCCTGCTTAACCCACTCGACCCACACACAGTTTATATTCCTTCTGACGAACTAGAGTCAGTCAATGAAGATCTGGAAGGGAGCTTCTCGGGTATCGGGATTGAATTTTCACTATTGCATGATACGCTTGAAGTGACGTCAGTTATAAAGAATGGCCCTGCCTACAAAGCAGGCATGATAGCCGGAGACCAAATACTGAAAGTTGACGACTCTCTGGTGGCTGGAAACGGTATTACGTCCGACCGCATCATGAAACTGCTGCGCGGCCAACAGAACAGTCTGGTGGATCTTACAGTGAGAAAAATATCAGACAATAAGTTGGCAGCAGTGACCATTAAACGGGATATGGTGCCGATATACAGCATTGACGCAGCACTCATGGTGGACCCAAAGACAGGATATATCAAAATAAACCGTTTTAGCGCAACCACCTATGATGAGTTTGTCGAAGCACTGGCTACGCTAAAAGAAAAAGGCGCATCTCAGCTGATAGTAGACCTGAGAGACAACCCCGGGGGCTATCTTGACGCGGCAACTTCGATATGTGACGAATTTATAGATGGAGATAAACTTCTTGTATATACAAACGGCAGAAAGAGCGAAAAAAACGAATATTATGCGGGGGAAAAGAGCAGCTTCGAACATGGCAAAATAGCCATTCTGGTGGATGAAGGATCTGCATCTGCAAGCGAAATACTGGCAGGCGCCGTACAAGACTGGGACAGAGGAATAATAGTGGGCCGCAGGACCTTCGGGAAGGGACTCGTTCAGGAGCAATATGAAATGCCCGACGGATCTGCACTTCGTTTAACAATTGCGAAATACTACACTCCATCAGGCCGGTGCATTCAGCGAAGCTATAAAGATGGAAAGGAAGCATATCGGGCAGACATTGAGAAAAGACTTGAAGATGGAGAACTAACCGGAAAAGAAAAGCAAACACCCGAAGACACAACCAAGTTTTATACGGCAAACCGACGCCTTGTATACGGCGGAGGTGGCGTGAAACCCGACATTTATGTGGCCTATGATACAAGTAAATGGTCGGCAGACGCAATAGAGGCAGCCTACAGTGAAGAGATGAAAACGGCGATCTGGGATTACTATATTCAGAACCGATCAAAACTGAAATACAATTCCATCAGTGATTTTGTCAATCACTTCAATGACGAGAAAAGTGTGATAACCAGGTACACATCTTCAATTCCACTCGCAAACCGAAAGAATGCCGCGCAGCTGTTCGAGAAAAAAAGCATCAACTATCTGAGCACACAGATCAAGGCTGAATTGGCAAGGTATCTATATCAGGACAATGGATGTTATGCAGTGAAGTTAAAGGAAGATAATGTAGTCAACAAAGCTCTTTCCACACTGAACAGCCCTATTTACGATAAGCTGCTTAACCGATAGGCATATAAGAGGGCAATGCATCCAGCCAAGTGATATTTACAACATCAGACGCATCTGCACAAAATACCTGATGACCATTTGTAAGCAACCAATACCGGCAAGGCACTGACGAATGGTAACTCAATAGCTGAAAAAGGGTTTCTTCTGTGATTGGCACATCCGGCCTTTTGCATTCAACCAGCATCCATGGCCGGTGCGTCCTATCATAAACAACAATATCAAAACGTTTGGTCATACCACCGGAAATGATAGTCTTTTCAACTGCGATAAGCGCAAGAGGATATTTCATCTTCTTAATGAGCAGCTGCAGAAAATATTGCCTCACATGCTCTTCGGGCGTCAACACAAGCCACTTCCGTCGCACAGGATCAAAAACAGTCGTCCGCCCGTCAACACTTCTTAGTTTAAGCAATATATCACCGTAGTCGACCGGTATCATAGGGACCAAATTTAACTGAAAACAGGCTCAAACAAAGAGGCCGGTAAGAGATTCTTACCGGCCTCCACAAAACTTAACAAAACCATTATCTACTGATGGTTACAGGGATAACCTTAGATCGGTCGCCTGAACGCAGATTGAGCAGATACATTCCATTACTCAAGGTATTGTCAACACTGATCTTTTCGTTGATAATACCGTTAACAGCCTTCACCTTGTCAGAATAGATAACCTGACCAAGCATGTTGGTGATGTCAACCTCTACCATCTCGGTAACGTCAGTGCCCAGTGAACCTTTTACGGTAAACTGACCGTTATTCGGATTCGGAAGCACACGTGCATCCATATCGCGTACCGGAACTGACGCAACTCCAACGCTACCAACCTTAATCACAATCGAATTGAACGAGTACTGACCACCACAAGGACCACTGCTCAAGATGCGGCAGGTAACCGTATCGAGATCCTGCAACAAGCTCGTGATGAACGATGTAGCTGTTGCACCTGTGATCTCCTCACCATTGATGAGCCACTGCACCTCAGGTGAAGGACCAGCATTTGTGATAACGGCAGTGAACGTAACGTTCTCGCCCGGAGTTACAGTTGGTCCGGCATCTGTAGTAATCACTATTGTTGGCGTCAATGGCAATGCTACATCCACTGTATCCTTAGTACTTACCACCGTACCGGTTGTACGGCACTCGTAGTTGCTAGTCATCATACAGTAAATAACATCATTGTCATCAGGAGCCACAGTGAAGGACGAACCAGCACCCTGGAGCACCCCGTTCTTCAACCATGAGTAGATCGGCGCGCTGCCACCATATGTTGGTACAGCTGTGTATGTAACACTTGCACCCAGACATATAGTTCCTGTATGATCGCGACTGATAGCGACAGCAGGAGTAAACGTCGGATTAACCGTCATTGTCGCTGTGTCACGTACAGAAGCTATTGAGGGACAAGCTGCAGAGCTATTCATGCTTACTTCCACCATGTCGCCATTTGAAGGCACATATGTGAACGCAGATGATGTGCTGCCAACAGGTACGGAGTTAACATACCACTGATAAGCAGGTGACGCACCTCCGTTTGTAGCGGTAGCGGCATAAGTCACACTTGTTCCTGCACATACAGTCGATGACGTAGTCAAAGACAAGGTAACAGCAGGCAGTACAGATGGAGTGATCGAAACCGATGCAGTACCAGACATTGCCCTGCTACAAGAAGTACTATTTGTTGCAAGAACTGTATATGTGCCAGCTATCGTCTGCTCACCAAAGCTTACTGAACCGCCTGTTCCCATAACAGAAACTCCTGTTGACGCTGCGCCTCTGTACAACATATATGTAACACCTGTCTCAGATGCAGATAAACCAACAGCAACTCCGCTACCACCTTCACAATAGCTACCGCCACCGGTAACACTTGCTATTGCTGGCTGAGGATTAACGGAAACAGTAGCTGTTCCTGACATTCCGATCTGGCATCCAGTAGCACTATTCACGGCAGACACTGAGTAGACACCTGTCACTGAGTAGTTGCCGAACGAAAGTGTTCCCGAAGTGCTTGTAACTGCAGCCACCAATGATGAACCGCGATATAAACGGTAAGAAACACCGCTCTGAGCACCGGACAGACCGATCACAGAACCGGAAGTACCTGAACAGTATCCACCACCACCGGTCACAGAATAAACTGCAGGCAACTCATTAACAGACACTATAACAGTTCCTGTCATTGTCCTTGAACAAGTGGTAGTGAGATTAGTTGCTACTACCGAGTAGTTACCTGCTGTAGCAAATGTACCGAAGTCAATTGCGCTACCAGTTCCGTTAACAGGGATTCCTACTGCACTGCCATCGCGGAACAATTGGTAACTGATGCCAGTTGAAGAACCACCAAGACCAACATGAACCCCGGCTGCACCTGCGCAGTAGCTGCCACCTCCCGTTACAGAGAACGTAGAAGGCAGTGGATTGATCTGCACGTTTGCATTACCGGCCATTGGCTTGATACAACCTGTAGCCGGGTTAATACCAACTACTGAGTAAGTACCTGCAACCGACTGAGCACCGAAGCTTATAGCAGCACCTGTACCTGACACCGGAGCGCCGACAATGGTAGCACCATTGTACAACCTATATACCATTCCCAATTCTGAACCAGACAGGGTAACAGCAACACCGGCAGAACCTGAACATGCTGCACCGCCACCGGCAACGTTAAACTGATCTGGTTGCGGATTGATTGTAACACTTGCCGAACCGGCCATATTCCTTGCACAAGAAGTAGCGTTGTTTATCGCAACAACCGAATATGTACCTGCCGCAGTCCTTGCTCCGAAACTGATAGATGAACCTGTACCGGCAACAGGCGTACCTGAAGCAGTTGATCCATTGTACAATTGATAGCTAACGCCAGACTGTGATCCATCGAGTGACATAACGATTCCCGCGCCACCAGCACAGTAACTTGAACCACTTGCAATTACATTCTGAACTGAAGGCAACGCATTGACACCTACTGTAGCTGTGCCTGACATATTAGCAATACAACCGGTAAGTGCATCTGCTGCCCTAACTGTGTATGTACCGGCATCTGTCTGGCTGCCGAATGTGATGTCTGAACCAGTACCAGCAATCGAAGAACCAACCGCTGATGAACCATTATACAAAGTGTACAGAACACCAGCATCAGAACCATTGATACCAACCGGTATACCTGTACCGCCTGCACAATAGCTACCTCCACCAGTCACACCATGAACAGCCGGAAGCGGGTTAACTGCCACTGTGCTGGTACCGGTCATGTTTGATGAACAGCCTGTTGTGCTGTTGTTACCAACAACAGTATAGTTACCTGCATTCGTCTGTGCACCGAATGACAGCGATGAACCTGTTCCCGCAATTGCCGCACCAACGGCAACTGAGCCGTTATACAAACGATAAGAAACACCCGCCTGAGATCCAGCCAGACCAACAGCAACACCAGAACCTCCTGAACAATATGCGCCACCGCCGGTCATTGCATATACATTCGGCAGTGTTGATACATTAACAGTTGCACTGCCGGTCATCGTTGCCGTACAATGTGTAGCAGAATTATCAGCAACTACTGTATAGTTACCAGTTGCAGTCTGAGGTCCGAAGCTTATCGCAGAACCGGTTCCAGAAACCGGACCACCTACAGCGGCAGAACCGTTAAACAACTGGTAAGTTACACCGACAGAAGATGAAGAGAGTCCAACTGCCACTCCTGAACCACCTGTGCAGTAATTACCACCACCGGTTACAGTGTAAGAAGCAGGGAGAGGATTCTGCATCACAGATGTAGAACCACTCATAGGTGCCGTACAACCAGTAGTTGCATTAGTTGCCAAAACAGAGTAGCTACCTGAAGCGGTGTATGAACCAAAACTAATTGCTCCACCTGAACCAGACACAGGAGCACCAACAGCAGAAGAGCCATTATACAACCTATATGTTACACCAGTTGAAGAACCATCCAGAGTAATCGGAGCCGGAGTGCTACCGTTACAGTATGCACCACCACCCGATACATTATATGCCACCGGAACAGCGTTTACTGAAACAGAGGCGACACCTGTCATAGGTACAGTACATGATGTAAATGCACCCGAAGCGATAACATTATAAGACCCCGCTGCTGTCTGAGAACCGAAGTTCAACGCAGATCCGGTACCTGCGATCGACGCACCAACAGGAGTAGTACCATTGAACAACTGATAGTTGGTTCCAATTTGTGAACCACTCAGTCCCACAACAACACCTGCACCACCTATGCAGTAGCTACCACCACCTGTTACAGTATAAACAGAAGGCAAGCTATTCACAACAACATCTGCCTGATCAGACATATTGCTGCTACAAGAGCTCACAGCATCTGTAGCACGCACTGTGTAAGTGCCGGCCACTGTCATGATACCAAAATCAAGGTCAGATCCGGTACCTGCAACCGGCGCACCAGCTGCAACAGAGCCACGGTATAGCTGATAGTTAACACCGCTATTTGAACCGCTAAGACCTACATGAACACCTGTAGAACCGGTACAGTAGCTGCCGCCTCCCGTAACTGCATAAACAACAGGTGTTGTGTTAACACCAACGGTGGCAGCACCAGGCATTGCAACAACACATCCTGTTACCGCGTCGGTAGCAACTACCGAATAAGTACCCGTTGCCGTCATCGGTCCAAAGCTTAGAGAACCACCTGTTCCCGAAACTGCCATGCCAACCGATGATGAACCATTATATAACTGATATGTGACACCGATTGAAGAACCTGCCAGTCCAACATTCACTCCGGCTGATCCGCTACAATAGTTGCCACCACCCGTAACTGAGTAAGAAACCGGAAGCGGATTCACAACGACAGTTGCAGTACCACTCATATTTGCACTACATGAGGTAGCACTATTTGTTGCAAGAACTGAATAGATACCGGCCGCTGTCTGAGCACCGAATGAAACCGCACCACCCGTACCAGGCATAGCAGAGCCAACCACAGAGCTACCGTTATAAAGCGTATAGCTTATGCCGGTTTGAGAACCACTCAGCACCACAAACACACCTGTTCCACCGGCGCAATAACTACCACCTCCAATTACAGTCTGTGTAGCAGGAAGCGCATTAACACCTACTGTAGCCACGCCTGACATGTTAGCAGTACATCCTGTGAGTGGGTTTGTAGCCACTATTGAATAGCTACCCGCAGCTGTCTTCAATCCGAGGTCCAAACCTGCGCCTGTTCCGGATACAGCAGCACCGGTTGCAACACCACCATAATACAATTGATAGTTGATTCCGATCTGAGAACCACTGAGTCCAACCGCAACGCCAGAACCACCGTCGCAGTAGTTACCTCCACCTGTCATGCTGTAAACTGTAGGTTGAGCATTAACTGTGATTGATGAACTACCCGACATTGCAGCTGTGCAAGATGTAGAAAGATCAGTGGCGATAACTGAATATGTACCTG
>JACCEA010188823.1_pt1 | contig 61728 bp, 47 predicted proteins | sample 7449851 | NCBI WGS metagenome assembly JACCEA01 (sample SAMN15323453, study PRJNA562643) | freshwater metagenome | isolation source: river surface water | place: USA:Blue River Watershed | collected 2017-08-18 | reverse complement strand
GTAATTGATAAGATCAGCTACACCGACAACTGGTACCGCGATGAAATCAAAAAACAAGGTGGGTACAGTTTAGAATTGATCAATCCGAATGATCCATGTTCAGATGCAAGTAACTGGATCGCCTCAAATGCTGCTATCGGAGGAACTCCGGGATCCGTGAATAGTGTCTTGGATCTCACACCAGACACGCAGGTGCCATCAATCTTGAGTGCGGTAGCATTGATGCCTAATTTCATTGAGTTTAACTTTAGCGAAGGAATGGATTCCACATCCGTGGTAAATGCACTTTTTTCAAGTAATCCTGCACTTACCGTTTCTTCCATGTTTGTAGCTCAAAACGGCGCGAACACAGCGATTGCAACGCTGAATGAAAACCTTGTGCCTAATACAAATTACATTTACGCACTGAATAACATCGCAGACTGTTGGATGAATGTTATTTCGATATCAGCGACATTTGCTGTGGCTGACAACCCTATGCCTGGAGATGTTGTAGTGAATGAGATACTTTTCGACCCAGGAACTGGAGGAAGCGACTTCATCGAGTTGTACAATCGCTCTAACAAGATCCTCAACTTGAAAGACTTTACATTAGCCAATTACGACAATGATACGATAGCTAATTTCAAAGTAATTGCGGATAACTACTTGTTGCAACCTGGGGATTATGTAGTTCTTACTGCGGACTCCTTGTTTGTAAAAAACCAATTTCCTTTCGCAATCAATGGGAAATTCTACCAGATGTCTTTGCCAACTTTGAATAATGATTCTAGTACTGTATATCTCATCTATAACAGTGAAGTATTGGATAAGGTTAGTTACACGGATGATTGGCATTTGTCACTCATTGATGATACCGAAAACAAGACCTTGGAACGAATCGACCCGAATGGTATTTCCAACAATTCAATGAACTGGCATACAGCGGCGGAATCGGTTAATTTCGGAACTCCGGGTCGCGTTAATTCTCAATTAAACCTTGCGAGTGTTGACGGAACATTTAGCTCAACGGAGCCAATTTTTTCACCTGATAATGATGGATTACAGGATGTCATCTTGTTTACTTATGAGTTAGCAGAAAGCGGACACATAGCAGATCTGAAAATATATGATGACAAGGGACGCTTGGTACGCAAACTCGCTCAAAGTGAATTGTTGGGTACAAGTGGTGTTTTCTCTTGGGATGGCGTGCGCGACGATGACCTAAAAGCACCGATCGGAGTTTATATTGCAGTCTTTGAAACATTTAAAAGCGATGGATCGGCACAGCTTTCAAAAAGAGCAGTGTTTACGCTTGCCGGGAAGATTTAATTTTCTTTAAAATACACCTCATTCTTTTGGAGCAGTGTTCGTTCTGGGATTGGAATATACTTTTAATGAAATTCCAATCAATATCGGTAACGATGCCGGACCGGTTGTAACATTTGTACCTTATACCGGAGTTGGTTTCGGAAGCAATTTAGCAGTACGATACGTATTAAACTAAAAAAAAGGCCTTAGGGCCTTTTATTTATTCTACATAACTTAGCTTCAACATATTTGATTTCCCTTTTTCCTCAATAGGAATAGATGCGATATTGATCACCAGATCACCTTGTCTCAACAATCCTTCTTTCGTAAGTAAGTATTTGATATCAGCAATGGTATGATCGGTACTTACCGTTTTATCGTAATAGAAGGCCCGTACTCCCCAAACCAAATTCAACTGGGTGATAATCGCTTTGTTTCCAGTAAATACAAAGATCGGTGCATTTGGTCGCTGAGAAGCAATCTTATAAGCAGTATATCCGGAATAACTCATCGTAATGATCGCATCCGCTTCTACGCGCTGTGCCAAACGACACGCATTGAAACAAATGGAATCTGAGATGAATCGAGATTGCGCTTTTTCAGGAAGCTGTTCTTTGTGGTAGATTCCATCGAACTTTTCCATTTCACGCACGATGTTCGCCATCGTCTTGATCACTTCAACAGGAAATTTTCCAACAGAAGTTTCACCTGAGAGCATCACTGCATCAGCACCGTCCAAAACAGCATTGGCCACGTCGTTTACTTCCGCTCTGGTCGGAGTAATACTCGTGATCATACTTTCCATCATTTGAGTAGCCACTATGATTGGTTTAGCATATTGATGTCCTTTCGAGATCAACATTTTTTGGATCAGTGGTACATTTTGATATGGAATTTCTACACCCAAATCGCCGCGTGCTACCATCAAAGCATCAGTAGCCTTAATGATCTCGTCAATATCCTCAATTGCCTCAGGTTTCTCAATTTTCGCAACTACACGTGCATTGGAGTGCCGGTGAGAAATCAAATGCTTCAATTCAATGATATCACGTGCGGAACGAACGAACGAAAGACCAATCCAATCCACACCATTGTCCAAAGCAAACTCCAAGTCTTCTTGATCTTTTGCTGTTAATGAAGGCAATGAAATTTTGGTGTTTGGTAAATTAACTCCCTTTTTAGATGAAAGTATTCCACCGTGAATCACTTTTGCTTTGATTTCAGAAACACCATCCGTACTGATTATCTCCATGATCAATTTTCCGTCATCCAACAAGATGCGTTCACCTGGTTGCACATCACGAGGCATTTGAGCGTAGCTGATACCAAATTTTTCTGCAGTTCCTACAATTTTATCCGTTACAATGGTCACGACACTGTCGTTTTCCATCATCACACCATTATTCTCCATTTCGTAGGTACGGATCTTCGGACCTTGCAAATCCATAAGGATCGCAACGTTCAGACCTGTTTCGTCGTTCAGTTCACGAATGATATCTATGCTCTTTTTGTGATCTTCATGAGATCCGTGCGAACTATTCAGACGGCAAACATTCATCCCCTCTTCCATCATTTGTTTGATCACCTCTCGCGTTGAGGAAGCAGGACCGAGTGTTGCTACAATTTTTGTTTTCTTCATAATCTAAAATATCATCAATTCAGCAGATGGCAGTGAGTCCGGTTCAAAGATATAGGCAGCCATCACGCTATTTACATTTTTAATTTGATCCAATAGTTCATCCAATTCGAACAAGTGGTTGTCTCGAATAACTAGAAAGTAATCAATCTGACTTTTTTCAGGGATCAGATACTTCCCTTCGGATTTGTTTTTAATGAGGTAAAACTCCATTCCATTCAACTCGTCGTTCCAATAATGAAAACTGTGTTGAGAAAGAATCGCTCCTTTTTTCGACTGCATGACGTACAATTCGTCGTTTTTAGCAAGTTGAAGTGAAAGACCTTGATTCAAACCCCAAGCTAAACGGTAGTCACTGTGATGAGCACAAATTCCGATCAGCTCGAAATCCAGCGAAGGCTCCAACGATAATATGTGACGCTTAGGTTTACTCATACAATCGCAAACTCGTGTGAAGTTAACAATTAAACGGCAAAAACAGTTGTAGAAATAAGGCTTTACGGTTATTTAACGGTTAAATCTCGCCCATCAGGATTAATGTTTCCTTAGCTGCAGCCTGCTCAGCGATCTTTTTGGAGCTACCAACTCCCATTCCGTAGTTTACACCATTCACTTGAACCATGACCTCGTATCGCCATGTACCATGCAAGTTTTCCTCTTTAAGTACAACAAACTCTAAAGCCAAGCGTCGTTTTTGACTCCAGATAAACAACTTGGATTTGAAATCGATCTCTTCCTCGAGGATCTTGTTCAAATCAACATATTTCCGGAAAACGTGGTGGTGAATGATCTGTTTGGTAGTTTCATAACCGGCATCCAGGTAAATCGCTCCGATAATTGCTTCAAAGGCATTGCCTTCAAGCGACGATAAATTGATCGAACGACCTTTATTGTAACGCAAGATCTTGCGCAGCTCTAATTCTTCTCCGATATCAGAAAGGGTTTTTCTGGAAACCACCTTTGATTTCACTTTGGTCAGATAACCTTCATCTTTATCCGGAAAGCGACTAAAAAGGAATTCGGCAATTATGGAATCTAAGATCGCATCTCCAAGAAATTCCAAACGCTCATTCGAAAATTCACCAGCAGATGAATTGAAAGCCATGGAACGGTGCGTAACCGCTTCGAAGAATAGATCAAGTCGTTTAGGTCTATAACCAAACCTATCGATGAAAAATCGAATAAACTCTAAGTCTTCCTGAGACTTTTTTCCTTGAAAAAAGGGGAGTTTGAACTGCACAGATAGATTACGCTTCTAAGAATTAGCCTTTGAATTTTCCGACGATCACAGAAGTATTGTGACCACCGAAACCAAAGGTATTCGAAAGCGCTACATTCACGGTACGTTCCTGTGCCTTGTTGAATGTAAAATTCAATCGATTATCGATTTCAGGATCATCTGTGAAATGGTTAATGGTTGGAGGAACGATGTCGTTCTTCACTGCAAGGATACAAGCGATCGCCTCAATAGCTCCAGCAGCACCCAACAAGTGACCTGTCATTGATTTCGTAGACGAAATATTCAGGTTGTAGGCATGTTCTCCGAAAACTTGCAAGATCGCTTTCGTTTCAGCGATATCTCCAAGTGGCGTGGATGTTCCGTGAACATTCACATAATCAACAGCGTTTGGATCCAACTCAGCGTCTTCCAATGCTGCGATCATTACGTTGCGTGCACCGATTCCTTCCGGATGTGGAGCAGTCATGTGATAAGCATCACCCGACATTCCTCCTCCCAAGACTTCTGCATAGATCTTGGCACCACGACGCATAGCGTGCTCGTATTCTTCTAAGATCAAAGCGCCACCACCTTCTCCAAGAACAAAACCATCGCGATCCACATCAAATGGACGTGAAGCAGTTTCCGGAGAGTCGTTGCGAGTAGAAAGGGCTTTCAAGGCGTTAAATCCTCCCATACCCATTTCATTCACAGCAGCCTCAGATCCACCAGTTACAATTGCATCTGCCTTTCCAAGTCGAATGACATTGAACGCATCGATGATCGCATTGGTTGAAGATGCACAAGCAGAAACGGTAACATAATTTGGACCGCGCAATCCATATTTAATTGAAATATGTCCTGCGGCGATATCCGAGATCATTTTTGGGATAAAGAAAGGATTGAACTTAGGAGTTCCATCCCCGGCAAAGAAATTTTGCGCTTCATCCTGGAAAGTTTTCAATCCACCGATTCCAGAACCCCAGATTACACCAATACGATCTAAATTCGGATTGGATTCCATCAGTTGAGAATCAACCATGGCCTCTGTAGCAGAGACCATGGCGTATTGTGAAAATTGATCTAATTTCCGTGCTTCTTTCTTGTCGATAAAATCCTCGACGTTGAAATTCTTTACTTCACAAGCAAATTGCGTTTTGAACTTTGAAGCATCGTATTGTTGGATCGGGGCAGCACCACTTTTACCATTGATCAGACCATCCCAATATTCGGCAACAGTATTTCCAATGGGAGTAATGGCTCCTAAACCAGTTACAACAACTCTCTTCAGCTCCATAAAGTTGAATTTAAATCTACAATGCTTGCTTCAGCAAAATTAAATTAGTTCGCGTTTTGCTCAATATAAGAAACCGCGTCACCAACTGTTTGAATGTTCTCTGCTTGATCGTCTGGAATAGCAATGTTGAATTCCTTCTCAAATTCCATGATCAATTCCACTGTATCCAAAGAATCAGCTCCTAGATCGTTTGTGAAGCTTGCTTCGTTTGTTACTTCGCTCTCTTCAACTCCTAATTTATCTACAATAATAGATACTACTCTTGACTTGATATCAGACATCTCTAATTTGTTTATAAGGTTTTTCAGCTTGCAAAGAAAACAGGAAATCCATTAAAAACAAAATATATAGACACTTTCTTCAATTTTAAGCGAACTGCTTTTGTTAGGAATAGTTCGAAAATCGGCACTTACAAGTAATTTGGATTCCGTAACTTTGGCCCATGAAAAAGTGCTCTGTTGCTGTTTTTGCATCCGGAAACGGTTCAAATGCCGAAAATCTCTTCCACTATTTTTCAGAGAATAAATATATCGATGTGACCTTATTGGTCTGCAATAAATCGGACGCGCCGGTTGTTCTCAAAGCAAAGAACCTTAATATCCCTGTTGTTTTGTTGAGCAACGAACAAATAGAGCAAGGGGATGCACTACTCGTTGAATTAAAAAAATACGACATTGAGTGGATCGTTTTGGCTGGATTCCTGCGCAAAGTTCCAGAGCTTGTTATTCAACATTTTTCCAATCGCATAATCAACATCCATCCTTCTCTGCTCCCAAAATTTGGTGGCAAAGGAATGTACGGAATGCATGTCCATCGTGCGGTTTCAGAAGCTGGAGAAAAAGTGACAGGCATTACCATTCACCTCGTTAATGAAGAATTTGATAAAGGCAGAATACTTGCACAATTCCAAGTGGATCTTGTAGCCTACGAAGCACCAGAGTCCATCGCATCTAAAATCCATGCCTTAGAACAAGAACATTTTCCTAATATTGTTGAACGAACTATTTTAAATAGCTGATTATGTGGGATTTTTTCAAAGGATTCGATCTGTCAGAACTATTCAAAACCTCTACCGTTCTTTTCGCGGTTATTGATATTGTTGGGTCCGTGCCAATGATCATCAAGATCAAAGAGCAAGCAGGTGATATTCATCCCATACGCACCAGCGTGGTTTCATTGGGTATCATGATTGGATTTCTCATCTTAGGGGAGTCAATTCTTCGACTTTTCGGAGTGGATGTGAAATCTTTCGCTGTTGCTGGTTCACTTATACTATTTGCCATGAGCTTGGAGATGATCCTGGGGGTGCGCTTGTTTCGCGACTCCGTTTCTGGTAAAACGGCATCGGTTGTACCACTCGCCTTTCCCATCATTGCTGGTGCAGGAACCATGACAACTTTGGTTTCGCTCCGCGCTGAATTTCAAAATATCAACATCGTTTTAGCCATTTTATTGAATGTCTTAATCGTTTACATAGTGCTACGACTTACGAAACGAATCGAAAATTTCTTGGGCGAAGGTGGAATTGCCATCTTGAAAAAAGTGTTTGGGATCATTTTGCTGGCAATTGCGGTAAAACTATTTACCACTAATATCGCAAGCTTGATTGCTTCAACGCAAGGAACTCACTGAATCCGGATTAATGAGCATTAACAATTCACGCATTTATGAGTTGGATGCCCTCAGAGGCATTGCAGCCCTAATGGTTGTTATCTTTCATTATAACATGTTGGATCCTTATGCTCCTGCCATCACCCGTATCGGTGTTACCGGCGTAGATCTCTTCTTCTTAATAAGTGGCTTTGTAATTTTCCAAAGTGCCAATCTTCAAACGAGTGCTTATAAATTCCTGGTTAGCAGAAGTACAAGGCTTTATCCGAATTATTGGTTCGCTGTGCTTTTTACTTTCTCCCTGATGTGCATTCAAATTTACGTTATTAATGGTGCATCAGGTGAACCTTTTTGGAATGTTGTCTTTTGGAATCTGAGCATGTTTCAATCATTTGTTCATGTTATAGATCTTGACGGGCCGTATTGGACATTAGTACTTGAATTGGTTTTTTACTTATATGTTACTTGCTTTCTTATTATTAAAAAAATAGAATGGCTTTTGCCTGTAAGCGTTGCTGTAAGCGTGGTGAGCTTCGTAATTGAGCAAAATTTTTGGGGGCATCCTTTAACCACTCATTACTTCACGTATTTTCCTACGGCTAAATTCATATCACTTTTTACCGCAGGAATGACCTTATTCCTGATGTCTAAAAAAAGCATCAACCTTTGGATTGGAATAGTATTAATCATTGGACTTTATTTAATGCAATGCTTAATGGTTACAAGAACCGGAAGATGTATCGGATTTGTATCCTTAGCAGCTTACAAAGGAATATTGGCTTGTTATTTTGGTGTCTTTTTACTTTTGATCTTCAACAAACTCAAATGGATCGCAAATCCAACCACCTTGTTTTTTGGTAAAATTTCCTATTCGCTGTATCTGATACATCAATATGTATCGATTGATTTCATCATTCCAAATATGCAAAAGCTTGGAGTTCCGCTATGGCTTGCAACCTATTTCATTGCCCTGCCTTTTTGTATATTGTTAGCTTGGGGCATGACTTGGCTGTTTGATAATAAAATCCAAAAAATTACTAAGCGTTGGCTACTTAAAATTGGGCCTCAATGAAAATTTCGACTATTAAAACCCGGATATTAATCGAAGCCATTTTCCTCCAATGGAAAGTTGGTACACACCTGTAGATGCCGGTACTTCAATCTTCAAGCTTTTATTATTTGTTACCCCATGTTGAATGATCTTACCATATGGATCAAATAGAACAAAAGGTACATTATTTAATGACTCATCACCCCACTCTACAATCCAATAATCGCACACCCCACTTGGATTCGGGAACGCTTTAATTTCTGAAACGTTGAAATGATCCAAATTCAGCAAGTTTACTTGTTTTGTTCCTGACCAAACACAACCGTAAACATTGGTTGCTGTAACGGAATAAAAGCCACTCGAATCGATCTCGAGATAAGAATAAGAGGTGCTCGCAAGTTGGGTGCCTTGATAACTCCAATTGTATGTATAATTCGGATCCGGCTGAAGATTTGGAACTATACTCAAGCTTAAGGTGTCATCAACAAGATAAATTGGAATCGGGTCTGGATGTCCTTGCAAATAAACAAAGGTCGACATAACACTCACACTTGCCTCACAACCCAGGGAATCGAACCCGTACTCAGGAATTCCACTAGATGCCATATTATTAAAATAAACAAAGGTATCAACTGTTGAATTGTATTCATTTCCCCATCCATCCAACAAGGTGAATCCCGGAGTAAACCAAACTTGCGACGTGCCATACCAGCATAAAGTAGAATCTGATAAAAAGACTTCCATAACTGGAGAAGAAGCCTGGATGGCTACCGAGCCCGAATCGACACATCCTTCGGCATCTGTTAGTTCAAAATGGTAATTACCTACTGATAATGAGTCTATATATGGTGCTGATTCATTTAGTGGTATGTTGTTTTCAAACCATTGTATTTGTATGGGAAAGGTAGCTGTAATATTGTCCAAATATATAGTGCCAAATCCACCATTGCACGCGTTTTGACTTATAACTTGCTCTACACCAAAAGCTTCTAACTGAATTGTTTTTACAACAGAGTCTGGTCCGCTGTAAACAGTAACAGAATGAGATCCGGCACCTAAATTATAGGCTGTATCAATCGTAGACCCGTTTGACCATAAATAGGTGTAATTTCCATTTCCTCCAGTTGCATGAATTGAAACCACTCCGCTTGCATTATCACAACCACTAGTGTGATGAATCAGGAAAAAAGCATTCAACGCCTGTGCATTTAATGTAAACATGGCGGTGCAAAAAATTATTGCAAGAAAACCAATCTTCATGCGGATGAATTTTCCGAGTCTTTGAACTTCAATAAGGTGTAGTTCTGGTTGTTAAATTATGGTTTTTGTTTCAACAAAAAAAATGTTTCAAAAAGTGTGATTCAATGAGAAGTACAATGTAGCTCGCAGCATTGGGATCCAATTTTTCACCTTAGCCTCGTTGGTGATCCACATATCCTCATCGAAACGAATACTTTCATTGATCCAGGAACGGTATGCCATGTTCAAATTCACATCAATGCCAAAGTGTGGTTTCGGGTGAAAACGCACACCTAATCCACCTCCAAAATCCGTGAAATGTCCACGAGCTCTTTCTTCAAAGTATTTCGGATTGGAAGGGGAATAATCTTCCGATATCCGCTCACGCCAGAACCAGGTGTTCCCGTGAACACGTGAATACACTTGAATATAGTATTCGGTATAGTCGTTATAAAACAAACGAAAACTGTAATCTAAATAAATGGAAGTTCGCCGATTGATCTCGCGATATTGAGCCTCATCAAAATCATTGTCTCGCTCATTGGTCTGTCTGTATACCGCACCATCAATTCCAATCAGGTGTCGTTTCCATTGAAAAGAAATGCCATAATTGTAACCCCTCCAATAAAGATCCTCCAATAAACCACCAATGAGATACTTTCCCCGAAGATGGATGTTCCAATCAGGCAAAACTGGTTCTGGCAGAGTTTGTGCCAAACAAGAAATGTTGCATGACAACAAGCATATTAACAGAAGATTACGCATGTGAGAAAGTCCGCTTTTTGAATTGAATATCATAAAAAAACCGCCATAAAGCGGTTTCATTTATTAGTCTCTGATCAAGAACTGGAAACGATCCAAGTTCTTTAATGCGATACTTGTGCCACGGGCAACTGCTCGAAGTGGATCCTCAGCAATATGCACCGGTAATTTTGTTTTCTCATTGATACGTTTATCCAAACCACGAAGCATGGAACCACCTCCCGCTAAATAGATACCTGTTTTGTAGATATCGGCAGAAAGTTCTGGTGGTGTTTGCTCCAGCGCAGATAAGATCGCTTCTTCGATTTTCGATATAGTCTTATCTAAAGCATGCGCCACTTCTGAATAAGTGATCACGATTTCTTTCGGAATACCTGTCATCAAATCTCGACCGCGAACAGCGAAATCTGGTGGTGGGTTGTCTAATTCTGGCAATGCAGCGCCAACTTCAATCTTGATCTGTTCAGCTGTACGCTCACCAACCAAGATGTTGTGCTGGCGACGCATGTATTCTTCAATATCTGATGTAAAGTCATCTCCTGCAATACGGATCGACTTATCACACACAATTCCTCCTAAAGCAATGACAGCAATTTCAGATGTACCACCACCGATATCAATGATCATGTTACCCATTGGCTCCTCTACGTCGATTCCAATACCGATAGCCGCAGCCATAGGCTCGTGGATCAAATACACTTCTTTTGCTCCAGCATGCTCCGCCGAGTCGCGAACTGCACGCTTTTCAACTTCCGTGATACCTGATGGGATACAAATCACCATACGCAGCGTTGGGTTGAACATACGACGACCCGGATTGATCATTTTAATGAATCCCCGAATCATTTGTTCTGCACTTTGGAAATCCGCGATCACACCATCTTTCAACGGACGAACCGTTTCAATCAGCTTGTGCGTTTTACCGTGCATCTGTTGGGCTTTTTTACCGATTGCTACAACCTTGCCCGTTTGAATGTCTTTTGCCACAATAGACGGCTCGTCTACAACCACCTTATCATTCATGATGATCAACGTGTTTGCAGTACCTAAGTCGATAGCAATCTCTTGCGTAAGAAAATTAAACAATCCCATTGAATGCGCTTCGTTTGCGTTGTTAACGTGTCCTTTTTCGTAATTCTTCGAAAATGGTTACAAAGGTAGTTGAAATAAATGGAAATAATTCTAAATAAGAAGATGAATTGACATGTGTAAAGTAAAAAAAAGCTCTTCGTTTTGAAGAGCTTCTGTTCTAATTCTATTTAGTGTTTGAAGTGTCGATTTCCTGTAAATACCATTGCTACTCCATGAGCATTACAATAATCTATGGACAATTCATCTTTGATAGATCCCCCTGGCTGCACAACTGCAGTAATTCCTGCCAAATGTGCAATCTCTACACAATCCGGGAACGGAAAGAATGCATCTGATGCCATAACTGCTCCATTCAGATCAAAACCGAAGGATTTTGCCTTCTCAATCGCTTGACGCAAAGCATCTACTCGAGAGGTTTGACCTGTACCGCTCGCGATCAACTGACCATTCTTCGCAAGTACGATAGTATTCGACTTAGTGTGTTTTACCAATTTGTTTGCAAAAACAAGATCTCGTTTTTCTTGTTCCGTTGGCACTTTCACAGTTCTCGGTTCAAAATTGGCTTCTGTTTCACTAATGGCATCTTTGTCTTGTTCCAGTACACCGTTCAATAATGTACGGAATTGACGGTTCGGCATTTGAACTTCTTTCTGAACCAAAAGAATTCTATTTTTCTTTGACTTCAATAATTCAAGTGCATCTGTATCAAAGGCCGGAGCTACAACTACTTCACAGAAAAGATCGTTTACCAAGGTTGCAGTAGCTAAGTCAATAGGTCGGTTTGCGATCAAGATCCCTCCAAAAGCAGAAGTTGGATCACCCGCCAACGCATCGGCATAAGCTTGCTCCAACGTTGAGCGTGTTGCTAATCCACAAGCATTGTTGTGTTTCAAAATTGCAAAGGTAGGATCGTCATTCTTAAAATCAGCCATTAACTGAACAGCCGCATCTACATCTAACAAGTTATTATAGGACAATTCCTTCCCGTGCAATTGATCAAACATAGCGTTGAAATCACCGTGGAACCATCCTCGTTGGTGTGGATTCTCCCCGTAACGAAGCGATTGACTTTGCAAAATGCTTTGTTTGAAAACAGGCAATTCATCTTCCTGGTTGAAGTAATTGAAAATATGCGTGTCGTAATGAGAGGAAACCATAAATGCATCTCGTGCAAATGATTTACGTTGAGCAAGCGTGGTTTGAGCTCCTTGTTCGTTCAAAATTTCCAAGAACGGGGCATATTGATGAACACTTGGGATGATCACCACATCGTTGTAATTCTTAGCACCTGCGCGGATCAATGAGATACCACCTATATCGATCTTTTCAATGATCGATTGATGATCTGCGCCAGAAGCTACGGTTTCTTCAAACGGATAAAGGTCAACAATTACCAAATCGATCACAGGGATCTCAAATTGTTTCGCTTGATCCAAATCACTTTGTAAATTTCTTCTGTGAAGGATTCCACCAAAAATTGCAGGGTGAAGCGTTTTCACACGACCTCCAAAGATCTCCGGATAATTCGTCATCGATTCAACAGGAACCACAGGAATTCCCAATCCTTCGATAAAAGATTGTGTTCCACCCGTTGAATAAATGGTCACGTTTGACTCGTGCAATTTGCGCACGATCGGTTCCAAACCATCTTTGTAAAATACGGAAATCAATGCTCCTGAAATTTTCTTCATCTCTGCCATAATCAGTACAATTTTTAGCTGTATTGCCCTCTTTTGAGGGCGCAAAAGTACTGCTTTAAAATGGAAAAACGTTGTAGTTCAGCGGAATTAAAATGAAAAAAGCACCTGAACAGGTGCTTTCTTTTCTGATTAAAATCAATATCTGTTTCGTCGTCCTTTGAAAATCGCATGATTCTGGTTCATCCAGGAAAGCGAAAGTTCCAGACTACCCACCCCAACTGAGCGTCTGTAAGCTGATAGAGTCGCGTCATAAGACAAACCAAATTTAAAACCAAGATATTCTACTTGTATGGTCGGCATGATCGCATCTTTGATTCGCGTGTAACATCCGAAACCAATCGAAGCATCACGTTTGAAGCCCGTTTGCTTAGAACCTTCATTGAAACGACGCTTCATAATCAATCCTGCCAAAGTCTCGTAGTGGCCTCCTTGAATGAATTGGGCTGCCTTTGCTTCCATTGACCAAAGTGAACCAGGTATGTCATTTGTGAAGTTGAACATGGCAACGTACTTTCTATACAATTTCTCAGAAGAACCCGAACGAAACTTCATTTCAGGTTGATTGATATGATAAGCAGCCAAACCAAATTGAATTTTAGTATCGTTGTTTCTGGCAAACGTACTTTGTCCTCCGTCATATTGGTACATGACACCAGCGGAAGCACTCGCGTATCTAAATGTACTCAAAGCTGGATCTTCCTGATTTGCATAATTAGGATCATATGCTGAACCCGCCCATTGCGTATCAAAAACCAATCTTGACATGTCGCCACGTTTACTACCAAAAGCCGTTTGGACACCTGCAGACAACTGACTTCCTCCTCCCAAAGGCAATACCCCGGAAATAGTCAATCCTCCTGTTTGTGTACCAAAACGCGCATCTCCTCCGATATCATTGTAGAAGTGCAAACCAACCCCAACATAAGCGCTTGGTCTAAATTGGTCCTTATTCAAAGTCGCGTCCACATTTAAGCCAGAAGACGTAAACATGGTGTTACCTCCTAGCCATTGACTGCGATGGTGTAAAGCAACCCGCTCCCAACCGTCGTATACACCAACTGCCGCCGGATTCAATAAATTCGGAGATTGCATAATCTGCGTGAAATGCAAATCTTGGGCAATACTGCTGGCAGCAACTATCGTCAATGCCAAAGAACTGATGATCTTCTTCTTCAACATAAGTTAACGAATTACTGTTACATTACCCGAGATCGTTTCCTTACGTCCGTCTGTGTAAACCACTTCGGCCATGAACGCATAAGCTCCTGTATTTACCAATTTCCCATTGAACATTCCGTCCCATCGAACTGTAACACTGCTCGACATGAACATACGATTACCCCATCTATCATAAATATAGTAGGTAAATGATTGAACATCTTTTCCTACACGTGGTCCAAATGTTTCATTGACTCCATTAACATTCGGCGAGAATGCCGTCGGCATGTGGAATCCTAAGAAACAGTTATCTCCTACAGGATTTGGATCACAAGCATCTAACGGATTTGTTCCATTCGTAACCTCATCTCCATCATTGATACCATCACCATCCGTGTCCGGATCGTTAGGGTCTGTACCAATTGTTACTTCCGTACCATCTAAAAGCCCATCGCCATCTGTATCAATATTACATTGTGGCAAGGCATTTGGCGGATCACATACATCTAAGGGATTCGTTCCATTGGTTACTTCATCACCATCATTGATACCATCACCATCTGTATCCGGATTTGTAGGATTTGTTCCCTCGGCTGCTTCTTCCGTATTGGTCAATCCATCACCATCCTGATCACAAGGACCAGCGTTCGGGTTTGGAATACAAGGATCTGTGTTTGCAGGATCCAACTCATCGTTCACACCATCACCATCTACATCCAAAATGGAAGACTCTAATGCGTCGATCGTTCCGTCACCATCTGTATCTAGAGGGTTTGTTGGATCTGCACCAATTTCAGCACAGTCGTTTTCACCGTCACCATCTGTATCTGGATTATTAGGATCGGTACCCGCTGTAATTTCATCCACATTCAAACAACCATCTCCATCTGCATCTGGATTATCTACAATAAATACTGCTGTTACAGTCACCGGCGCCAATACATCCATGGCATTGGTATCTTCCGTAATCGCATTTACAAGCGTGTTTGCAGTGAATTCCCAGTGATCAAAGGTGTAACCAGGGAACCCTCTTGCGATCAGGTTGGTATTAATTCCACCAAAATAATTTGTTGACCAAGGATATGTTGGAGCCCAAATGGAATTCACTTTTACTTCACCGGCACCAACTGGAGAAACGTCAACAGTAAAACTAAATGGTCCAGACAAACTGTAGCAATCGATCATTCCTTGATTCAAAGCAACACATCGCGCATTCATGAAATCGCGCATATCTTGAACATTATTTTGCCATCCCGCCATGGATCCCCCCCAACGTGCTACGTGAGCAGGCATTTCAGGTGTAATGATGTTGAGCATGGAATCAAGTAAGTAATTCATGTATGTGCATGAAAAATACGTATTCACCAAATCAACATAACGCGTAATGTAATATTGTTCAACGATTGGGTTTTCGTTGATCAATTTCTCCAAGATATCTGTGTGACCTTGACCACCTGGATTGGGAAGGTTTTCCACATTACATGGATCAGCATTCGCCGATGGATCAGGAATTCCGGTATAGTTGATGTAATGGCCAAAACATGCGTCCATGTCCCATAACGCATAACGCCATTTTTTCTTGTCACCTGAAGGATTTAAACCGCGCCACCATGAAGTGTTCCAGTTCAACCAATCTTGATTTACGATGTAGGAATTGATCACAAAGTAATCTACAAGTGATTCCCAGTTCAATAAGCTGTCGACATAGTTGAAATTCGTCGCATTGCCCATGTTATTCGTAGCAATGTAATTACGTAGTGCATTCCAATCTGTTTGAGACTGAGCGCCTCCGTACTCTGACCAAGTTGCACCCCAAGTCTTCAAGTATTGCAGATTGAATTTATCCTGATTTGCGTAATAATCAGTAAAGTCTGCATCATCCACTTTTTCACGGATCTCGTAAACACCCCAGTATTGGCCATTCACATAAACAACACACGCTTTCCATGTACGTTCATCTAGTTTCAAATTAGCCTTTTGAGAAAGTGTATGCACAAACGCATCCCTGATATGTGCGCCTCCTGTTTCGAATGGATAATTATCTGATGCGCCGGGCTTCAAGATAACTCGCTGGAACTGATCTCTTGGTGTCTCAGGAAAGATCTGATGATCGATCTCATGATCATAACCAAACTGATCTTTCATAATAAAGTCAAAACCACGTTGGTCATATGCCCATGAGTCATTTCCGTGTTTGTTAAACTCTCCTTCACCACGATCCACAAATGAATTATCAGCTTCCCACATTTCAAAGAACCCTTGAGGAGTAATGCTGCTATTTCCATTTAAAAGTGATGCAACAGATTGACTTCCTGCTCCGGCAACTGAAATTACAGGAACAGAATGGTCCACGTTAATGAAAAATGTTCCTGATGTTGTAAAACTGCTAGGATCAGTACCGAAAGCTTTCGCGCGTAATACTGTTGTTGCATTGATGGCAACCGGAGCGGTATATTGCGTGGATGTGGTTGTAGGAACTGAACCGTCGGTCGTATAACGTATTGTAGCCGCAGGATCAGGACAAGTAATTGTTACCGATTGGCTTCCTGTGTAGAATCCTGGAGATAGCCCGAACACCGGCGCTGCCGTATAAAAATTCACCGCACCTGCATTGTTAGCATTTGGAGTAGGTGTTGTGAACAATTTCCATGTTGCAGCACCATTTGTTTGTCTTCCAACGGAATGATCATTCTTTGTAAGATGCACAATTTTAATGGAGTCAACCACCGTAATACCATCAGGCATCGTCAGTATGATCCATTCATTCTTTGTTTGAACCAAACTGAAGTTCGGATGGTATTGAGAACCATTTACCGTGTTTCGTCCGGAACAATAAACCATTTTAAAACCATTGGCAGCAATTGATCCTGAGGGAACTTGCCACTTGGTTAGGTTGGTGGATTTATCAGAAAGATAATAGCCGGTCAAATCAACACTACTTGAACCAGCATTGAACAATTCAACCCAGTCCTCGCGTTCACCGTAGGCATCGGTTGGTCCTGTTACATTTGAACAAGAATATTCGTTAATGAAAATTTGCGCGTTACCTAGCTGCGAATTCAATGCAAACAGTGCAGTAATCAAAAATATTTTCAAAACAGGTAAACTTTTTTTCATGGAGAGCAGTTTTCTGAATCCCAATTTTACGAAAAAAAAAAGAACAATCCTTCTACCCCCGCAAGAAAGCACTTGGTTTTCAGTTTAAAAAATGAAAAAGATTGAATTTCTAACACTTTCAAATTTCGTCTGTTCTTAATTTTCTCTTAATATTGTCTTTATAAAGAATAGACTGATGAAAAAACTACTGGTTGCCTCTATGGCAGTATTTGCACTTGTTGCGTGTAAAAAGGTTGAAGGAGAAGGAGGTAAATCCTCTATTTCTGGTAAAGTTGCCGTTGACCATAAACTATATGTCAATGGACTATATCAATCAACCGTAAGTTATGATGGAGCAAAAGAGGATGTTTACATCATTTATGGCAATGAAAGTGACGGCACTATGTATAACGATAAAATTGAAGCAAGCTATGACGGCAGTTTCAAATTCGAATACCTTCAGCCTGGGACTTACACCGTTTTTGCGTACAGTGAGATCTTCCATACTGGTCCAAATGTTTCAAATAATGACGACGATTATTACACGTTTGAAAAAGTTAGCCAAACTGTAACGATCGGCAAGAAAGAAGACGCTACTGTTGGAACATTAACAATCATTAAATGAGACGCTTAGTCACTCTTTTCGCAGTTTTCATTGGCTTTAGTTCCTTCGGTCAAGATCGGGGTGAATTTTGGTTTGCGGCCGGTGTGAAACGTGAGGTTGCCAAAAACATTGTTGCTGGCGCCAGCTCCAATTTGCGCGTGAGTTACACGGGGCAATTGCGGACGCTTTATCAAGAGTTGAGTGTGAAAAGTGACCATTTGGATTGGTTTAGACCTTCCATCGAGTACCGTTTGATCACCTCTTATGATGAGCGTGGAAATTACATGAATTCAAATCGCTTGAATATCAATTTAGATTTCCGACACAAGATCGAAGACATGAAATTAGGAACACGATTACGCTATCAGATGAACTTGGGTTCAGCAGGTGGCGGAGGAGGAGATTTGGATCCTTCATATCGTTTCAAACCTTATTTTTCATATGAACCAAAAGATTGGAAAGTAACACCCGAGATTTCAGCTGAGTGGTTTTACACAACTACTAATTCGCCTACTGGTAACCGATTCAATCGTTTTCGTGGAGGGCTTACAGCGAATATCAATCTTCCCGGTTCCAATTCCCTTGGAATCACCTATTATTACGGAAGAAAATTCAATACAGGAAATCCTTACAGCGAACACCTTCTCTCATTAGAGTATGGATTCGAATGGAAAAAGAAGAAATAAAGAAAGGCGGGGGGACCCGCTTTTTTTTATTTAAAATAACACGTCTCTTCGCTGACTGTCCAGTTTAAGTAGGATGAACAGCAACATGGAGAAAGACATCAAAGAAGATCCGCCATAACTGAAAAATGGCAACGGAATTCCAATAACCGGCGCTAATCCAATATTCATCCCGATATTCACAGCAAAGTGGTAAAAGACGATCATCGCAACTGAATATGCGTAGACCCGATTGAAGGTGGACCGTTGGCGCTCAGCTATAATCACGATCCTCACGAGCATGGACATGAAAAGAACCACAATGGCTAAACTTCCCATGAAGCCCCATTCTTCGGCAAGCGGACAAAAAATGAAGTCGGTCTCACTTTCAGGAACGTGATTGGATCGAACACTCGCCACAGAAGCCTGTTTGTAACCTTTTCCAAACATTCCGCCAGATCCAACGGCAGCCATAGCTCTGTTGCGGTTGTAATCCTTCCCATCATCATCTTTGCGCAATCCAAGTACCAACTCAATTCGGTCCTTCTGATGCTGAGCTAATCCCGAAAATGAGAAGTTCACTGTGGTAGAAACGATACACGAAAGCAACCATCCAGTAATAATTACCAAGAGGACACGATTGCGGTCGCGTTTTGCAGAAACCCATCTTAAAACGAAATAGGCCAGTATGGCAATGATTGTAATTACCGTAAGGACACCCACAAAACCTGGAATCATAAAGCCCGGTAAAAAAGTCAATTCGTACTGGTTTTTGCTCATCAAAAGGGTGATCACCGAAATAAACACCACATAGAACAAAATGGGGATAAAGTGACTTCCAACCCAGGTTTCTTTGAAACGTACTCCCGGAAAACTATTCACGAAACGCAACACCAAAGGATCGAAGGTGATCCCCTCTCGGTACATCACAAAAAAGAAAGACGTAAAAACAACAAATGTTCCTGCATCTGGTTGCAAGAGGATCAAGACCATCGGGATCATCACGATGGCTAATGCAAGAAGGACTGTTTGTGTGTTCTGTTGCTTAACGTTTACACTTGAGATATAGCTTGATAAGGCAATCGCCGTTGCAATCTTCATGAACTCAGCCGGCTGTATACCCATGGAACCAATTCCAAGCCAAGCACGTGCTCCGTTTATTGGGGGCATGAATAAAACAACGATCAATAAACTGAAACAGAATAAGTATATCGGAATAGCGAATTTTCGGTAGATATCGGAATCAATTAAGAACACAACCAACCCCAGAAACAGGGAGATTCCCACCCACATAATCTGCTTTCCATACTTTTGAGAAAAGTCGAAGATACTTGGATGATCCGGATCGTAAGCCGCTGAATAGACATTCGCAATACCCATTACAAGCATAATAACGACTATTCCGAATAGCCACCAATCGACGTGTTTGGTCAGGGAATCTTCGCGTCTCATCAGTGCTTACTAGGTTTCTTGCGAACGTTTAACAAATTGGCCGCCTTCACATAGGCTTCCTTCTCTTTGTCTTTCACCTTACGGTTGACGAATTTCTCGATCATCAAACTCGCTGTTGGAGCTGCCCATACACCCCCAAAACCAGCATTTTCAATGAATACTGCAATGGCAATCTTTGGATTGTCCATAGGAGCGAAAGCCACGAAAACCGAGTGATCCTCCCCATGTGGGTTCTGAGCTGTTCCTGTTTTACCACAAACGATCATCCCTTGAACCGATCCGCGCTTACCAGTTCCGCCATCTTCATTCACTACGCGACGCATTCCTTCGATCACCGGCTCAAAATGAACAGCATCAATGTTCGTCAAATGTTTCTTTTTGAATTCGGGTAGGGGTCCACCATCTCCAATTTTTCGAACAAAATGTGGCGTGTAGTACCACCCGCGATTGGCAATCAGCGCAGCAATATTGGCCATTTGTAAAGGTGTGGTTTTCACCTCTCCCTGACCAATTGCAATCGAGCGGATCGTAGAAAAAGCCCAGGTATGGTGTCCGTACCACTTGTCGTAATACGCCGCATCAGGTATCAATCCTTCACGCAATCCGGTGATATCCGTTTCAAATTTACTCCCCAAACCAAAATTGTGCATGTATTCGGCCCACTTGTTCAATCCGATCTCTGCATCTGCAAACATACTGCGCTTCTTGCCTTGCTGAATGGTGCGACGCATTACGTAGTAATAGTATGGATTGCATGAATATTGTACCGCCTTACTCAGATCCGTTGCCATCGGATGGTTGTGACATCCCACCATACTTTTTGTACACGGAAATCCGGAGCTAGGTTTAATAGTTCCCTCCTGCAAAGCGATCAAAGACTGCAACAATTTGAAAATAGATCCAGGTGGATACTCTGCAGCTAAGGGTCGCGGATAAAGCGGTTTGCCTTCGTCCTGAACCAACTTAGCATAATTGTCATTGATGTTTTTTCTACCCACCATCAAATTAGGATCAAAACTTGGCGCGGAAACCATACAAAGGATCTCGCCTGTTTTCGGTTCGATAGCAACGATGCAACCACGTTTGTTTTGCATCAATTGTTCTCCATAAACTTGAAGTTCAATATCCAATCCCAGTGTCAAAGGTGGACCTTGTTTGGCCATGGTGTCGTATTTTCCTCCGGCATACGATTCAATGGCATTGTTCATAGCCGAAGTAACTACGTATTTGATCCCTTTCTGACCGCGAAGTGTTGTCTCGTAAAATCGCTCCAAACCAGCTCTTCCGATCAAATCTCCACCGCGATAAAAAGGATCCGCGTCCACCTCTTCTCGGGAAACTTCATTTAAATAGCCAAAGATATTCGCACCACCTGCATACGGGTAAGAACGCATCGAAGTGAGGTCTTCAAAGAATCCCGGGAACTGCTCCAAATGCGGAGCGATCCTGGTGATTTCTTCAATGGTAAGTTCTTTGATGAAAGGATACGCGCGCTGTTTTTGGTAGTTGTCTTGCCACTTCCCGGTATTCTTATTGAAATAGCGACCTTCGCCTTTCTTGATCTGATAAAAGCGGTTCTTTACTTTTTCTGGTGTCCATCCCAATAATTTGGCAAAAGCAACCGTATCAAAATCCCGGATATCTTCCTCCCGCATCATCAAGTTGTAATAGCTGCGGTTGGTAACTACTTTTTTACCATTCCTATCGAACATTACCCCACGAGGTGGTGTGATCTCCTTTCTTTTTTCAGCAATTTCTTGAGCACGAAGCTTCCATTGATCGTCCACAACCTGCATGAAGAACAAGCGGGAAAGGTAGATCAATCCCACAAGCAGGAACAAAATCAAAATGACGTATTTGCGTCCATCTAGATTCATCGATCAACCTTTTTTTTCTGAAAGAAAATAAATTGCGTTAATAATGCCAATACCAATGAAACCGGCCAACTTAAGATCAATTTACGTAAAATGAGCAGGAATTCGTTCCATTTGAATACCTCGATCAGAAAAAACCAAGTATGATGGATCAGCAAAAGCAATCCGAAATTGTATACAAACCAACGGATCCCCAAGGTATGTATCGAAACAGTTTCGATATTTTCATAACCATCACGTGGCGAAAAAACTTTAAACAATAAGGGGCGACAGAAAGCAAAAACTACGGCAGCAGAGGCATGTAATCCGAAGGTGTTTGACAATGCGTCAATGAACAGACCAAAAAAGAAAGCGATCACCATCAGACTCACGGTACTGATCTGAAATGGCAACATGAAAATAAACAAGGGATAAAGCATAGGATACATCCCCCCGCCAATTTCCAGGTTGTTCAAAACCAATACCTGGAAGAGGATGAAAAGTACAAAACGTAAACTATTTGCGACTATCTGGTTCATGCTTAATTCAGGTTTGTTTCCTCTTTATCAACTGGTATTGATCGCTGAATTGCCTGAATTTCTTCAAGCAGCAAATCCTTCACAACGTACACCTTTTGAATAGTACGAAAATCAACAGCGGTGCGCACATGAATATCCCACAATGGTTTTCCCTCAATCGTTTTCAATTTGGCGATGTAACCAACCGTGTACCCTCTTGGAAAAATTCCTGATTCTCCGCGTGTAACAACCTTGGTCCATTTTTTTATAAAAAGGTCGTTTGAAATTCCAGTGACCTGAACCGTTCTTGGACTGCTCTGATCCCATTTCAACAATCCAAAGGCCCCTTGTTTTTCCAACATGACATCAATATTGATGTTTTTGGAAAGTATGGTTTTTACTAACGAAAAGTGTTTTCCAACGGTATGAACTCTTCCAACGATACCATCTGAGGTTACTACCCCCATTTCTTTCTTGATCCCGTGAACAGAACCCAGGTCAATGGTCATGTAGTTATTTCGTTTATCGAAAGTGCTATTAATGACCGTAGCCGGTATAAAAGTAAATTGCTGCTTGTAAGTGGTGTCATCTATTGAAATGATCCCACGCTGTAATTGATAATTAGATTCTTTCAGTCGCTCGCGCAACCACTTGTTCTCTAAGGTCAATTTTCGATTTTCATTTTCTAGCCCAAAGTGTTTCGTAACATCGTTGCGAACGGCCATGATGCGGCCGTTAATCTCACCTGTTGTTGTCAAAGCCTGCAATTTGGCAAATTCCGAATAACTGACATAGGTCCACAGGGCCACTATTTGTAGCAAAGCAAAGACCAAGAAAATCTGAAATCGTCGGAAAAATGCAATCAAATTGCGCATGGTGCAAAAGTAGTTAGAATCGCCAGTTTTTCAGCGCAATAATTAAAAATGTTGAAAAGAAAAATGGGGCTGATTTGACTTGGTTGTCAGAACAATGATAGCGAAATACCGAAAGTAAGCGGATGCCACTGATCACTGGTCTTATTGCTAAAAAAAGACGGTATGGTGTACTCGCCAAAAAATGCCCAATTTCGGATCCCGAAACGCGCATGTGCAGCATAAGTTAAGCCCTTGGAATCGGGCACATTTCGTGATCTGATCTTCTGTTCATCCTGATAATAAACCGAGTTACTAGCAAAGCGATAACCAATGGATGCCCCCACGTGCAATTTTAATTGTCGCCATTTTTTACTGCGGAAGCGAATTTCCAAAGGAATTTGAACTGTATGACTTGTTAATCTTCCTCGTGAATATCCAGTCTGTAAACTATCCGGGAAATAATGCAAGCCTCCCTGATCCTGAACCAACATTGTGTTTAATCCAACACGTTGCTGCTTATAGGAAAAACCCCAGCCAAAAGCCACGCCGTTACCTTCATTTAAAGGTATATCCCACATAGTATGAGCTGACCAACCAATAGATCCCCTAGGTGAAGTTGGAACAATTCCTTTCTGTTCCCAAAGGGAATAATTCAAATCGAAAATCAGTCGGTCGTATTTTCTTGGTTTACCTTCTTTTGCTGGTCTCCATCCCGTATTGTACCACATGATTCCAGGCCGATAGCGTGAAGCGATCAAAGAATCTTTGCCGTCATATTGTGCAAAAGAATTGCCCATAACCCACGAAATCAGGAAACTAAGCCAAATCTTCATCTTTCCACCGTTTTTGTTCCCAGTTCCACGCATCAGTAATAGCTTGTTCAATGGTAAGTTCGGTTTGCCAGCCCAAAACGCGTTGCGCCTTAGTTACATCAGCTACGATTGCAGGCACATCACCGCTTCTTCTTGGACCTATCACAAAAGGAAGTGGCTTCGACGTTGCCTTCTCAAAAGCATGGATCAATTCGAGTACCGAAGTTCCCCGTCCGGTTCCCAGATTTATTGGCTCTACCTTGTTGTTCTGATCCAATTTTAGCGCCATTACGTGTGCTCGTGCAAGATCGCAAACATGTATGTAATCACGAATACAGGTTCCATCTGAGGTATTGTAATCATTTCCGAAAACCGTCAAATGTTCCCGTAAACCAATGGCAGTTTGAGTCATGTATGGCAAAATATTATTCGGGATCCCAACCGGTAATTCCCCTATTTTTCCACTTGGATGAGCTCCTACCGGATTGAAGTAACGCAATAATACAGCTTCAATGTTTCCAGCATTACAAGTATCCTCAATGATTTTTTCACACATGAATTTAGTCCATCCGTACGGTGAATTCGGAATTCCCAGAGGAGTTGTTTCAAATACTACGGTTTCTTTTTCAGGGATTCCGTAAACTGTACAAGACGAAGAAAAGATCAATCGATCCACTCCCGCTTCTTGCATGGCATTCAATAAGATAACGGTTCCTTGCACATTGTTTTCGTAATATTTCAAAGGCTCATGAACACTTTCACCTACCGCCTTAAACGCAGCAAAATGTATAACCCCCGAAATTTTGTGCTCTTGAAATATCTTATTCAATAAGGCTTTGTCTGAACAGGAACCCTCAATAAAGGACACTTCATATCCGCATAATTCATTCAAAGCACGAAGCACGCGCTTATCAGAATTTGAAAAATTGTCCAAAATTATTGGAGAATATCCGGCCTTCACCAGTTCAACGACTGTATGTGAACCGATGTATCCCGCACCACCCGTTACTAAAATAGAATTCATTCCTTGCGAATATAGCTATTTGATGGAACTCCCCCGAAACTTATTTTTTGGGTTGTTTCAATAATCCGATGAACTGAACCACATCGATGATCTTCAATCCAAACACCAATACAACCCAAACTATACCCAAGGTAAGTATGAACAACAGCGGATTGAAATTGAAATACAATTGAACCGCTAATATTGCGCACAAGGCAAACATGAGGAGGATCAATTTATTCCAAGTTCCCGGTGCGACATCATGTTTCATGCGATTTCGTACTTCAAAGTACTGTAAAAGACCCATTACACCTTGAGAAACGAAAGCTGCAATTCCGGTTCCTACGGCACCCAAAAACGGGATAAGTACCAGGTTCAAAATGATCATCGTAATCAAACTGATCAAGGCAATTTGATTGAGTTTTCGCAGCGACTGGTTGGCAGTAAGTAAGGTTCCGAACACGATCGTGAAACACATCGGTATGAATGTCATACTCAGGAAGATCCACGAATTATAGGCAAAGTGATTGGCATCCTTGTACAAGGCATCAAAAATCGTTTCTCGAAGACCAACAGTAAAGGCGATCATGATCAATCCGCCGGACAACAACAAATTCAATGCATGTGTCATGATCCCTGTGGTGGATGATTTCTCCTTCAAAACACGCGAATAAACAGGTAACAAGATACTTCCAAAAAGCACAGCAAACATCCAACATGCATCCAGTAAGCGGAAACTTTGCGTATAGTAAGCAACCTGTCTTGTGCCTTGCGGATGAATCGTTTCCAAGAAAACAGCATCTAGTCGCACGCACAACATCATTAAGATCACGAGCATTGCGTACGGATAGGACTGTCTCAATAACGAAATGAAAAAACGTTTGTCCCATTTAAATCGGGGAAAAGAAACCAGTTTGAAATAAATGAAAGCTGCTGTAAGCAAGGAAAGCGAAGAAGATGTCACAAAGATCCCTATGAACCATTCCAGCGATACCGGTTTAACAAATTGGGTGTAAAGCAGTAGACAACCCAATACAAAATAAACGCTTCGTTCTACAACAGAAAGAACTGCGTCCAAACCAAAACGCAAAAGCCCGCCGGTGTATGCCCGCACATAATTTACCGTGATGATACTTACCTGATGCATGATCAATAAGGCCAAGATCCACCACCAAGCTGCCGGCAATTGAATGATAAAATACAATACGACTGTCCAAAGCACGTAAAAGAGTATCAATAGGCTGCGCAGTGTAAATAAGCGATCACTGTACTTGTGAATCATGTGTGGGTGCTGCGCGATCATGCGCGTCATGAAATTGGTGATTCCCATGTCCAGTAACATGGAGAATAGAAAGGTAAAGTTCAAAACTGTTTGAAAAATCCCGTATTGGTGAGATCCCAATTCATTTTGCATTTTTATGTCAACCATGAAAATGGTTGCCGGCTTTACCAACAAATTCAATAGCAACGTAATGCCCAGTCCCTTTAAAAACAGTTTCTGCATGGTGGGCTATTGCGCAAGAAAAATAAAATTCTGTGTGTGGTGTTTGTTCGGATCGAATGGAGTTAAACCCTTTTCATCATTGACGAATACTTTGTAATTCAATCCTTTCAAGAAATCAAAACAATTTGCGCGATTTTCGTTGTCCCACAATTCGGCGTAGATAACCGGATGATGTGCTTCCAAGATACGCTGAGCTCCTTTCAAAGCAAAGTACTCAAAATTCTCTACGTCGATCTTGATACCTTGAATCGGCTGTCCGTTGATCAAGTTGTCAAGTTTGTCTAAAGCAACTTCAACCTCCTTTCCCTCATTCCATTCGGTGATCGTTTCGTGTTTGATATGGCTCAAACCCTGCATCACGGTATTCTTATTCAACGGAAGAATCATTTTAGCCTTTCCGGTTTCATCACCAACAGCAATTTCATGGATCTTCGTACTTTTCAAATTGAATTTTGCGATAATTCGTTTCAGAATGGAAACATTCGCAGGCATCGGTTCAAAGGCGTGGATCGTTGTGTTCGGAAGTGATTTAGCTAAATGCACGGTCATCACTCCTAAATTGGCACCTATGTCCAATACGTCGCCACGACCATCTTTCAAAAGCGATAAAAAAGCAAAGAAATCATTCTCTTTTTTGTCACTTCTCAAGGTTCGGATTTTGTACAAAGCAAACACATAGAGATAAGTTTGAAGTCCCAGTATTCTTTGCAATATGTACTTGATCGAATTCTTCATCTTTAAGAAGATGTTGCGAAGTTAGAAAAAGTTGTAAATCTAAGACCTGAAATGTCGGTTAATCTTGGAACTTTGAGTGGATAAGGTGGTTTTAGGATTACAAGATGTCGGTCACTTAATACTATTCGAGTTAGCAAGAAGAAAAAGAAGGGAAGAAAATTGTACTTTCGTTCCATGCGAATTGGTGTCAATACACGTTTTCTGCTTCCTCATAAAATGGAGGGGTTTGGTTGGTATACCTATGAAATCGTGAGGCGCATGGTGGAGAATCATCCGGAACACGAATTCGTTTTTTTCTTTGACCGTCCTTTTGATCCCAAATTTGTGTTTGGACCAAATGTAAAAACGGTGGTTCTGAACCCGCCAGCCCGACATCCGTTTTTATTCATCTGGTATTTCAACTGGTCGATCACCCGGGCATTGAAAAAACATCAAATTGATGTGTTCTTTTCACCGGACGGCTATTTGTCGCTGCGTACAAACGTCCCTCAAATTGCCGTGATACACGACTTAAATTTTGAGCATCACCCAACTGATATTCCTGCGCTACCACGATGGTATCTTCGCCAATATTTTCCAAAATTTGCGAAAAAAGCGGCACACATTCTGACGGTTTCTCATTATTCGAAGCATGATATCATGGAAACCTACGGCATTCCTGAATCAAAGATCAGTGTAGCCTGGAATGGTGCGTCAGATGCCTATCATCCGCTTAGTGATGTAGAAAAAATGACCGTAAGACAAACCCATACTTCGGGCAGACCTTATTTCATTTTTGTTGGTTCCTTACATCCGCGAAAGAACTTAAAAACCCTTTTGCGAGCATTTGCAGAATTTGCGCAATCCAATGAAACGCACGACTTGGTAATTGTTGGTTCCGCTATGTGGAAACAAGTTCAAGAAGATTACCCGGAACTGAAGCAGTTAAAGCAGCGCATACATTTCACCGGACACGTCCCACTAAACGAATTGACCCAGTTGATGGGGGCAGCATTTTCTCTGGTTTACATTCCGTACTTCGAAGGATTTGGAATTCCACTTGTTGAAGCAATGAAATGCCACATACCGATTATTTCAGGAAATAAAACGAGTTTACCGGAGGTGGTTGAAGATGCCGGAATCTTGGTGGATCCTTTTGACGTTTCAGAGGTACGAAATGCAATGATCACCCTGACAACGGACAAAGAAACCTACGAAAAATTGGTTCAAAAAAGTGCCGAGCGCGCACTTCAGTTTTCGTGGGAAGATGGTGCCAAAACGGCCATGGAGATTATCCTGAAAGTGGATCAGTCGCGCGGTTGAAAACGAGATCGAAAACGCAAAAAGAATTTCTCGATCGTTTTATTCGAAATCTGAGCGCAAAGCAAGGTCAATCCGATCGTCAATGCGTAAAAAAACAACTCATCCAGCAAAAACGGCAGTGATGTACTCCATGCTTTCGCAACTTCGATTGTTCCCGTTAAAACAACCAGATGTAGCATGTAAATTCCATAAGATATGCTCCCACCCCACTCACAGATCTTATTGGATAGCACGTTTTGAAATGGAGGCATAAAATTCAAACACAGCAAGAGCAGAGCAAAACAAAGGCTCTTAAACAAAGGCCAATCAAAAAGATAATTGTATAAGGTTGGGGACCAATTCAGCTGGTTGGTTAAAAAGATCGATATGAACAATACGAATGCGAGAACGCCAATTTGCCGCATGCGTCGCGGCTGAAAGCGATTTCCGAAATGATAATAAATAAGAGCAGCTCCACCTCCCAAGGCCATTGACTCAAATTGATGCGTTCGCCACAAAAAAGCCCACACTCCTTGTAATTTTCCACTATCGATCCAAAACAAAACAAACAGTTTGAACAAAACGATCCCGATAATGATCACAACCAAAAAACGTCTTAAAAAACGATAGATCGGTGCCCAAAGCACGTAAAACACCTCTTCAACACCAATAGACCAAAGCGGCTCCAACAAATGATTACCAAAATAGTAGGTCACCAAACCCGGGACAAAAAGCAGGAAAAAATACCAGGAATCACCGAAACTATAGGGCATTTCATAGGGTAACCCAAATGCTTGGAGTAGTGCGGGTTGAATGCCCAGTCCGATGATCAGTAGTAGAAAATAGAGTGGCCAAATGCGTACAACGCGTTTCCAATAAAACCAGCCAATTGCAATCTTTCCACGTTCCTGAAATTCTTTTTCCAACAAGTAAGTGATCAGAAAACCGCTCAATACGAAAAAGAATGTGACTGCCGTAGTTCCATTGTTGAAGAAACTGAAAGCTTTGAGGTGTTCCAGACCGTGATCCTTTCGCAAAGACTCCGCATGGTGAAATACTACCATTAAAGCGGCAAAGAAACGCAGGGCGTGAAATCCTTTGAAGTGAGAAATGGACTTGCTGTTCCAGTTACTTCTTTCCATCCTCAATTTCATTGTCACGGAAAGCAGATGGCACCAGATCTGGGATGATCTTTAATACAATTGGCAATAACAATGCCCCCCCAGGAAGTAAAAAGATTGCCAAAGCCGGCATGGACTTTACAATATCCATAAACTGGGTTTTGACCTTTTCTTTTTCCTCTTTCGACAATTCTTCAGAGGTAGATTTGCGAATGAGCGCAACCAACTCCTTACTTTGCTTTAATTCTGTGGCTAATTTGTCTTTGTTGCGACCCAAAACCTTGATCCAACGCTTGGATACATTGGTCATCATGGCTTCAACAGCGCTGTCATCTTTCAAGTAAGACACGCGATGATGGTTTTCCAGAACGAATTGTTGTGCTACCATTATCGCCTCATCCAGATCAACAGGCTCCAAGTTCAACCAAACCCGTAATTCTTCCAAAAAAGACTTTTCTTCGGTGATCGCCTCGTGATTCGCAAATATGGTCAATGCGGACAAGTCCAACAAGTAGCGTTTAAAATTCCAAGAATCAATCATCTCAGATTCCAACTCGTTCAAAGAAATTCCTTGTTTGAAACGCAAACGAGCTAATTCGCGCTCGTCTCCATCCAGATCAGCAGAGATCAAAAAAGTTTCGAATAAGGCTTTTTCACTCTCCTCTATCTGACCATCGGAATAAGCAGACATGGCAATGATGGCCAAAGCGATTAACGCAAGAGACTGATAATCGAAAGGCTGTTTTTTATTGTTGCGAAGAAATGCCTCAAACAAAAGTACATCTAAATATATGAAGGCATTATCGAAATAACCAACCCAGGATTTCGTGCTTCCCAATTGCCGCTGAATGTCGCAACGCTTGGCTAAAATACGTTCTAATTTTTCGCTTTTGCCTTCCTTGAATAAATAACCAAGAAGCGAACTCAAGGACTGAACGCGGTGTTTTTTGTAGAACAATTCTGCATCTTCCAAGAATTGGGCTTCATTCCACTTCTCGTTACCGGTAAAATTTCGGTGCGTAAAGATCAATGATTCGAAAAGCAAAACAGTTAATTGCTCATCCTGGGTCCACTTAGTGCGATCCAATTGAAGTCCAAAAAGTAGACGACTTGGATAGCCAAAAACGATCCCACTGGAAGCTAAAAAGTGATGATTGAATTGTGCTCGGGTAAGATCACCGGGTTTACTTGCATCCAAAACTATTTCACCGGCCGTAACCAGCTGAAAATATTTGGCTATCCATCCTTTCGACCCCGGAGCTATCATGCTGTAAATGTAAATATTTTAGGTGTTTCTTGTACTAATTCATAAAATGTATACATTTGTCCTACTTATTTGATAGATTTTATAGTTTATGTCAACAGCAGATCAACTTAATGGGGCGTCTTGCCCGGTTTCCGGAACAAAAATGGATGAGCGTGTAGCGCGTGTAATTGCGGCACAAGTAGTGGTTATGATCAGTTTATCTCTAGTCTCTCCATTCTTTCCGGTCGCTATTTTACTACTGGATTTCACTTTTCGTGCATTCTTTGCGGGAAAAGGAAGTGCCTTCCGTTGGATAGCTTGTCGAATCGTTCATTTCCTTCCCGGAACGCCAAAACCCACTGATGTTGCGCCTAAGCGATTCGCCGCCCTATTAGGCTTTTTATTTTCTGCCTTGATACTAAGCTTGCATTTATTGGATTTACATGCAATTGCTTATGCCTTATCACTTCTACTGTTAGTCCTTGCCACTTTAGAAGCAACGATAGCCTTGTGCGTCGGCTGTATCATCTATCAGCAGATCCAGATAATCAGAGGAATTCAAACGTCATAAAAAAAGGGGCAATTAAATTGCCCCTTTTTCATTTATTTATTCTCTTAAGCCAACTTACGAGCTACCTCTACTTCTTCGTAAGCTTCGATGATATCACCGATCTTAATGTCATTGAATTTATCGATGTTCAAACCACATTCGTAGTTGTTCTTCACTTCACGCACATCGTCTTTGAAACGTTTCAACGATCCTAAAGAACCTGAGTGAATTACGATACCATCGCGGATCACACGAACTTTTGACGAACGCTTGATGATTCCATCCATTACGTAACATCCTGCAATTGTTCCCACTTTTGTGATGTCGAATGTTTCGCGGATCTCTGCTGTACCGATCACTTTTTCTTCGATATCCGGAGACAACATACCTTCCATCGCAGCTTTCAATTCTTCGATCGCCTTGTAGATTACAGAGTACAAACGGATATCGATCTGCTCCTGTTCTGCCAACTTGCGTGCAGCAACCGAAGGACGAACCTGGAAACCAACGATGATCGCATCTGATGCGGATGCCAAGTTCACATCGGCTTCGGTAATAGCACCTACACCTTTGTGTACGATATTGATCTGGATCTCTTCCGTTGACAAACGCAACAAGGAATCAGAAAGCGCTTCGATAGATCCGTCCACGTCCCCTTTAACGATCAAGTTCAATTCCTTGAAATCACCAATCGCCAAACGACGACCGATCTCATCCAACGTAATATGTTTGTTGGTACGCAACCCTTGTTCACGATACAACTGTTCGCGTTTAGAAGCAATTGATTTCGCTTCGCGCTCATCTTCCATGATGTGGAACTTATCCCCTGCAGATGGAGCACCATTGATACCCAACACGGATACCGGTTGAGCTGGTCCTGCTTCTTTCAAGGTTTTTCCATGCTCGTCGTGCATTGCACGCACACGACCGTAGTTACGTCCTACCAATACAACATCACCGATGCGCATTGTACCAGCTTCCACCAACATGTTTGTTACATAACCTTTTCCTTTATCCAAAGAAGATTCGATTACAGTACCAACAGCACGTTTGTTTGGATTAGCACGTAAGTTCAAGATCTCGGCCTCCAACAATACTTTATCCAACAATGCGTCGATGTTCAAGTTTTGTTTTGCAGAGATTTCCTGACATTGGTATTTTCCACCCCACTCTTCCACCAAGATGTTCATGGCAGAAAGTTGCTCGCGGATCTTATCTGGGTTTGCACCCGGTTTATCAATCTTGTTGATCGCGAAGACCATTGGTACACCAGCAGCCTGCGCGTGAGAAATTGCTTCTTTTGTTTGTGGCATCACGTCGTCGTCAGCTGCTACAATGATAATTGCAACGTCTGTTACTTGCGCACCACGAGCACGCATCGCTGTAAAGGCTTCGTGACCCGGAGTATCCAAGAAAGTCATCTTACGACCATCTTTCAAAGTCACCGAGTAAGCACCGATGTGCTGGGTAATTCCCCCTGCTTCACCAGCAGTTACGTTCGCGTTACGGATCTTATCCAACAAGGATGTTTTACCGTGGTCAACGTGTCCCATTACCGTGATGATCGGTGGACGAGCGATCAAATCTTCCTCGCTGTCAATCTCCTCAGGAATAGCCTCCTGAACTTCCGCAGAAACGAATTCTGTTTCAAAGCCAAATTCATCAGCAACGATCTGAATGGTTTCAGCATCCAAACGTTGGTTGATCGATGCGAAGATCCCTAGCGACATACAAGCCGAGATAACCTGAGTTGGAGAAACATTCATCATGGATGCCAATTCGGATACCGTAACGAATTCTGTCAACTTCAAGATCTTCTCTTGCATTTCTGCCTCAAGCATTTCCTGCTCACGGCGCATTGCACGGTCATCCCTTTTCGCACGACGATTTTTAGATGCTTTGGATTTACCTCCTTGCGAAGACAAACGTGCCAAAGTTTCCTTGATCTCTTTTTGGATATCTTGTTCGGAAACAGCCGGTTTATCGAAACGTCCTTTTCCAGGAGCCCCTTTAAATCCTGGTTTCTGTCCTCCCTGACCAGGCTTTTGGCCACCTTGACCACCTTGACCAGGAGTTTGAGTTGCAGCTTTCGCTACATCCACTTTCTTAATGCGTTTGCGTTTTTTACGCTCATCACCCGGACGAGAAGACCCTACAGATTTAGGTCTCTCAACAGGCAATTCTATTTTTCCAAGTACCGTAGGACCGGAAAGTTTTTTCGTTTCTACACGAATCGTTTCAATTTCAGGTGCAGCTGGTTCGGCCGGTGCTTCTGCAACCAGTTCTGCCGCTTTCTCTTCTACCTTTTCTTCTACTACAGGAGCTACAGGTTTTTCTTGTGCAACAGGAGCAGGTTCAGGTTTGTCATCTTTAGCACGCTTGTCAGGTCTTGTTTTGGTATTCAATTTATCCAAATCGATCTTACCTATCACTTGAACACCTACCGAAGCGTCAGCTTTTGGCTCTTCTTTTACCGGTTCCTGTGTTTCAGCTTTCGTCTCCTCAACAACTGGTGCCGGTGCAACTGGAGCTACAGGGGCTTTAACAGTTTCCAACGCAGGTGCGTCGAATTCTTCGCCTTCTTCTGGTTTGTCTTCGCCTTTGATATCGCGAAGCGTAATGGTCTCGCGTTTTTCACGTTTAACAGCCGTCAATTTCGACTGTTCTTTCAAAGACTGGTCTGCAGCAAACTGCTGACGAAGCAAATCGTATTGCTCCGGCTCCAATTTGGTGTTCGGATTTGAATCAATAGAAACCCCCTTCGATGCCAAGAAGTCAACGATTGTCGAGATTCCTACGTTCAGTTCTCCTGCTGCTTTACCAAGACGTTGTGTTTTACCCGCCATATTTTATTTACTCCAATTTTAATGTTCGCTCCATCAGGTGATTAACACCAAACTGAAACGTTTTTGCGCTGTAAAGATAGTTAGTGTTGACCAGATATTGGTGAAAATCAGTCAGGTATTTTCAACCCGACTGATTTTACGTGTTTTATTTTTCAGTTTGTGTTCTATTCGATTACTCGAATTCTGAACGCAAAATGCGCAATACTTCCTGAATTGTTTCTTCTTCTAAGTCTGTACGTTGTACCAAGTCGTCAACAGACAATTCCAATACAGATTTCGCTGTATCGCAACCGATTGCCTTCAACTCGTCCAAGATCCAGCCATCGATTTCGTCTGCAAATTCTTCTAGATCGACATCTTCAGAATCACTATCTCCATCGCGGAATACATCGATTTCGTATCCGGATAATTTTCCAGCCAAACGGATGTTGTATCCTCCTTTACCAATGGCCAATGAAACTTGGTCTGGCTTCAAGAACACGCTAGCACGTTTTGCCTCCTCATCGATCTCGATATTCGTGATCTTAGCTGGTGACAAAGCACGTTGGATGAACAATTTCGGGTTGTTTGTAAAGTTGATCACATCGATATTCTCGTTGCGCAACTCGCGAACGATCCCATGGATACGAGAACCTTTCATACCAACACAAGCTCCCACTGGATCGATGCGGTCATCGTAAGATTCAACAGCAACTTTTGCTCTTTCTCCCGGTTCACGCACGATGCGCTTGATAGTGATCAAACCGTCGAATACTTCCGGAACTTCCAATTCGAACAAACGCTCCAAGAATTCAGGCGCGATACGCGACAAGATAATTACAGGAGAGCTGTTGCGCATGTCCACTTTGGAAACCACTGCACGGATCGCTTCTCCTTTTTTGAAGTAGTCTGAAGGAATTTGCTCTGACTTTGGCAAGATCAACTCGTTGTTCTCGTCATCCAAAACCAAGATCTCTTTCTTCCATACTTGGTAAACTTCACCAGTAATGATCTCACCAATACGCTCTTTGTATTTCTTGTACAAGTGATCTTTCTCCAATTCCAAGATGCGAGAGATCAAATTCTGACGCAAAGAAAGGATGTTACGACGTCCGAAATCTGCGAATTTAAATTCTTCAGAAACTTCCTCACCGATCTCGAAATCCGGCTCAATCTTGATCGCATCTGAATAAGCGATCTCTGTGTTTGGATCTTCCACCTCACCATCAGCAACGATCTCCTTGTTTACAAAAATCTGAACGTCACCTTTGTCGATGTTTACGATCACGTCAATATGCTCGTCCGTGTTGAACTTCTTTTTCAACATCGCACGAAATACGTCTTCCAATACGTGTTGCATCGTTTGTTTGTCGATGCTCTTGAGTTCTTTAAACTCGGAAAACGATTCTACTAGTTCCAAGCTGTTCATAGCTTTCTATTTAAATGAAATAACAATTCTTGCTTCGTCTATATCTGAAAAGTTCAGGTGTTCTTGCACCGTCACTGTTTCTTTCTTTTTCTTTCCTTCGATCTGGCGCTTTTCAGTAAATTCCAAAGTGATCCCCTCTTCCGTTACAGAGGTCAACTGTCCCGAAATCTTGGTTTTATCCTTCTTTTTCACATCCAAACCACGACCGATATTCTTCACGTATTGTGTATGCACACGCAGTGGTTTGTCCAAACCAGCTGATGAAACGTGTAACTCGAAATCTGCTGCCTCGCGATCAAGGTTGTGTTCGATGTTTCGCGAAACCGACATACAATCCTCGATGGAAACATTTCCTTCGGTCTTGTCCAATTCCAAACGAATCACGTTGCTGGCGCTCACAGAAAGCTCTACGATAAACAACCGTTCATCACGCTCCTTGATGCGCTCTTCTGCCAATGCTCTTACTGTGTTCTTGCTAATCATGACTTATAAAAAGAGGGGACTTTCGTCCCCTCATTTCCTTTCAATCCGTAAATGTGATGCAAATATACAGAACTTTTGTTGAAAATCAAGATGTTTGAGAAAATTACTTTATCATCACATCGATACTAAAGGCTTCACTCTTCGTAATGATTTTTAATACATATAAGCCACTTGGTTCTTCAACTGAAGTTTTGACAATGAATTGATTCTGCGAAATAAACTCTAATTTCATTGGAGATTCAATTCCAAATCCATTAATCAGTGCAACTTGTAACGCGTCTTTGTCAAATTTCTTTGAACCCATGTCAACGATTATGTTTTCATTTCTTTCTACTGGATTAGGAAACAATGTAATGCCTTTATCTGATTGAACTGTGTCCACAGGTTTTTGAATTACGCCAATTTCACTTTCGTCTGAGTCCTCGTTTTGATCATCGACTACAAAAACTTTACACAATTCACAATTTAGGTTTGTGGTTGGCATCAGAAGAGTTTCATTGTTCACAATAACACCATTCGCATCAGGAACAAGTATAATTTGTTGAGCAGAATATAAATTATTTACTACACCTGGTGCAAAATACACATTAGGACCAATATTAATATTTCCTAGTATCTGTACGTCCCAACTATTATAAATGTCTACATTTTGAAGAAAAAGATTTCCCTCACAACAATCCATTGGTGCCAGATAATTATGATTATAATTTCTCGTAAATGGACATGCAAAATCATTCTTTGGTACTGAAGACCAATTATAAATTACATTATTCGAAGCATCAGGAAGTGTCGAAAAAATTCCTATGCTTGGAAAGTCAAAAGTTTTATCGTCACAATTATTTGAAGCCGTCAGCACTAGCCTGTAATACCCGGTAGAAATAATAGCATTATTAGAATTTGTATAACTATTCAATGCAGTTGTTGAAAATCCAATTTGATTTGGTGGATTTAACAAATCAAAATTATAAACTAATTGACTTGCAGCGTTATAAATTTTGATGTTCAAGTTGTGAACATTTGATAAGCCTCCTACTATTGTGTTTCCATCTTGTTGGTTAATTGAACTAAACAAACTCATTGTACTGAAATGACGCTCCAATTTAAAATTTTTCTCATCCACATTTGTGTTATGCCAACAATCATTTGAAACTGCATTAATTATTGCTCGGTAATTACCCTCAGGCGCATAGTTGCCAGATTCAGTTCGGCCGTCCCAGACCCAAGTTGATTCAGGATAATAGATATCGATAGTTTTGATCGGTGATGACGATGTATTAGGATAAATCTTAACCTCCAATCTTTTGACATTTTCCAAACCTGTAGCACGGATAGTCTTAATATAACCATTAGAATATTGATTGTTTCCAGCCTCAGGATATGAATTGGGATCAACCAAATCAACTTTTTGAAGCTTTACGTCTAATAAGTCTCGCCGATAGTTTTTATTCAAACATTGGTTCTCTGGTGTCTCACAAGATTCATAAAGTTTTAAGTTATCTATGAATGCCCCAGAAATTTTTGATTTTGTGCCAATTTGAAAAGCGGAAATGGGGTTGTATTCAACATATAAATGTGTCCAGTTTTTGTTAGATTCAAAGTTATTGTAATCAGTTTCCCAATCATTATTTTCAACATTTCCACTAAATATTTTTTGACCTTTTTCATTTGTTTCTGTCCCTAGCCATACAACAATTTTTCCTTCTTTAACTTTATCCCATCCATCAGTATTGGCTAATTGTCCAATAAGATTCATTTTTGCAAAACTCATTTGAAAGGTATATGACACACCCTTAACCGTAGAGTACTTTAATTCTGCCCTTAGGTTTGGGCCGCCTGAAAATTCTTCATTTAAAAGATCAACTAAACCAACATAATTTAAACCTTCCGAGGCTTGAACGTTAGATCCAAATTTTGAGTTTGGTGGTGAAAGATCGAGGCCAATTGAAGACGGATTATTAGGATCACTTGTCAATCGTAAACATGAAGGGTCATAAGTTCCAGGCGTAATTGGGGTTAAGAATGCTCTTGGATCATTTAAGTCAGTCAAATCTAAATAACTTGCAGGTTGTGCAAAGTTACTTGAGTACATAGTACCGTTAACCCTGACAAAAAAGTTAGGTATTACTCCAAAACTATAACCCGCTAAATCTGTATGTGAACTTAAATCACCTTGTATTAATCTAGAATACCAACATGAAAAAAGTGATTTGTTAGGGTCGTCCAAACTAAAGTACCCCGCGTACATTGTATTTGCATTTTTCAATTGTTGAAAAACGTCGTCATTCACTTCTTCAAAACTATTGTTACAAATAAGATTAGTTTGAGCAAAAAAAAAGTTTGAAAACAATAATGTTTGATTCAAAATTAAAATATGAACAAGAGACTTCATTTTATTAATGTTTAAATGTGATTTTAATCAATGGTGAATTACTCAATCCAAATCGAAAGGGTGCAACTCCAGATGGGTATTGATAATTGAACTGTTTAAAGTAACCCCAACCAATCGAAATAAAATAACCGACTGTAATATCGATTTGGCCCATAGCTATTCCTATATCTATACCTTCAGAAATAGCCAATCCCCAATTACGAGATTCATAACCGTTTAAATTGTATTGATACATATATGGACCCAAACCGAAGCTATTTCTTATAACACACCACGCATTACGATAAGTATAATTTTTGGCAAATTGGATATGGGTAAAATTGTCGGTTCTATTTGAATTCTGAACAAAATCGAATAAAGTAATATCTAGTTTAACTGTGTTCATCCAGTTTTCCTTTTTCGCTTTAAACAAAAAACCTGTGCTTAAATAATATTTCTCGAAATTTTCTGTAGGAAAATAATAACAAGAAATAGAACCGTACTCAGATTTCGGAATCAACGAATCATTTGTTACTTTCTGTGCCAGTAAAAAAGTCGAAAATGAACAAAAAAGAAATAAAATTAAGAGACTCCTCATTAATTACTTTTTTTTAATTCTAATGCGCTTATCCTTTTCTCTTGCTCCAGAATATAAAGCGTCAACTCTTCAATTTTTTTAAGTAAAAGCTTGTTCATTTCTCCGATGTCGACACCATTCGTTTCGTTAAATTTGGCATTAGGAATCTCCGGTAAATGTTTATTTTTCATTACATATTCGCGTAAGTCATTTAAAGGCATAAGTGAATATTCTTTTTCAAAGACATAATCAGGCCAATTGTAAGTATCAACTTTTACAACACGGGTTTGCAACACTCCATCAGAATTTAATTGCAATATCTTTTGAGTTCCATTACTGATTGTCATTTTTCCATTGGCTTCAAGCAAGAATGGAACATGGTTAGTTATGTCATTATATACTTTTATTACTTCAGTATTTGGGTTTTTTACATGAAGAAATAGAAGCTTGTTATACACTTGATTATTTCCAACTATTTCTATTCCCGCACCATAATTACCGTTATCAATTTTAATTCTAGAAAAACCAGAGGGCGAAGAACCAATTCCCAAAACACCATTTAATTCGGTTGTTCCTTCAAGGTATTGATCTCCAATAACTGTAAATCTATGTGTTGGGTTGTCAGTTCCAATACCAACATTTACTTGCGGGCAATCAATAAACAACTTATTAATTCCCGATTTCCAATGAGGATCCGGAATGTTGCCATTTTGATCAGATATACAAACAACGAACTGTGGATTAAAAAGGTCATTCATTTCATTAAGCCCAAAACTTTTAACAATTCCGGTGGAATCTAAAATTAAAAACTTAACAAGTGGATTAGGATTTGTTGAAAGGGGTGTGTTCGTAAAATAAACTGAGCCATTGGCTTGAAGTGAACCATTTAATTTGGTTGTTCCATCAACTGTTAAATCTTTGATCATTGAAGTATTATCCTCTAATCTCGTAGTTCCATTAACTGTTATGTCTTCCAAAATTTTTGCAGACGACTCAATTATTATTGAATCTTTCACAATTAGAATAGAATCAATATTAACAGAACCTTTTACATCGAGCGCCGTATTTGGTGTGGTTGTACCAATCCCAACATTACCCGTTGCAGGCAATGTATTAGTCTGCGCGTAGACAACTCTACTTGCGAGCAACATAAAGATAAAAAACGTGTGTTTCATGATTTAAGTTATAATTTCGATCTTCTAATATAACAAAATGATTCATCTAATTAGTAAACAACTCTTTATTAATATAACAACCAAAGGGGCCGAATTGGTGTCGGTGAAGAATATGTCCGGACACGAGTTCATGTGGTCTGCCGACCCCGCTTTTTGGAATAGAACCGCTCCGCATTTATTCCCGATCGTAGGGCGCTTGAAGCAAGATCAATTCGAATACAAGGGTAAATCCTACACCTTAACTCAACACGGTTTTGCCCGCGATTCTGAGTTTGAAGTTGAACAGCAAAACGAGTCCTCGGTTACCTTTTTACTGCGTTCATCCGATGAAACCCTTCAGAAGTATCCGTTTGCGTTTGAGTTTCGTGTGCGCTACGAACTACAGGAAAAGCAACTTACTATTAGCTACGAAGTTACCAATACCGGTGATAGAGAACTTCCGTACAATGTTGGCGGACATCCCGCATTTGCATTGGATCATCCTTTGGAAGAATATGCCTTGGAATTCGAGCAGGAGCTGCAAACAGCGCGTTGGTTACTCGATGGTGGTCATTTCACCGGGAAAACGCAATCCATGCATATCAAACAAAAACTACCACTATCCGAAGCGCTTTTCGAAGACGATGCTGTGGTATTCAAGAATCCCCAATTCCAGCAGGTGACCTTGGTTCATCAGACTGCCGGAGCACTTCTTTCCGTTCGTTCATCCAATTGGGAAGCCATCGGTTTTTGGAAAAAGGCCCAAGCTCCCTTCTTGTGTATTGAACCTTGGTGGGGCTACGCAGACTACACGGATTCAAACGGAGATCTGTTTCACAAGAAAGGCATTCACCTATTGAAACCGGGACAACAAGAAGAATTCAGCTATGATTTGCTATTCATACTCGATTGAAAAATAAAGGGGGCAAAAATTTCATTTTTGCCCCCTTCTCTGAATATCTAAAGTCTATTAGATCACATCAAAACCAATGTCTTTACGGTAGTAAGCTCCGTCAAAAGAGATCTGTTGAATTGAATTGTATGATCTTTCCAATGCGATCTCCAAGTTTTTACCATAAGAAGTCACGGCCAAAACACGACCTCCATTTGATGCTACCACTGGGCCGTCAGCTGCTGTTCCTGCATGGAACACGATGCTTTCAGAAACCTGATTCAATCCGCTGATCACTTTTCCTTTTTCGTATGCCTCAGGATAACCACCAGCTACCATCATTACGGTACATGCGCTTCGGTCTTCGAACTGAATATCGCATTCTGACAAGGTGTTTGTCGCAACTCCCTCAAGCAGATCCAATAAGTCAGAACGCAAGCGCGGCATAACGACCTCCGTTTCCGGATCGCCCATGCGGCAATTGTATTCGATCACATACGGTTCGCCTTTAACGTTGATCAATCCAAAGAAGATGAATCCTTTGTAAAGAATCGCATCTTGCTTCAAACCTTTCACTGTAGGAATGATGATCTGATTTTCAATTTTATCCATAAAGGTTTTGTCACAGAATGGTACCGGAGACACAGCTCCCATTCCACCTGTATTCAACCCTGTATCTCCTTCTCCAATGCGCTTGTAGTCTTTCGCTTCAGGAAGGATCTTATAAGATTCGCCATCAGTAAGCACGAAAACGGAGCATTCGATCCCGCTCAAGAATTGTTCGATCACGACGCGAGATGAAGCATCACCAAACTTGGCATCTGCCAACATGCTCTTCAATTCCGCTTTTGCCTCTTGCAAATCATTGATGATCAATACCCCTTTTCCAGCTGCTAAACCATCCGCTTTCAATACATACGGCGCCTTCATTCCTTCCAGGAACTTATAACCTGCCTCAAGTGTATCTTTCGTGAAAGTCGCGTATTTCGCTGTAGGAATGTTGTGACGCATCATGAATGCCTTCGCGAAATCTTTAGAGCCTTCCAATTGCGCAGCCTCTTTTGAAGGTCCGATAACCGGAATATGCTTCAGTTCATTATCAGCCAGGAAGAAATCATGAATTCCTTTCACCAAGGGATCCTCCGGACCAACAACAACCATGTTTATCTCATTTTCTAAAACAAAAGCCTTGATCTTCGGGAAGTCAGTAGCAGACATGTCTACATTCGTTCCGTGCAAACGCGTTCCGGCATTTCCCGGCGCGATAAACAATTTATCGAGGTGCGAACTTTGTGCAATCTTCCAAGCAATCGCGTGCTCGCGACCACCTGATCCTAACAATAAAATACGCATCTTAACAGAATTTCAAGATTGATTCAAAGAAACGCTTGCCATCTTCGTTTGCCAAAGCAGCATCTGCAGCACGCTCCGGGTGTGGCATCATTCCGAATACGTTACGCCCTTTGTTGCAAATTCCAGCAATGTGGTGCATAGACCCGTTTGGATTGAACTCATCAGCTACCACTCCATCTTCAGAAGCATAGTGGAATAACACTTGATCGTTATCCAAAATGGACTTCATCGTGTCATCTCCGGCATAGAAACGACCTTCACCGTGTGCGATAGGAATCTTGTAAGTTTTCTCAAGATCAAGTCCTTTTGTGATCGCCGTATTGTTGGTGGCCGGTTTCAAGAATACATTCTTACAAATGAATTTTTGATTGTTGTTGTGCAACAAAGCTCCTTCCAAAAGTCCGGATTCGGTTAAGATCTGGAATCCATTACAGATACCCATCACGTAACCACCTTTCGCAGCATGGTTCACCACTTCGTTCATGATCGGAGACAATTTTGCAATAGCTCCCGAACGCAAATAATCTCCATAGGAGAAACCACCCGGAAGAACCACAAAATCCACTCCTTTGAGATCTGTGTCTTTATGCCATAAACGCTCTACTTGTTGACCCATGATTTGCTCAAGGACATAAACCATGTCTTCATCGCAATTCGACCCTGGGAAGGTAACTACACCAAACTTCATCGATACTATTTTACGCGTTATTGAAACGCCATTGTTTGAATGCCGACAAAGTTAGTCAATCCAATCACAAGTATGGGATGGAAGTGAGGAAAAATTTAATAACAGCCAAACCAAGTGTTGTGTAAAAGAACCAGGTAGCCACTACCTGCCAAAACTTATGGATGAATGCGAACGTAAAGAAAAAACTCAACGGAATGAACATGGTACTGAACCATTCTACCTGTTGATAAAAAAGTAAACTGAATACCCCAAGCAAGGCTGTCCCGATCAAAACCCAAACCAAGGCTCGTGATAATTTTTTAAAGCGTATGGAACTCTTTTGCAAACGAATTTGCACGCCGATAACGCTCAAAACCAATAGGGTCAATACTGCAGCAGAACTGGCGTAGTAAACCAAGGTTTCATGTTTGATCCATACATTATTACGCAACACATTCAAGCTGATCTGATGTCCTGAGAACCACCAATAGGTCAATGCATTCACCACCGGAATCAAAAATCCGATCAAGCTAATCAGCCATTCGCGGCCCACAAAACCTTTCAAACTCCAAACAGCAAACCAGAAGAAGATGAGCATTCCGGCAGTAGCAGGCAGAAAAGTAGCCGCCAATCCCACAAAGAAAAACGAATTGAAAACCACTTTACGGCTGTCCTCATTCGGACGAATTTCAAAGAGCAACCAAAGAGATAGCAAGAAACACGTATGTACCAACAAGACGCCATCTAATTGGTAAAAAGAATGACTGAATGACATCAACAGCACATAGAACACGGATGGGCCGTAATTGTACCTTTCAAGAAATTCATGCTTGTTGAATAATCTGTTTACGAGTAGCGCATTCAAGCTTACAATCACTCCGGTAGGAATCGCTAACCACAGCGTGTCTGACAATGCTGCTTTACCCCAAAGACCTAAGTCGATAACCCGCAAAAACTTGTGATAATTGAAAACTGCGTTCAAAATGTGAAACAGCGCGATCAAAGGAGCTAAGAGCACCAAGACCAAAGGCTGATTACTTAAAAACAAACGCAGGATCATGCCGCGAATTTAACGGTTATTTTCTGCTTAAAAGAATAAGCGTCCATTAATCCATTCCGAGTCGAGGAACGCGTTTTGTTTTTTATAAAAGGAAAGTGCCGGTTGATTCCATTCCAACACCTGCCAATCCATGCGTTTAACCTTGCGTTCTTTGGCAATCTCTACCACGGCCTGAAACAACTCATGACCAATACCACCTCTGCGAAAATCGGGTAAGACGTAGAAATCTTCCAAATACAAACAGCGTCCTTTCCATGTGGAATATGAGGTATAATACAGGGCAAATCCAACAATTTCTCCCTTGGCATTCTCAACCACCAAAGCTTCACAGATTGAATCTTCAAACAGGTCGTGAAACAATTGTTCCGGGGTGTTGATCACAGCATCCGGTTCGCGTTCATAAATTGCCAGTTCTACGATCAGGGCATGGATCGCCTTCTCATCACCTGGTTGCGCGGGTCTGATCATCATGTTACAATCCTCCTAAATTGAATCGAATACGAATACCTGTACTTAAGTTTCCAGTTGGATAAGAAGTCGCAATTTTCGGATCAGTGATCACTTGATCGTAGTATAACTGCAACAACAAGTTATTGGTCACATTGTAATCTACCGAAGACTTGATCGAGATCACGCGCTGTCCTGCAGTAGCTTGATCAGTTCCTTCCACTACTTTACGAATAACTGTGATATTGTCGCGGAATGTAAAGTCGAAACGCACATTAAGCGGACTTTCGATCTTACTGTTATTGATCTTGAACGGCAAACGCACTTTACCAAATTTATAACCGGTACCGATCACAATTTCATTGCCCAATACTTCAGTAACCTGATTGTTGTTCAATGAGAGTGTTGCCGAACGATCTTTCTTGATCTCAAACTTTGTGATCAATCCTTGTTTTCTAACATTCCAAGTTGCATCCAATCCGATTAATGGAGAGAAGCGTTCAGTAATAGTAACAGATTGTACGTTGTTTACCGGAATGAAGTTGTTGTTCAAGTCGCGGGCATTCACGTCTCCGTTTGCATCAACCGTTGCGTTCAAGTTCGACATTACTCCGGCCATACTTACAGTGGATGAATAACCGTGACGTATCACAAAGTTCTTCACATACTTCTTCATGAACTCGAACTTGGTTAACCCATTGTAGTTTACAGTCCAATTTGGCAATGGTAATGTACTTAACGGATTCACTGAACGCTCATTTACTTTTCCGGAAGTGTAAGCACTCATGAAAGCACCGATCACCACTTCTTGTTGTGATCGTCCATATCCACTTGCATAACCATCCACAGTCCCTAATGAGTTCGCGTTCTGGTTGCCCAAGAATGCTGAAACTTCACCGGTCTTATTCAATAACTCCTGGAAGTATTTGGAAGCATATCCATTATCTCTGCTCAAACGCTCGAAAGCAGAATTGATCGAGATCGTTGAATAGGTTAACGTGGTTGTGCGCATCAAACTTTGCGACTCAAATTGCTGAGTAAGGTCATTGAATCGATAAAAATCATTCGTATTCTCTGCAAAAGTTCTATTCAATGATAGATCGATCGTGAAATCTTTAAATGGTTCCAATGTTCCTCGTGCATTGATTACTTTGTTGTGTGTGATCGAATGCTGACGATTGATCGCCGGATTTTCAACCATCCATCCGTTCCCTGCAGCTCTTTCAGCAAAATTATACCCTGTATTCTTACCGGCAACTGAGAACGTTTGCTGACCAAAAATAAACCCTGAAAGTCCACCACTGAAGGCCGGGTTGAATCCTAGAACACGAGTCTCTTGATTGTAACCAGGCAACATCGTTCCATCCGTTTGATTATATGTTGCAGAAACGTTACGTACCGACATCAACAAGCGACCTGTAAACCCTACAATCGGATTTACTTTATTGTCTTTTTCACGTTTTTGCTTGCGTTCATGTCTACGTTTGGTGCGTTCCCATTTTCGACGTTCCTTTTTTGTCATGTCTTCCACCGGTTTAGGGGGAACTAATTCTTCCACTTTTGGTTTGTCGCCGCCAGCTTCTTTACCTCCTTTACCGGGTTCTTCTGAATCTGAAGATCCTTTTGCAACACTTTGTCTAGGCTTCCCACCTTTACCGTCCTGATTAATCTTCTTAAGAAGCGGAACCTTATTGTAAAGGGTAATAAAGTTTGCCTGAACTTGTGCGTTTATCGTACGGCTATTCTGAACAATATTTCCGAAATCTTCTTGGCCTAAAGGTGCACGTTGCCAATTATAGGTCCCCGCATATTTTACGTTTCCATTGATCCAGTTCAGTGCTGGAATCTTGTCGAATGGAATCGTGTAAGACAAACTGTAGTCATGATTGTAATCCATGGTCTTACCCATAGTTCCCATCTGACTCCAAACAGTATCTCGGAAGATTTGATAAGACGTTGGATCATTTCTACGGTCTACGCGTCCATCACCCTCGTCAAAAATTGCTCTGTTCGTCGCATTAAATGTCAACTTCAGGTTTTTCGTAAAATCCCAACCCAAACGATAATTTCTATTCCAAGAGAAGTTTTTCACGAATACCGCCGGATACTCGAATCCTGAAGCCGTGTCGATCGTGTTTCGAACTTGACGCTCGTTGTAGTTACGCATCATATCGTTCGTGAATGAGATCGTTTTTGGAACATAACTGAAATTCGCATCACGGATAATTGCCCACCATGGTGACTTTTGCATCCATTTCACTTTCTTGAACGGCTCTAATGGTTTATTCTCGAAGGTATAGCTATACGCCAAATTACCTTTCCATTGCTTCGTGCGGTCGTAGTTGGTGTTGAAGTCACGTCTGAAATTCTCGGAATATCCGTAACCCAAAGTCCAGTTCGAAATATCAAAGAAATGAGCCTTCTTGCCTGCAGCGCGTTCTTTACGTACCCCTTGGAAGTTATAGGATCTTCTTTCCGTAAAATCCTGTGCAATTCGAGCTACTTGCTGACGTGACTCACGATCATACGCTGACAATTTGATATCCGGATTGAACGGATCGTATTCCGGATTGATCACACCCACAGAGTAGCTGTAAAAGAACGGTAGAGCCAATTTTGCTTTTCTTCCGAAGAACTGACCTAATTGAACCGTAGACTGGAAATCCAATCCTAATCGTTGATTACGTTGACGTTCCTGAACTCGGCTATCCACAGCCCCCCAGTTGATCCCTGAATAAGTTCCGGAAACGGAAACATTCGCGAAATCAGCGGCCTGGATCTGCATTTGTGCAACCGCAGCACTACCGCCGTCATCCACGAAATCTGACAAGCGCAATTCGTTTACCCAAACCTGGACACATTTTGAATCTCCAAGATCATTACTGTTCCAAGGATTGCTATTCTTGTGTGGATTGCGCACACCAATCATGATGGTACGCATTCCTTGTAAATTTGGATTTCCTTTAACTTTGATATAGCGCTCTGAGAAATTTGGGTCTTGTAAAACATATTCAACCATCGAAGTAACAGTTGAATTTGGCTGAGCGGCTAACTCGTTTCGTTTCATTTTCAGATCAAGTAGATCCTGGAACACGATCTCCATAAAGTTGTTCTCCGGCCAAATACTCTCAGCACTTGAAGATCCCCATGGCGTTAAGTACAACGGAATTTCGTACTCATAATAATTGTCCACGAAATCTGTACCCAAACGGATAAATACGGTCACGTCCTTGTCGTTCAGGGTATTCGGTGTAATCTCCTCACCGTGAACGAACATTTTCAATTTCTTGTAGGTACGGACGTCAAACTGAACATTTCTGTATGCAGCGCGCGCATCTCCATCTTGTAACCCGCAAACATCCAACGTAAGTGATTGCTCATTCATCTGACGTTGAACAGGTTGGGACGGGTCGATCTCACGATTGATTCCGGGTGGGATCTCATACCCAATTGGTAATTTTTCGGCGTTCTCTTCGAAATTGATCGCCCCAATATTGAATGTTGTCAAATCCGGATCCGTTTGAACACCTTCACCTGGTTGATTCAAGTCCAATAAATATTGACGCCATTCACCGCGAACCAATTCCAATTTAGCAAAACGCAACAAGACCTCTTCATCGAAATTCTTAACGAACATGCGCATGAAACGGATTGAACGGAAATCACGAATACCATTCACTACTTTCTCTGGATCACGGATTGGTATTTTGAATTGATACCACTTTTCGATCTTTGTAGACCCAGATGGTTGATACGTTACAACAGAGGTAATAAAGTTCTTTCCAACCACCATATCTTGAGGGCGTAAGCTTACCTTATACTGGAAATATGCTTCAGACTCTGACAGGTTGTTGTCTTGGTTGATGTCCTCCAGATCCGGCATGTTTGTACCCTGTGTTGGGTATCCTTCACTGTTCATAGTATCAGACATCTCCGTAGTTGGCGAGTTCCCCTGCATACCATTGTAACGCTTGTAGCGCTCGAGAATGTTCAACTGTTGCTGATCGTAGACATCATCACGATAGAAATTGTAATCATCGTTTGAAGGGTCACTGATCATACGCGCTTTCACAGCCGGATCAAGTGAAGAGTTCTGTACCCAGTTTACGAATTGAGTGAAGCTATTCTTTTCTTCATTGTTGTTATACCCGTCCAAACCAACATCTTGATTGATTCGGGAATTTGGATCTTGATCAAAGGCATTTACGACCACCTGTTGGGTGCTGACCATCGCCCACGGAGTATAATCTACCGGATAATTTGCACCGGCATAAGGCGGAATTCCGTTCTCAAAACTTTTGCGAGAATCTGCTAAAACATCCTCTGAAATATTCCCGAGGTTAAAGTACAGGTCACCTCCGTTGTGTGTTGTATTCGGATTTACTTTCTCAGCATCTTCGTTAAATGGATCCAAAACCCAGAATTGAATGTATTCCACGTTTGCCTGCTCAAAATCATTCGTAGATAGCGCTCGCATGATACCACCCCAGCGATCTTCCGGATTGCTGAAAGTTCCATCACTATTCACATTCGTCGTGTCATAGTTATACATTCCACGCTCATTCGGGTAGTAAGCAAATTCCAAAATAGGAATGGTTGGTATCGACCCATAGGTCAACTGTTGATTCGGGAAGATATCCGTTTGAGACACCAAACGCATACGACTATCCGATAACATGGATGGGTCGTCTTTTATGTGCTGTGGTGTCAGGTTATTGGATTGATAGAACAATGGGTCAATTAGATACCATGCTGTTTTCGAACGTTTAAATCCGTTAACCAATGCTTTTTGTTCACCTTCCGGGAACAGATCCGGTTGTCCTTGCGGAGTTGAAGCCAAACGCCAAGACGAATTGGAGCGTAGGTCAATCGTACTCTGACTTCCCTCGAAGTCATCGACATACGAAATACCTGTTTTTGAAATGGCCCTTGGTGTACCCGGGATCAACATCGCCGCTTCGCCGTTGAAGGTCATAAACGACTTTTCCTTGGTGGAAATAATCGGTAGTAAGTCGATCGCTTTTGTCAAAAATGGAAGCTCCGTGCGATACTTAATATCAAATCCTATTACATTGTTCTTATACGGTTCTGAACCGATATCCACTTTTTGAGTAACTGGTCGTTCCATCATGCGCAGCCATGTGGCACCAATATTGAAATCTTTATTAAAGCGATAGTTCAAATGCGTTCCTACCATGGATTTGGCTTGAAAACCGAAAACGGAATTGCTTTCTATGGTAATCTTTATCGGTGTATTTGATTCCAAAATTCCGGTATTCAAGATCTTAACACGACCCAAGTTGTAATCCACGGTATAATCCTGGCCTTCCGTCAATGGAATACCACCTGCAGTTACCTTCACAGCTCCTTCAGGAACATTCAAAGCATTTAAAGGAATATCCGACGAGATGGACGACTGATATTCTCCTTTGAAAAAGAATCTGTTCTTGCTTGGGATCTGTTGTGCAGCCGTTTTCGTGGAATCGTACAATTCGGTGAAGGCATAACGATCAACGATGGTTTGTGGAATCCCTTTATTGATCATTTTATCCGCCAAGGTTTTACCAAAAGGTTCAACCGTTGAGAAATAGATACGCCCATTTTTTGGGTTGATCGTACCACCCGTTTGGGCACGATTTCCATTAAAGGAGATTGGCACAAAGTCGAACATTCCATCCGAGAACGACTGATCGTTCACGTTGTAGCGGTCCATATCAACCAGTGTGATGATCTGTTGGTTCTGTAGTTGATCAATTGGGAATACCGGCGCCAAAACAGATGATTCCGGGTTGTTGTAGAAAATATTCAATCTGAAGCCCTGTTCATCTACTTGGTAGGCACCAATAGAATACACGTTCTTCATCATCAAATCCCAAATTTTCAGGGTAGGATTCGTGATCGTAGGTTTCAATAATTTCAGATACAGTGCCTCTTGACCATCTATACCGTCTGTTGAAAATTCACCTACTTGGTAAGTTTCTCCGCGATAGGTATATTCATATGCAACCGCAAGCACTTCGTCGTTATTCAACGGTTGGTTTAGTGATAAATAACCTAAAAGAGCGTTGTAAGTATATTCAGACTCACCCAATTTTCGCGCATTCTCTACTTTCTCGTAGTGCACTGCTTGTTGAAAAGGTCCAGGGGCAACCGGCATGGCACTTAATGCAGAAACGGCCTGATTGAATTCTCTTACAGAAGAATTATTCACCAACCAATTATACAATCCATTGGATTCATTATCCGGAAATGGTGTGCCTGGAAATGGCGCCGGGTTTCCTTGCACATCTGTTTGGTTTCCTTCACCTAAATCCGAAAACGCCAAGATATTTCGGGCATTTTCCGTACTATTCACACGATTGGTTACCCACACTTCCATACGGGTAATGTAGATCTCAGAAGCCACGTTAGGCAATTGAGCCATTGCTGCATCGTAATTATTATGGAAGTACATGTTTACGAAGTAATGGCGATTCGCTTCGTAGTTATCTGCAGCCAATTCAAAAGGTTGAACCTGAGCCTTTCCGGTAATATTGATCTCTGTGCGTTTCCCACGAGCCGAGGCGCCGATCGCATCAACAGTTAAATTTCCGAAACGCAATTTCGTGTATGCACCAAACAAAGTTTGAGACCCCGGAATGAGTGAACCAAAGGCCGGAAAGCTCACATTTCCGAGTTCAATGCGTTGCATGATCTGATCTTCATCACCCGAATAACCCAATTTGGTGATATTGTCGAAATCAAATGCTGCTTGCGTGTTGTAAGAGGTGTTTAATTTCAGTTTTGTACCAATCTGACCAACCAAGTTCATTTGGATCTGTTGTTGGAAATCGAAACGTGTTATTCGGCGCTGTTTCACCGGTAAGATCGGGTTGTCGTATCGAGACGAATTTACACCTAAACTCACCTCAATAGAACCTTGCGGACGAATCGTGATCTGATCGGAACCAAAGAAATTCTCAAATGTTTTCGATGGGATTTTTATAGGGAACTCTAATGCTCTTTCCTCTTCTGTTTGTTGATCGATCTTGTCTTTCCAATTCTCCTTTAACATTTTCTGACGCTCGTACTCGAGGTATTCCTCAAGCGTCATCATAGATGGATTTCGGAAATTCATTTCTGTAGATCCATAGGTTTCCTTGAAGATATATTTTCCGGTAGTCGGATCAAAAACAATGGTTTGCTTTACGTTCGAAGGATCACCCAAGTCAAAATTTTGTGGTGTATTTTGGGTTGGATCGATTGGATTGGTAATTGGGAAGGGCAGCTGCACCTTGTTGGTGTCTTCCTGCGCTCGACCAACCACTAATACAAAGAAAGAAACAACCATCAAAGACAGTTGCTTGTAGAAATTGTAGTTAGTGAAAGCGTTATTTTCCAAGTTGTTATAATATTTTCAGTGCAGCCTTGATGAGTTCTTCAACAGTCTCATTTCCGGTAGCTATTTTATCAATTGCTTTTTCGGCAGCTTTCTTATCGAAACCTAGCGAAATCAATGCTGTTAACGCATCAAATCGATTTGTATTGTGACCGGCGAAAATATTTGCACTTTCAGCAAAATCAACTTTCACCATTTTGTCCTTCAGATCGATGATCACACGTTGCGCTGTTTTTGCACCAATTCCTTTGATTGATTGAATGGTTCTAACATCCTCCGTTTGAATAGCTTGTGCAATTTCGATAGGTTGCATGGATGACAACATTAAAATTGCCGTAGTAGGTCCAATTCCTGAAACAGAACACAACAAATTGAACAAGTCTCTTTCTTCTATCGAATAAAATCCAAACAATAAATGAGCATCTTCACGAATCACTTGTTGCGTAAATAGTTTCAACGATTCCTCCTTACCGAGAGCAGCAAAGGTGTTCAATGAAATGCGCACAAAATACCCCACGCCACCACATTCAATGATAACGTTGGTTGGGTTCTTTTCAACAAGGCGTCCGTTCAAGTGTGCAATCATGGTCTATCAACTGGTTTAAACATTTACTTTGTTTGCGCATCAACAACGGCAACTTTTACCATATTCACAATTTCACGAACAGATGAACCCATTTGAAGCACATGGATTGATTTTTTCAATCCAACCAGAATCGGACCGATCGCATCACCTTCAGTAATTTCTTGTAACAATTTGTATGAAATGTTTCCAGCAGATAAGTTCGGAAAGATCAGGGTATTCACCTCTTTATTTGCCAACATCGAAAACGAGAACTTTTCGTTCATCAATTCATTATTCAGCGCAAAATTGGCCTGAACCTCACCGTCTACACAAAGACTCGGATGTTTTTCGTGCAGCATTTGAACTGCTTCTGCCATTTTTTGTGCATCTTCTCCTGGTGCTGATCCAAAATTACTATAACTCAGTAACGCGATCTTCGGGGTTACTTTGAATTTTCTTAGCGTTTTGGCCACATTGAATGTGATCTCAGCGATTTGCTCAGCTGAAGGATTTCTATTGATCGTTGTATCTGCTAAGAATAAAGGCCCGCGCTTCGTCATCAGCATGTATACTCCTGCCAAAACGTTTACATCCTTTTGAAGTCCGACAGTTTGAATAGCAGGTCGAACAACATCCCGATAATTTCTGGTTAACCCAGAGATCATTGCATCTGCATCACCCACTTCCACCATCATAGCACCGAAATGGTTTCGTTCTCGCATGATCTGAATTGCCTCAAATTCTGTGAATCCCTTACGCATGCGCTTTTCGAAGAATGCCTTCCCGTAGACTTGTCGACGCATTTTTTCGGCATCAGATTTCGGATCAATGATCGTCATGCCGGGAATTTCAATACTATATTCTGCAATTAGCGCTTCAATCACTTTGCGTTTACCCAACAAGATTGGGATACAAACACCATCTTCAGTTGCTGTTTGCGCTGCTTTTAAGATCTTCAAGTTATCTGCCTCTGCAAAAACTACGCGTTGCGGATTTCCTTGAGCTTTGGTTGTGATATTACGAACCAATTTATTATCCAGCCCCAATCGTTTTTTCAATTCCATTTCATAATCGTCCCAATTCGATATCGGGTTACGAGCAACGCCGGATTCCATCGCGGCTTTAGCAACTGCCGGAGCAACGGAATAGATCAAACGCGGATCCAATGGTTTTGGTATGATCTGTTCTTTACCGAAAGCAATGTGTTTTTCGCCGTAGGCTTCGATCACCTCTTCCGGAATAGTCTCTTTAGCTAGATTGGCAATGGCATGTACGGCCGCCAATTTCATCTCTTCATTAATGCATGTTGCGCGAACATCCAAAGCCCCACGGAAAATGAATGGGAACCCAAGTACATTATTCACTTGATTAGGATGATCCGAACGACCTGTTGCCATGATAATGTCATTTCTAACGGCCATTGCATCTTTGTAGGAAATTTCGGGCTCAGGGTTTGCTAATGCAAATACGATTGGATTTTTAGCCATTGAGGCTACCATCTCTTTGGTTACTAGATTCCCTTTTGACAATCCAAGAAAGACATCTGCACCTTTGAAAGCCTCAACCAGGGAAGCATCTTTTTTATGGACCGCAAATACTTGTTTCATTTCGTCCAAATCTGTTCTTCCTGCATGGATCAGCCCTTTACTATCGAACATATAGATATTCTTCACGTCCGCACCAAGTGCTACATAAAGATTCACGCAGGAGATTGCTGCAGCGCCAGCTCCAGATATTACGATTTTTACTTTGTGAATCTTCTTCTTTGCCAATTCCAAGGCATTAAGCAAGGCGGCTGAAGAAATGATCGCTGTTCCATGCTGATCGTCATGCATTACAGGGATGTCCAATTCTTCCTTCAATCTTCTCTCAATCTCGAAAGCTTCTGGTGCTTTGATATCTTCAAGATTGATCCCTCCAAAAGTTGGAGCTATTGCTTTTACTGTTTGGATAAACTTTTCAGGATCCTTGGCGTCTACTTCAATGTCGAAAACATCGATGTCAGCAAAAATCTTAAAAAGCAAGCCCTTTCCTTCCATAACCGGCTTTGATGCCGATGGGCCAATATCTCCCAAGCCTAGAACAGCTGTTCCATTGGAAATTACGGCCACTAAATTTCCTTTGCTGGTATATTTGTATACGTCATCCTCGTTCTCCGCAATTTTAATACACGGCTCAGCTACTCCTGGCGAATAAGCCAAAGACAGGTCGCGTTGCGAAGCATAAGGCTTCGTTGGTATTACTTGAATTTTACCTGGTCTTCCCGAAGCGTGGTAATCCAAGGCGTCTTGTTTTCGAATTTTAGGCATAAATATGCGTTTCGTAAGGGGCGATAAAGTTAATAAAACTCGCGACAAGTCACGTAAAAACCCCTATAAAAACAAAAAATCCCGGCGATCGCTCACCGGGATTTCTTTCGATATGCTAAGATTACTTAACGATCAAATTTTGTGTGTAAGACGCTCCGTCTTTAGCGATAGTTACCAAGTAGTTACCAGCACCAAGTTCAGAAACCGGCAAAGCAACAGCTTGAGCACCATTTGCATTTACTACAGAAGTCGCAGCTACTTGACGTCCAGCCAAGTCAGTGATCACGATTTGGTAGTCACCACCTTGTCCTTCAAATTTAACGTTTACAACATCTGTTGCAGGGTTCGGGTAAACTTCCATTGCGATAGTTTCCATCTCGCCCAAAGAAGCACCAGACAAAGATCCTTCAGCTGCATTAACGATCTCACCAGTTGTTTGGTCGATCAAAACAGCAACAGCGTGCATGTTTGCTTTATTGCTAGTTGCAGGAACTGTATAGTTAAATGTGTAGCTAACCGTTTGTCCGTCAGTAATTGCAGCAGGAACTGATCCCGCTTGACCATCGTATCCACCCAACAATGCACGACCAACGTGGTTGTATGTCATTTGAGCAGCAGGTACTGGGTTTGGCAATGATTCAAAACCTCCCATTGGCCCAGCAGCGTTGTTAGCATAGTAATTTGCTTGGTTGTATCCAGAAGTTGTACCAGTTACACCATCTTCGATAATGATTACTCCCAAACGGTAGTTTGCAGCAGCGAAAACTGTACGGAAAGTCGCACTCGCAACAACAGTAACGTTACTTCCTGCACCAGAAGCAGCAACTGAAACTGCAGCAGGAACGATCAAGTCTTTACGTGCATTGTAGTAAGATACGAAAGCACTTTGAGAAACTGATTGATCCAACAATACGCGGTCAACGTTTGATCCTGGGAATCCAGAGAAGTTCGCTCCGTTATCGTATTCAGTAACTGTCATTGGGTCAGCGTTGTGAACAGCGATACCGATAAAGTCTGTAGGATACGTTGTTACCATATAATCCATAGCAACTGCTCCACGCGGACACCATCCACACCATGTTCCAGTTCCTTCTTCGATTACTACACTTTTCTCTTCCAATGCACTTACTGTGTTGATTTTTCCAGAACCTGTGTTGTTTGAAGGGTCAGAATCAGCAACAGTGTTTACTTGAGAAATAGTTACTGCCAAGTCTTTTTCTACTACTGTAGCGTAGTTTACTGCTGTAGGGTGGTTAACACTTGCAGTTGCTCCAGGAGCAATGTTCAAACCAGTTATAGTTTGAATGTGGTCAGTACCATCATTCCAGTTAATTTGAACTGAAGTGATCGCATTTGAACCTTCGTTTTTCACAGATACAGCCAATGTATTATTGGTGCTAGTTTGAGAATAACGATTAACTGTAACTGCGTCAACTGAAGCATCGTTAGGTTGCAAGTTTTTAACAACTACGTTGTCCAAAACCAATGCATTCTCATCAGTACAGTTGTAGTGGCGGAACAAAACGTAAACAGTTTGTCCTGCGTATGCAGAAAGGTCTACAGTACGAGAATAAACAGTTTCTCCACCTGGCAATGTTTCTTCATAAACTGGAGTTGTTGCAATCATTGTAGCAGGCGTGTTTGACGTTGAAACATAAACTGCGTAATGCTCTTCGTACCAAGTAGAAGAAGTAGCCTCAATTGAACCAACTTGCCACATCAAAGAAAGACCAGTTGCAGAAGCAGAAGTCAAGTTGATTGCTGGTGATACTAAGAAGTTATTTGGTGAATAAACAACGTTGCTCGCCCAAGAACGAGAAACTGCAGAACCAGCACCCAATTCAGCGAAAGAACCACTCATGTCTGCCGCATACCAAATATCATAGTTTGTACCTGATGCAGGTGGTGCATCGGCATCGTTATCTGTACTAGACCAACCTGTCAAGTTGACATCGTTGAAATCATCAGAAAAATGCGTTTGTGCGAAAGCTGTAGTACCAACTACCATTGCCAACGCAGGAAGTAACGTTTTAATCATGCTTTAAAGATTTTTGTTGTACCAAATTTATTTTACTAAATCGTTGCAAACAAGAAATTAAGTGTTTATTTGCACTCATAAAGGCTAAAATTATTGGAAAGCTAATCTGTTAAATTTTAGTACAGTTAATCATGAAGCCAAATCTTGTAGTGTTAAGTGGAGCAGGAATGAGTGCGGAGAGTGGAATATCGACCTTTCGTGATTCAAATGGCTTATGGGAAAACTATCGTATTGAAGATGTTGCAACTCCTGAGGCTTGGATGGCTAACCCCGACCTAGTTACATCCTTTTACAATTTGCGCCGAAAACAAGTTGTAGAAGCAACACCAAATGATTGCCATACATTTATAAAAAATTTGGAAACTGATTTTGACGTACACGTCGTCACTCAAAACATCGACGATTTACACGAACGTGCCGGTAGTTCAAAGGTCTTACACCTCCATGGAAACATCCGATTGGCCAAAAGTTCCGGTCCTCGGGCAGAGCAAAAATATTATCCGATATCGGGATGGGAACTCGGCCCCACAGATCTTTGTGATGACGGTTATCGCTTACGCCCCCACGTCGTTTGGTTTGGCGAGTCTGTTCCAATGATGGAAATAGCAGCTGAAATTGTCCATAAAGCAGATGTTTTGATTGTTATCGGGACCTCGCTGAATGTTTACCCCGCAGCGGGCTTGTCGCAAATAGCGATAAATGCCAAGAAAAAAATCGTGGTTGACCCAAACGCCTCCGAGTTAACGATACCCGGTGATTTTATCAAAATCAATGAAACAGCTGTCGATTCAATTCAACAATTACAGGACCTGCTGATTTAATTTCGCTTAATTATGAACCGGCGGCGAACAAGTTGTTCGTCCACTCCAACCATCTCCAGCATATACAAGCCTTCTGGCAAATCCGTTGTTTGAATGATCATTGCGCTGAAAAGCTTGTTTTTCTCTACCAGAACACCCTGAGCATCATAGATTGCATATTGCAAGAACTTCATTTCCGAATCCCAATTTAACTGATGCTTTGCAGGATTAGGAAACAGATTCAATGACGCTTGGCTATCGTTATCAAGATTGGCGAGAGACTGACAAACACGAATATCGAAAGAATCCAAAATCACTTGGTCCAATTCTACAAAATATCTGAATTGATTACAGCCCCCACATTGCACATATCCCTCTGACTGTATAATGACTGTATCACCCCCTTCAATATTAACGCTATTAAAATCAGGACTCAGGTAATTGCTACTATTGGGACTCATACAGCTTGACTCGAAATTTGGGTCCGGAATAACGTAAACTCGAAATTGATCCGGAAAACAAGTGTTTCCATCGAGATCAACAATTCGAAAATTGAGTGTTCCATTCTGATAGCCATTAAAATCGACATGAACTGGGTACGCCCATTGATCTTCTGCGAAAATGTTTACAGTATCACCACTTTGAATAGTTTCAAAATTTTGAAATGGAAACTGTAATACATGAGTAAAGGTAACTTGCTGTCCGAAAAGCTGGAACGGAAGCAAAACAAAAAAAACATAATAATGCTTCATATGATTTAGGCATAAAAAAAGGGGGAAACTCCCCCTTCCGTTTGTACTTCTTTTTCTAACGATTAATGTTTTACAACAATGCGTTTGGTTTGTACCTTTTTGCCATTGTCACTAACAGTAACTAGATAAACTCCGTTCTTGAAATCAGAAACATCGATCTTTTTAAGCGGAGAAACTGTTTCATTGTAAACAACTTTTCCAAGTACATCTGTAATCTTAACATCCACATTACCTTCAACTCCAGTTGCTTGAATAGTCATCACGTTACTAGACGGGTTTGGATAAACACGCACGTCAAACTCTTCTTCAACCTGATTTGGAAGTGACAACGTTGAGCATACTTTTAAGTCAAAAGAATCGATTTCTGTTCCATTCAAGCGAATAAAATAGCGGAATTGAGCACACCCTCCACAATTGATAGACCCTAATGGTTTTACCAATAGGGTATCTCCAGCAGCGAAGTTAATACCTGACATTGTAGGTGTTGTGTAATTTGCACTGTTTGGAGACCAACAGTTACCCTGAAACGTAGGATCCGGGAATAAGAAACCACAAATTTGATCTGTAATACAAGAACTGGTTGAAATTTCTTTTACACGAAAACCAACATCACCATTTGAAACCCCAGAGAAGATCAATCGCACTGGTGCCTCAAAGTGATCCGCTGTTGTGTTATAAAAAATAGTGTCTCCGGAATTCACGTTTTCGATTAATGTGTAAGAAGGTAATTCAACATGCTGCATTACCACCGTTTGAGCAGATGCAGTGAAAACACCACCAGCCAAACATAGGAGAGTAAATATTTTTTTCATAGAATTCAATTTTATCACGAGTTCAAAGCAAAACTATGAAATACTTCATTCCAAATTACGTTCCTTTTTGAACCTCTAATTGGTAAGATTACAATTTTTCGGCCAAAAAATCAAATTGTATGACTAAATTTCCTTGAGAAACGTATTGTTTTCACTTATTTTAACCGTTCCAAGGAAATTTACCGTATTTATCAGCATTTCAAGAATCCTCGATTCAAAAGAAATTTTTAGGAATACAAGAATTCATAAAATCCAGATGTTAGACCCTGTAGAAATTCCGTCTATATTTGAATCACGGCACGGAACTTGAAAGTCCCCTGAAAAAATTATTAAACTATGAAAAAGCTTGCATTACTATTTATCGGACTATCTCTTAGTCTATTGACCTTTGCTCAAGAAGAGGGCGGATCAGTGAAAAAAGTTCCTTCTGTAAAACTGGTCGATATGGAAGGAAAGCCAGTGAATACAGCTGAACTTGGATTGAAAGGCCCGATCGTGTTTTCTTTTTGGGCAACATGGTGTTCACCATGCAAACGCGAATTGAATACAATCCATGAAAGTTATGCAGATTGGCAAGAAGAGACTGGTGTGACAGTTGTTGCCGTTACAATTGACGACGAGAAAACGAAAGCTCAAGTTCCTGTTTATGTAAACGGTAAAGGTTGGGAATACATGGTATTAATGGACCCAAATGGTGATTTCAAACGCGCAATGGGGGTGAATAACGTTCCTCACACATTCTTGGTGGATGCTGAAGGGAACATCGTTTATTCGCACAATAGCTATGCACCGGGTGATGAAGAAAAATTGTATCAGGAAATCCTGAAACTGACTGGAAAATAAAAACTACATGAAAAACTGGATCTTAGGAATCTGCACATTGTCCGGGTCGCTTATAGCACTCGGACAATCTGTTTCAGGAGGTAACTTCTCCGGAAACATGGAAGCAACTTTTCAATATCTAAATGCGGATACGTTAATCGACGCTACACAACCTGATTCCAAAGGGTTGCTGAATTCTTACATGAATGTGTTTTACACCAATGGCAATTTCAAGGCGGGAATGCGCGTTGAAAGCTATTTGCCTCGCATTCAAGGATATCCAAACCGTTTTGACGGAACTGGAATCGGGATGCGTTATGTGGGTTATGCCAACGATTACGTAGACATTACATTAGGACATTTCTACGAACAGTTTGGTTCAGGAATGGTCCTGCGTGCCTACGAAGATCGCAACTTGGGTTATGATAATGCTATCGATGGTGCACGTGTGATCCTAAGACCGTATAAAGGCGTACAAATCAAAGGGGTTTACGGCTTCCAACGCTATTCATTCCAAGGTGGTAGAGTTGTAAACTCTGATGGTATAACCCGAGGTGTGGATGCACAAGTGCATTTAAATGACCTGTTCCACGGATTGGATTCAACGGGACTTGATATCACCTTAGGTGGTTCATTGGTAAGTAAATACCAGAAGGATGACAATGAAACCTATGTGTTACCTGAAAATGTAGGAGCATATGGTGGGCGCATGGATATTCGCTATAAAAAGTTCTACTTGAATGGCGAATATATTCTAAAAGAAAATGACCCGTCGAGTGACAACGGATACATCTACAACAATGGCCACGCCGCTTTGGTAAATATGGGCTATTCTCAAAAAGGATTGGGAATCTTGTTTTCTGCAAAATCCGTGGAAAATATGAGCTTCCGTTCTGATCGTACCAAGGATCTACAAGACCTTTTCATAAACTACCTGCCCGCTCTGAATAAAACGCATACTTATAATTTGGTTGCCACCTTGTATCCATATGCAACACAACCTCTGGGTGAAGTGGCTTTGCAAGGCGAAGTGCTTTACACTATCCCGAAAGGTGTATTGGGTAAATACGCAGTTCCAATCAATGTGAACTATTCTACGGCTTACATGCCGATTCGTTCTTATGCGGGATTTGATCCAAGTGATTCTTCGCGTATCATGTATGAAGCTAACCCTTTTGATAAATCGGATAGCTTGTTATGGGAGGATTTCAATGTGAACATTACCTATAAGTTCAACAAGAAGTTTTATGTGATCGGTTCCTACTACCGTATCCGCATCAACAATGACGTTGCAAAAGTTACCCCTGATGCGCATGGCGTGATCAAAACACATATTGGTGTTTTGGAAATGGGCTACAAGATCAACAGCAAACACAACATCCGTATGGAACTGCAAGGACTGTTCAATGCCAATGAGTATGAAGATCATGCTGGTCAAACAGAACTTGTGCGAGAAGACAAAGGAAACTGGGCGACAGCCGTTATCGAATATACCATTTCTCCAAATTGGTTCTTTGGTGTGATCGATCAATGGAATTATGGTAACAGAAATGAGGATTTGCGCATCCATTACATTACGGGATCATTCGGATGGATCAAAGAATCAACACGTCTTTCCATTAATTATGGTCGTCAACGTGCAGGATTGTTC
>JACCEA010595386.1_pt1 | contig 61769 bp, 50 predicted proteins | sample 7449851 | NCBI WGS metagenome assembly JACCEA01 (sample SAMN15323453, study PRJNA562643) | freshwater metagenome | isolation source: river surface water | place: USA:Blue River Watershed | collected 2017-08-18 | reverse complement strand
CGTAAATTACCTGGTGTTCTGTGTTGCCATTCTATAATTTGGCACAATTCGCCGTTGTAGCGAATGAAATTTCCGTTTGAAACATCTTGTGTAGTAGCCATACAAATGCAAAGGTAGGATTTTTTTTTAAATTGAGAGATTTAGTAGAAATGAATTAAAAGATCCACCCAATACCTAAATTCAAACGATTACCTATTTTTTGATTATTGAGTAAATTTAATTGCTCTAAGATTAAATGATAGCCTGCTGTAACGATCAAATTGTTATGTAAAATTTCAATCTGTGAATTTAGAATTTTGATATTATTTCTGGTTGTAGGTAGTTCTTCCTTGAATTCGGAGTCTGCGTTTAGAAATTCATGGTTATATGCAAATTGAGGAATGATTAGTGTTTTATTTACTTTGAACGGTTTGAAAATTCCAAAAGAAAATGTAAACTGCGATCCATTCTGATAATTTAATTCGTTTTCAGTAAAAAAAGTAACCTTTCCATTTACATTTAAACCGAAATTTGGATTTTTATATGCATAAAAGGTGGAAAATGAAATTCCATATGCCCCGTTTCCTGGCTGTTGATTAAGAGGAATTAATTGTTTATTATGATCTCTAATTTGATATTTTCCTGAAGGTAGCTTTATAGACGTTCCAATATAACATAAATGTTTGTTGAGATGAAAGATACTGTCGCGGTTGTCATAAATTTTGAAATTAGAATTAAATTGAACATCGCCTAATGCGGTATAAGAAAAATTATCTTGTGAAGATCCTGAAATGGATCGAGATAATGATTTGATATTGGCTGACGCAGACAAAATGACATTGGTGCGCGGAATCCAATTATATTGCAATTGGGATATAGAAATTTTATCATTGATAAAATCTTCAATTAAGGTAGATTGGAAGTTTATTCGTTGATGTGAAAGCATTAAGAATGGTTTCTGCAATGTATTAATATAACCCAAATTTGAGTTTGTACTTAATGATCCCCCTCCACAAACATCACAACCAAATAATTGATAGCTTTGAATGAATGTAGCGAGGATAATGGTGAATATTTTTTTCATGGTTCTGAAAATTGGTAATTCGAAATGTATTGATAATCTGTTAGTGTATTTAAGAATAAAATAAGTTGTGTTTTTTCTTCTTCTGTATATTTCTTCACTTTAATTCTTGAATCTAATTGATTCATTGTATTTTGAATATTAGAATAATGATTGATAACATTGGTTAAATTACTAAAGCTTCCATTGTGCATATACGGATATGTTAAAGCTACATTTCTTAAGCTTGGTATTTTAAATTTGTTTCGATCTTTTTCTAATTGTGTTACTCTCATTCTTCCACTATCTATTTTTGAATTTATGGCTCCATTATTCGCATAATCGAAATTTGTAAAGAATGGTTCAGTGTGACATTGAGCGCAGTTTGTTTTGAAAAGCTCATATCCCAATTGTTCTTGAACAGTGAAAGTTTCTTTTCCGCGTTTAACATGATCATATTTTGAGTTTGCACTTACCAAAGTTCTCATAAATTGAGATAAAGCAAATAATATTTCTTTTTCTGTTATTACATCTACATTGAAAGCTTTTTTAATGAGAGTTTTATAAATGGATGACCCGCTAACTTTTTCAATTAATTGATTTAGCGTGAGCCCCATTTCATTTTTGTCGGTGAAGGGGGCAATAGGCATTACATCGAGGTGGTTAATTCCCCCGTCCCACATAAAATTTGGTTGCCAAGCAACATTTGAAATACTTGGTGAGTTTCTTGTGCCTGTTCTTCCGTAAATACCAAAACTCGTTGGAGTATTATGGTCGGCAAATGCATGAACTTGTGCATGGCATGATGCACAAGATACATTACCAGACAAAGATAGATTTTTGTCGTAAAAAAGCTTCCGCCCTAAAGCGATTCCATCTACTGACAATGGGTTTTGTGTATTGTTATAAATTGGTGCAGGAAAGTTTTGTGGTAATTCCATCAATGTTGTTTTTGATGGTTCAATTTCTTTGCGGCAAGAAAAAAATAACAATAACACAAAACTCATTGCAATGAGTTTTGTGTTATACATGATTCCGTTTATTGATGTACGTGGTCTACGTAAATAGAACCTGCAAAATTTCCCAACATCTGAACAGGCATGTTTCCAATATTGTGTATCATATTCACATCTTTGATTTTAACACCACCATGCCAAATTTTTGCAACATTCGATTTTAAATGTACTTGTGGAGCTGCAATTCGTTTAACAGAAAGAATTTGAGGGAATGAAATAGTTCGCTCGTTAATTGCAGAATAAGGGAATTTATATCCTCCTAAATGATAAACTAAGTTGCCCGAATTAGACTGGGGTGATGTACCTTCCATTCTAAAGAAAATATATCCTGTGGACCAACTCCAGAACATTCCGTTGTTAGGACTTAGGGCACCACTTTGCAATCCGCTACAATTTCTTGTACTGTCTACACCAATTGTTAACTTCATTGAGGTATAATCTCCCTCAGGAACATCCTTTAGTGAAATTATATTTTCTGTAGGACTAATTAAATGATAACTTTCTTGTTGCTTCCAAACAGATCCATCCGCTTTTATCAAAACGATATTTGAAATATAATATTTCAGCATTTGAATATTTAAGGTATCTCCTGTTAATGGATGAACGAGGGTTTCATTTAAATTAAATGGAGCTTCATTCATTCCCCATACATGTTCGAATTCTAAATTTACTTCTCCAGTTTTCACTGTATCATTTACGTTGTTTTCTTCCTTGCATGAACTAAAAATGAAGGGTATGGCTAGCGCTATCGCTAGGACTAATTGTTTAAATTGTTTTTTCATAATTTGTTGTTATTTGTTGTAATTTTTTTGAATTTGAATTTTAGCCTACAGAATGAAATAGGCCTTTAAACTGAATATTAACAAACAAATTGTGGAGGATGATCAATGCACTTTAAATAAATAGATTTTATAATTAAAGGTTTGTCTTTTGATTTAATTGTGAAGTAATCTTGGCAATTATTCGAATCAAATACTTCAATTACTGTTATTATCCAGTCTGTTTCAAAAATTGATATTGAATGAAAAGGTTTTTCACTGCCTACAGGATTCGGTTGAGACTCATTAATTTTATTCAATGATTTCGTTAATTGACATTGTCCTCTACAACAGTTGTTTTGGATATCTTTTTTAACGCAGAGATTTTTCTCAATATATTTTTGATTTTTGTAAAAATTGAAGATGGTAATGATTTTGGCTGCGATAGAAAAATTAAAGGCAAATATTAATACCCAAACAATGAGATGTTTGAGTAATCTATTAATACTTATTTGCCTATTTAATTTCATTTTTTAACCGCTTTAGTATTTGAGTTGCAACCCATAACGTCGCATCGCATAATTGATTAAATATTGTCGGTTGCGCGCAAGAGGACTGTTGATTCCGCAGGTTCTTGGACACGGAAGCATCGATATAATGATGATGCTCTGTTGTCGGTTTAATTTTTCAGCAGGTATTTTAAAATAATACTGAGCGGCTTCATCAACACCAAAAGCGCCTCGACCCATTTCAATAACATTGAGGTAAACCTCCAAAATTCTTTTCTTCGACCAGAAAAGTTCAATCATACAGGTGTAATAAGTCTCTATTCCTTTGCGAATCCAGCTTCTACCTTCCCAGCAAAAAACGTTCTTGGCAGTTTGTTGGGAAATGGTGCTTGCACCTCTGGTTTTACTGCTTCTTGCGTTGTGTTCTATGGCCTTCTCGATTGCCCCGAAATCAAATCCCCAATGATCGAAAAAAATCTGATCTTCACCAGCCAAAGCGGCGAGCTGAAAGTGTTTTGGTATTTCTTCAATTGGAATCCAACGACCTTTTTCACCCCTTAATTCACTTTGTGAATTTTGAATCATGGTGAAAGGAGGATTTACAAAAATATAAATGAGTACAGGTAAAATACTCACCAACCAAACGATGAAAGCAATTTTTAAGAATTTACGAAAAATAAAAAACGAAAACATACTCAATATTAGGTAAAAACTCAGTCAAAACCTTGAACACCGTTTACGGTGGTGTATTTTAACACATTGTTTTTATTGGGGTAAATTCGCTTGAATGCACTTTGAACCATGATGGTTGCTTCATGAAATCCACATAAAATGAGTTTCAATTTGCCTTCGTAAGTATTGATATCGCCAATTGCATAAATGCCTGGAACATTCGTGCTATAGTCTAGGGTATTAACTTCTATAGCGATTTTATTGATGTTCAATCCCCAATCTGCAATGGGACCAAGTTTTGGAGAAAGTCCGAACAATGGCAGGAAATAATCGACATCTATTTGTTGAATTTCTTCTTGTCCTTTGATTGTGGCACCAACTTTTTGGAGCTGGTTTTCACCATAAAGATGGGTGATTTCAGCATTAGTTAAGAGGGTCATTTGATTATTTGCACTGAAATCCATCACTTTTTGAACGCTGTCTAAATGTCCACGGAACTCAGTACTTCGGTGCACGAGAATGACTTCCGATGCCACGTCTTTCAAAAATATTGCCCAATCAAGAGCACTATCGCCACCACCGGCAATAACCACTTTTTTGTTGCGGTATTTCTCAGGGTCTTTTATCATGTAATCGATACCTTTTCCCTCAAAATCAGAGATGTTAGAAATGGGTGGTTTTCGGGGTTCGAAGCAACCTAAGCCACCTGCAATTGCAATATTTGGAGCAAGATGTTTTGTTCCATGATTGGTGGTTACAATGAATTTATCATCTTCGGTTTTTTCAATAGAAACAGCTTTTTCACCGAGTGTAAATCCTGGTTTAAATGGAGCAATTTGTTCCATCAAATTATCGATGAGTTCACCGGCCAAAACGGAAGGAAATCCGGGAATATCGTAGATGGGTTTTTTAGGATAGATTTCGGTTAACTGACCGCCAACTTGAGGCAAAACATCAATAATATGACAACGAAGTTTGAGCAATCCCGCCTCAAATACGGTAAACAAGCCAACTGGACCAGCGCCAATGATGATAATATCGGTTTCAATCATCTTGGTGCAAAGATAATATTGGCAGGTAACATAAATATGACCTGAGTCACATTGTTGCAAAAAATGCAAAAGAAAATATTGAAATGATTCATTTCATTCATCGGACCTTAAAAGACCGTATTCTGACAATCGGTAACTTCGCTCCCCAACTTCAATAACATCGCCTTTTTTATATTTTCTGAGATTTCGAATTTCGTCGTTGGTTTGGATGATGGTTCCACCGGTTTCTTTGGCTAGTAAATAGTAATCGAATGGTACGTTTCCATCAACATTTCCACAAAGGACAATAGAAACAGGCTTTTTAACTTGTTTCAGAAGCACAATATCTTTGATGGGGGCACCGGCATCGGCAATGAGTAAAATGGTGTCGATGTCTGACCATTTTTTACAAGCACTGATAATGGCTTCTATGTTGTTTTCTGGAATATCGCCGCCGTTGCCATTTTCCATAGCGGTTAAAATGGTTCTATAAATGGTATCGAAATGGTTGCTATTTACGTTGTAAACACCACCTGACATACCAATTCTTTTGATTAGCTCGGGAGCGCCATTCCCGTCGTTGAAAAAGGTAAAACGACTATTTTTTAACACTTCAGCATTGTATTTTAAGAAGAGCAGCACCTGAGCTGAGTATGGGCCCATGCTGCCAGTAACGTCGGTAACGATTCCCCATTTCCCTTTCCAAGTTTTATTGGTTAAAGCGTCATATTCATTTGTGTTTACGAGAAATTTTTTATCGAATTTCCCGATTCTCTTTTTTTTAGCCTTTATTTTTCTGGCAATGACACTGTCAACAACTACTTTCATTTCCTTTTCTCTGAACCAAATGGAAGGGGTTTTGTATTTGAGGCCTTCTTTTCTTTTTTCAGGGTCATTGGCAAGGTAATATCCAGTTTCAACGTATCTTTTTCTTTTTTTGTAAATAATTTTTTCAGGAATTTCAATAATTGTATCTCTGTAAGTACTAATGGTATACCCAATGATTCCTTTTTCTTCTTTCACAGCCTGAGAGACTTTGGCTTTCAAAAAAATAATGAATCCGTGATACAATTTTTTTGCTGTTTCCTCTGTTTTGGCACTTTGTTGTTCAAAGATTTTGAATTGAATTCCTTTGGTTGTGAAAAGTTCAGGCCATACAGATTGTAAATTTTCAAATCTGTTTCGATTGAGCAGTGGTTGGTTGAAAGTATCCACTTCTCGGTATTTGGTGTACACCAAATGTACGGTCATTACAACCCTATCTTTTGGAAATTTGAAATTTGAATAATTTTTAACAAACTGTGAAGATGAGAAATCCATGGGCATGTAAATGATATTTGAATCATTTGCCATAGGATGAACCGCAATAGCGGTTGGTTTTTGTTTCATCAATCGGTCGATATTGGCCTGTGCAAACAATCCGTTGAAATGATTGAAAAATGCGACAAGCAGCAATATGTAACCAATTCTTTTCACAGTGTTTTCATTAAATCTTCGATACCAATTGGTCTATCAATTTTAAATCCTTCGCCGTATTTAGTGCCAATAAGTCTTCCAAATTCCAGCGCACGTCCTTCAAGAAAATCCATAAATTCTTTAGAACTGATAGGGGTAGACGGCTCATTTTGTAACTCATTGGGGTTGTAAAATTGACTTTTAAATGCAAGGATACTTTGCATTTTTTTTTCGTATTGTTTTGTTATATCAACGATAAAATCGGGTCCAATATTGTAATCTTGAATATAATGGTAAACTGATTTTGGACGATGTGGATTTTGAGGGACATTATTGTGAAGGGTAACAATTTTCGGCAATCCAGATAAAAAGCAGGCTCGAGACACTAATTGTGAGGCTCTTCCGTGATCTGGGTGTCTGTCGCTGAGTGAATTTGCAAGTACAATTTTTGGCTGCGCTGCTCTAATTTCTTGGATGATGAGAGAAAGGGAATGATCGTTGATTTCAAAAAAACCATCGGCAAGTTTGAGGTTTTTGCGAAAAGCGATGCCTAAAATTTTTGCACTTTCGGCAGATTCTAGACTCCTAATTTCAGCGGATCCGCGACTTCCGAGTTCGCCTTGTGTGAGGTCTACAATTCCAACCGTATACCCCATTTCAATATGTTTGAGCACAGTTCCTGAACTGGCCAATTCAACATCGTCGGGGTGAGCTGCAAAGGCTAAAATATCAACTTTCATCAATAAGCAATGCTAGGTGGAGGTGTAAAGATAACATTTTCAATGGTATGTCCAACTGCAAACAATGTATTTTTATCAATGCTTTGGAGATTATCGTTGTGTGTATGCCAATATGGTGCAAATCCATTTTGTGGATCATATTGAATGATATCGATCATTGGGATTTTAGTTGCATCAAAAACATATTTGTGGTCGTCAATGATTTGTCCGATAGGCGCATTTACAAAGTATGCTCCATGTCCTAATTCGCTCGCAACAGCCCAAGTGTGCACGAGGGCAAAGTTTGCCCAAGTATTGCTTCCTTCTTCCCACATAAATTGAGCATTTTTTCCTCCAACCATGTCGAGAAGTATTCCAAAATGAGCTGTGTAGTTGGGAACATGCAGATTTTTGCCCCAGTACTGACTACCAAGGCAAAATGAATTTTCGTGTTCGCTTTTTCCGTAATCTTCGGCATCAAAGAAAATGATATCGATACCTAAATCTGGTTTATTTTTACTTAAGTTTCTTGCAATTTCGAGCAATACGGCAACTCCGCTAGCGCCATCATTGGCTGCCAAAATTGGTTTGTCGGTGTTATGATCATCTGCATCGGCCCATGGTCGAGAGTCCCAATGCGAAGCCAAAAGAATGCGTTTTTTGGATTTCGGGTTGAAAGAGCCAATGATGTTGTAAACAGGAATTTGTTTTTTATTGTAAGTGGTTGCAGAACCTTTTTGAAAAATGATGGTATCGGTGTAGCTTCCAAGCTTTTGAAAAAGCCAATTGGCACAATTTAAATGTTCGACAGTTCCGGAGACTCTAAATCCAAAACTCAGTTGTTTTTCGATAAAAGCGAAAGCTGAGTCTTGCGAAAAATTTGATACAGGGTTTTGTACAAGTTTTACGATTTCCTCTTCGGCGTTGTTTGAATTGCTATTGTTTCCGCAACTTGTTAAATAGAAGCTTGTTGAAAGGAAAACAACGGTGTAAAAAAAACTTTTGAGTTTCATACAATAATAGAGTTACAAAGGTAGTTTATTATATCGAAACGTTTTCATGTTCATATTCATATTAAATTGTCTATTTTCGCTACTTTAACATGTCAAATAAAATACAAAGTATGACGGGCTTTGGTAGGGCCGTTATTGAAAACGAGCATATCAAAGCTACTTGTGAAATAAAAGCTTTAAATGGAAGGTATTTTGAAGCGGATATTCGATTGCCAAAGTTTTTATATGAAATAGATGCTACAATCAGAAGAATGCTTTCTGAGAAACTTGAGCGAGGTACAATCACTTGCATTTACAACATCAAGTTGGTTGATGAGCAAAATGCAGCTCAAGAAATACAAATCAATGAAATTCTTGCAAAAAAGTACTTGAATGCACTCCAAACTCTCAGTCAAAATTTAAATGTTGAGTTGAAAGACCCGTTTCGAGAAATCATTAAAGTTCCCGAGGTTATTGGAACAGCAGACAAAGAAATTTCGGAAGAAATTAAATCGGAGATTATCAATCTCACTCTAACTGCAGCTGAGAACTTGGTGAAATTTAGAGAAATTGAAGGCATTGCCACCGGTGAAAAACTCATGCAACTGGTTCAAAGTATCTCACAAGATTTAATTGTTGTTGAAAATGAAGAAGATGCTAGAAAAGAAGCACTGCAAGAGAGGATATATGGCAATTTAAGAGAGCATGTCCAAGAAAATTTGATTGATCAAAATCGCATGGAACAAGAGATTTTAATTTATTTGGACAAATGGGATATTGCCGAGGAGAAGCAACGACTCACACAACATGTGAATTATTTCATACAAACTTTAAAGAATGAACCAAAAGGAAGGAAATTGAATTTTATTGCCCAAGAAATGGGACGTGAAATGAATACAATGGGGGTTAAGAGCAATTATTTTCCGATGCAGCAAGCTGTAGTTCAAATGAAAGAAAAATTAGAACAAATCAAAGAACAAGTTTTGAACTTGGCTTAATCTATTTATCCATGAAAAAAATCATCGGCCTATTGTATTTTGTTGGATTCTTTTTGGGTTTGAGTGCCCAACAAAATTCTGGAGATATCATCCGTCCCTCAAAAGAAAAAATACGATTATTCTACCCCAATGAAGCCTATTTTTCGGAACAAGATAAGGTGAGCGTTGGGGCGCTGAAAATTGAAGGCTTGAAAAAGAAAATCAATTGGAATTCTTCGAACGTGCTGATGTTGGAGAACTTAAATGCAACAACTTTATTTTTTTTGAATCAATGGTGGAATTCAGATCATTTACAAGACTCTATTTTATATCAATATGTTGGAAAATGTCTATATCCATTTTGGGATAATGATGCGCTATATTATCGCGATAACTCCTATGATTTTATTGTTTTACCTGGGGGCATTGCTTTAGAATCTCTAAAAAATTGGAGAAATCAATTAACAATCAATCAGCGCAGTAAGATTAGATTTCATAGTTTTATGAGTTCGCAGCCTTTGGTGGCAACAAAACATTCGGTTGTTTTTTATATCGATTATTTGTTGTCAAAATTGAAAGGATTAGATGTTGAAACTCAGTCTCATATTGAGGCCATAGAATCGGAAAAGGAAATCATTGAATTAAGAATTGATGATTTTAATAAACGCAAAAATGGATCCAGTTCAGTTTCAGTTGATGAGGCGACAAACGATGTAATTTCGTATGGATATGCCGGTGAAAATTTCACTGTTCCATCATTCTTTCGAAATATTCAACATATTGATTCAGTAGTTTTTCCAAATTTAGATGTTCAGTATAAAGAATACTGGCGCAAATTTGTACAGGAGGTTAAATTCATGAATTTGGTCAATGCTGTTCGGTACTATTATTCTGAGGATTTTCAGTCTTGGGAGAGTAAGTTGAAATTAAAAAATCAACATTTGATTGAATTAAATCAAATCACTCAGGATACTTTTTCGTACTACTTTATTTTGAACAAGGAAGAGTTTGATGTTTTGAAGTTATCCAAAAATATTGAAGAAGAGAGTGCAAGCTTGGGTTTGTATCAAACTATCAAAGAAATTTTTCCTAGTACCCCGGTTCAAAGATTTATGATTACAGTTGAAAAGATTGTTGTGGATAGTGGGGTTATTGAATTGAATACAGATTCTTTAAGTGTTGAAAGAGAATTGGATTTGAATGATACCTCGAATATAGAAATCGTTTATGTTCGCCTAGATTCTTTAGCTCAAAAAACGTTGATTGAAAAAATCGATCATAGTGATGATAGTGGCAGGAATGAAGATGCCGCGATGGCTGAACCCGTGGTTGAATATTATGGTGTAAAAAGCAAATTTGGATTAGAGTCAAGCTACAGTCGTTTTTACAATGACATAGATGAAATGTTGAAGATCATTCAACCAATTGGTGATCAAATGCAGCATATTTCGTTTGTTGGAGGTGCATTTTTTTTCCAAGATAAACGCGGAGACGGAAATTTGAATACATACCGATTTGGATATCAACAAACGTATGGTAAAGAATCTTTGGATGAGTTTTGGGGACATACATTTGGACTCCAAATGGATGTTGGGCTATATGACAGTCGATTTTTTGGACTTTCGATTTCAACAAACTACGCTTATGGTGATTTTACCTATACTAAGAGCCCGCTTGTGGCAGATGCATTTTTAACCAATCCTACTAAACTTTATCAAATTGAAAATAGTTTTTTTAATGTTGGAACTGGATTACATCTAAAACTGAAGCTTTCGGAGCTTACATTTAGAGCATCTGGTGGTTATCAGTGGGATTTAACAGATGGTAGATGGACATTAAATGGTAATTTCATCAATTCGCTTGGGAAAATGAAAACAACAGGTGGATTTTTTGAAATTGGTGTTGGATTAAATTTAGGAGAATTATGAGGATTTTATTGATATTGATTAGTTTTCAATTGTTTGGAAATCTGGGGGCACAAAATCATGAAAAGCCATTGGTATTAGACATTAGCGATGTAAAAAATAACACCAAAGAAGCATTTCAAAATATTTATCAAGCGGCAAGAAAAGCTAGGGTTGTTTTTAATGGTGAAAACCATTTAATGATAGAATTTAATGCGCGAATGGAATATACGATGATGCGTTCATTGTATGAAAACTGTGGTTATCGCAATTTTATCATCGAAATGAGTCCGTCTCGTGCTCATTATATGGAACGATATGTTTCTCACAACGATACACAAGCAAGAAATTATCTTCGGAGTGTATCATCTGTTAAGTTTTTAACATTGTTCGATCATTTGCATCGATGGATGCAAACGATTCCAGAAAAAGACAGAATTAAAGTTCACGGTATTGATGTAGAACGATTCAATGACATGAGTCTTTTTCTTTTAAACGACATATTGAGACAACAGAAAACGTCGCCGCCGTTACCCATTTATCATCTAACTAAAGTAATTGTACCAGAACTTGCGGAGTACATTTACAAGGAAGGTTCATCGAGTTATTTATATCCCGATGTAGATGTAAATCAGGGAAAGTTAAATGCAGGCGGTAGTAAAATTGCAAGCTTTTCTACTTCTGAAATTCATGGGTTTGTTGATACCCTTTCTGCGAATTTGAACTACTTTAAAAAATGGTTAAATGATACAGACTACGTAATATTTTATAAAGCTTATAATGGTTTGTTAGAAAATAGTTATTGGGAAAAACATGAGGGTACTGCACAGCAATATTTATGGAGAGAAGAATCCATGTATCGAAATTTTCTTGAAATATTATCAAAAGATACAAGTCAGAAATTTTTTGGTCAGTTTGGTCGTTGTCATTCAGCCCTTGTAAAACAAGCTGGTGATTGTGGATGGTATAATTATAGAAGTGTTTGCAGTAAAGTTAGGAATAGATATTTCGGTGGTGATTCAAGTAAGATTTTGAGTATTGCCATTATGTATCGTGATCAGGATGAGCATTTGAATGCTTCAGAATTAAAGAATAATGATAAGATGAAGGAAGAAATTGAATCTATCAAATTGGAGAAATCAGATTTGCCTTTATTGTTTGATTTATCAAAATTTGAGGATTATTCTGAGTTAAAAAAGAAATTCAATTTTGTGATTCTGCATTCTGAAAAAATTAAAGAATTAGAAGTTTTGGATTCAGAGGTCATTCGACACAACGGGGAATATGAAGCATCGCCTTATGTTTTTGAATACTCTCGAAAGTTGCATTATAATTTCATGGGATTGAGCTATGGTGCTGTTAACATGGATCTAACCAATCAATTTTTGCAAAGCAATGGTGTGAATTTGTCGAATCTTCCGCAAATGTATTTCAATCACCATATTGCCTATGAGAGTTCACGATTTTTGGCTCAAGCAAATCTTTTTTACGGTTGGAATGAATTGTTTTCGGATTCTGCGAAAAAAATCAATTACAATCTGTTTGGATTAACATTGGGCTTGGGTGCAAATGTCTTTAAAACATCTAATTTTTTAATTGATTTAATGGCAGTTGGTGGTGGTCTATATCAAAAGCTCGAGAATTACCCTGAAAGTAAAGATATATTGAGTGCGAATCAAAACATTGTGAATATAGAATCGAACATGTTTGTTTTTGGGGGACAGATTCAAGTAAAGTATAAATTGAGTCGTTATGTAGCCGTTGGGTTGAAGTATCAGCAATTGTATTCTCCCCATGATTTACGTTGGAATTATGAAAATTCGAACATTTTGTATCAGAATTTGGGGAAATCTAACAATATGTTATTTGGCGATTTGGGTTTCTACTTTAATTTTATTTTCCCGATTCGTAATTAACTTTTCTTGAGATTTAAGTACCTTTGAATCAGTTATGATTAAATCTATCCCGAATTTGATCACTTTGGGTAATTTAGCGAGTGGTTTGCTCGGTATTACGATGGTGATGCAAGGAAATCCTTTTTACGGATTTGTTTTCATGTTGGTTGGTGCGATTTTGGATTTTTTTGATGGATTTGTGGCTCGATTGCTAAAGGCCGATGGCGAACTAGGGAAACAACTCGATAGTTTGGCGGATGTGGTAACATTTGGAGTTTTACCAGGATTGATTTGGCGTTTTTATATGGAAGCCCAAGGCTTTTGTTCTGCGTCTGGTTTTTGCGTCAATTCCTATGTATGGCTTCTTATTCCATTGGGTGCAGCCTACCGATTGGCTACCTTTAATATCGATACCCGTCAATCTACTGGGTTTTTAGGCGTACCAACACCAATAACGGGGTTGGCTTTAGCGTCTTGGAGTTGGATGATGTATTCAATCGATCATTCTAGTTGGATGTTGGTTGATATTCGTTGGGTATTCAGTTATTTTTATGTTTGGCTCTATGTGCCATTATTTGCATCATTCATGATGATTTCAGATTATCCAATGTTGGCTTTGAAATTTAAGAAAGGCGATGCATTGAATGTTTGGAAATTTGCTGTCATTGCAATTGGTGCCATGAGCATTGTCATTTTTGGTCCAGCCGGGGTTGCAGTTTTATATTTTGTTTACATTGGAATTTCATTTTTAGCAAATTACTTGGTTTCATCAAAAACATCAATAGAAGAATGAAAGTAGGAATTATAATGGGTAGCGATAGTGACTTGCCGGTGATGCAAGAAGCTGCAATTATTTTAGACAAATTTGGAGTAGAATATGAACTGACCATCGTTTCGGCTCATAGAACACCGGATAGACTCGTTGATTATGGCAAAAATGCTCATTTAAGGGGCTTCGGTGTCATTGTTGCGGGTGCGGGCGGTGCAGCGCACCTTCCGGGCATGATTGCGGCATTTACGCATCTGCCAGTCATTGGAGTTCCTGTTAAGTCGAGTAACATGAGCGGACTTGATAGTTTGTATTCTATAGTTCAAATGCCTCCGGGCGTTCCGGTAGCAACGGTCGCCATCAATGGAGCAAGAAATGCTGGGATATTGGCGGCCCAAATTTTGGGTATCCACAATCAAACAATTGCAGAGCAGGTAATGTCCTTCAAAAATGAAATGAACCAAGAGGTACTCGAAAAGGCTACAATGGTAGAGGAAATTGGTTTCCAACAGTATTTGGAAAGAAAAAAATGATCATTGTTGGGAATGCCCTCGTATCTGAGGATGTATTGGAAAAAAAATTCGCTTGTCAAATAGATAAATGCAAAGGTGAATGCTGTGTTCAAGGTGATGCAGGTGCTCCTTTGTTAAAAGAAGAGGCGGATATTATCCTGGATATTTACGATAAAATTGAGTCCTATATTAGCCAAGAAGGCATTGCTGAAATTAAGAAAAACGGCTATGTAACCCGCGATACCGATGGCGATTTGGTGACGGTTTGCCGAAGTACAGGTGAATGCGTATTTGTTGTTTACGAAGCAAATGGAATTGCATCATGTGCCATTGAAAAAGCTCATTCAGATGGAGTTATCGATTTTAAAAAACCGATTAGTTGTCATCTGTATCCTATTCGGGCTAAAAAATATGGGTCATATATTGCCATGAACTACCATCATTGGGATATTTGTGGAGACGCGTGCAAAGCAGGTGTTGAAATGAATGTTCCCGTGTATGAGTTTTTGAAGGACGCACTCATTCGTAAAATGGGCGAGGAATGGTTTGCGGAATTGTCAGAAATTGCCAAAGGTTGGCATTTACGCGACAAGAGTGAATCAATTTAGAACGCTAAATTAGCAGAATAAACTAGAAAAAAGTCCCAAAAACATTGTGGCTTTGAGCAAATTTGAAATCTTTTTATAATGTGGTTTTTTGTTGGCTTTTTTGATGAGCAAGGCAATGTATATCAAAGCGGGAACAATTACGACGCTCATATAAATGAAAAAAATTGCATTGCTGCTTTGAAGAAATAATAAAGAAATAATCAGGAAGCAAATGGTCAAAAATACAAATGCTAAATTTTGGCTTTTACGAATTCCGTTGACCACTGGATAGGTGTAATATTCATGTGCTTTATCTCCTTCTATGTCTTCAATATCTTTGATAATTTCGCGAACCATAGTGATGAAAAAGGCAAGGCTTGCGTATTCCGCGAAATAAGTGTTGGAAACGTTGTAAACGCCTCTTGAAGAAACGTAAACCACCATGCCGGCCATCATTGAAATAAGTAGGTTTCCTTGGAGATGTTCTCCTTTTAAGTCGCTTGAGTAAAAATATAAAAGGATAGAAAGCACCACGCATAAAATACCCATTCCAATACCAGTAAAGAAGCCGCTAATGATTCCAATTAAAGTGAGAAAGATGTAAAAAATGCGTGCAGATTTAATAGGAATATGTTTGCTAATAATCAGTTTTTTTGGTTTGTTTATGGTGTCGGTTTCAATGTCGAAAATATCATTGATGACATAACCCCCGGCGGCTACGAAAATACAAGCCAAGATTGTGGTTATAGATTCAGAAACTCTGATGTTGGTAAAATCGATATTTAGAAAATTGTGATTGATTCTGGAGGCAGAAATGAGAAACAATACTTGAGTGAGTATGGTTAATACGAGGTTAATTGGTCGAATCAATTTCCAATAATATCGCATAAAGAAAAGAGATTATCTTTTTGGGAATTTCATTTTATAGTCAACATCAACATAACCTTTGGTGATGTTTTCTAAGCGTTTTTTGATCATACTTCTTTTGAGGGGACTGATTCTGTCGGTGAACAATATGCCTTCAATATGATCATATTCGTGTTGAATAATTCGTGCGGCCATGCCATCGAAAGTTTTGGTGTGTTCTTGCCAATTTTCATCGAAATAATGGATGGTTAATTCACCTTTTCTTTTCACATTTGCTCGAACTCCAGGTATGCTCAAACATCCCTCTTCGAATTCCCATTCCTTACCGAATTCTGAGGTAATGGTGGGATTGATAAATACTTCCTTAAAACCCTCTGGCTGAATGTCTTCAATGTCTGAACCATCTACTATAAAAAGTCTAATTGGCAAACCAATTTGAGGTGCGGCCAAGCCAATTCCGTTGCTATCATACATAGTTTCGAACATGTTTACGAGCAATTCTTTTAATTGAGGATAATTATCTTGGATTTCTTCGGCTTTTTTACGAAGAACAGGTTGGCCGTATGCGTAAACTGGTAAAATCATGAAATTCTTTGTAAGTGGGTTTGCAAAATTAATGTAGCGGAGATGGTATCTACTAATTTTTTATCTTTTCTTTGTTCTTTTTTTGCAACTGATTTATTGATAAACTGTTGGGCTTCGTGGCTCGACAATCTTTCATCGATTGTTGCAATTGGAATGTTGGAATAATTTAGTTTTAACCAATCAATAAATTGTTTTACTGGTTGGGTTGCATCGGTATCCTCTCCTGAAAGTTTTAAGGGCATTCCAACTACAAACTCTTCGATTGATTCTGATGTGGTGTATTTTTTAAGCCATTCTGGGAAATCAGAGGTGTAAATGGTATTGAGCGGTTGTGCAAACATTTTCAATGGATCTGTAACCGCAATACCAATGCGTTTAAGTCCGAAATCGATACCCATAATTCTACCCATCATACAAATATACGGCTTTTGGGGGTTAGTTTGGGGTTAGAGAGATTAAGGAGATTAGAGGGATTGGGGAGATTAGGGAGATTAGGGAGATTAAGGAGATTAGAGAGATTAGAGAGATTAGGGAGATTAGGGAGATTAGGGAGATTAGGGAGATTAGGGGGGTTAGGGAGATTAGGGAGATTAGAAGGATTAGAGAGATTAGAGAGATTAGGGGGGGAATAAAAAAGCGGCCACAAATGTGAGCCGCTTTTTTATTAAAAATATGGATTGGGTGATTTACATCATGCCGCCCATTCCTCCCATGCCGCCCATGTCGCCATGTGAGTGTCCTTTTTCATCTTCTTTTATTTCAGAGAGAACGCACTCCGTTGTAAGAATCATACCACCAATAGAAGCTGCATTTTCTAGAGCAACACGAGATACTTTCTTAGGATCTACAACACCTGCCCCAATGAGGTTTTCATATACATCAGTTCTTGCATTGTAGCCGAAATCGTCTTTGCCTTCCATTACTTTTTGAACAACGATGCTTCCTTCGCCACCGGCGTTGGCAACGATTTGGCGCAAAGGTTCTTCTAAAGAACGACGAACAATTTGAATACCAGTATTTTCATCTTCGTTTTCGCCTTTTAAGTCGGTAAGAGCACTGATTGCACGGATAAAGCTAACACCACCTCCTGGTACAATTCCTTCTTCAACCGCTGCGCGAGTAGCGTGTAACGCATCATCTACACGGTCTTTTTTCTCTTTCATTTCAACTTCAGTAGCAGCACCAATGTAAAGAACAGCAACACCACCGCTTAATTTCGCTAAACGTTCTTGTAATTTCTCACGGTCGTAATCGCTGGTTGTATTTTCAATTTGCACTTTAATTTGATGGATTCTAGCTTGGATGTTTTCTTTTTGTCCGAAACCGTTAACAATTACAGTGTTGTCTTTGTTGATGGTGATTTTCTCGGCTCTTCCTAAATCTTCCAAAGTGGCATCGTCTAATTTTCTACCTTGTTCTTCAGAAATTACGGTTCCACCAGTTAGAATTGCAATATCTTGCAACATTTCTTTTCTACGATCTCCAAAGCCAGGGGCTTTAACTGCAGCGATTTTGAGGGATCCTCTGATTCTGTTTACTACCAAGGTAGCAAGAGCTTCACCTTCAATATCTTCAGCGATGATAACCAATGGTTTGCCAGTTTGAACTACTTTTTCAAGAACTGGCAACAAGTCTTTCATGCTGCTAATTTTTTTGTCATAAATTAAAATGAAAGCACCTTCTAATTCAGCTTCCATTTTTTCGGTGTTGGTTACAAAGTAGGCACTCAAATAACCGCGATCGAATTGCATACCTTCAACAACTTCAACAGTAGTTTCGGTACCTTTTGCTTCTTCAACGGTAATCACGCCATCTTTACCAACGCGTTTCATAGCTTCTGCAATCAAAGAACCAATTGCAGAATCGTTATTTGCAGAGATTGTTGCAACTTGTTCAATTTTGCTGTTGTCATCGCCAACTGGAATGGCCAATTCGTTCAATTTGATTACAGCAGATTTTACTGCTTTTTCAATACCACGCTTCAAATCCATCGGATTTGCGCCTGCTGCAACGTTTTTCAAACCAGCAGTTACGATTGCTTGAGCCAAAACAGTGGCAGTAGTTGTTCCATCACCAGCAATATCAGCTGTTTTACTTGCAACTTCTTTCACCATTTGTGCACCCATGTTTTCTACTGGGTCTGCCAATTCAATTTCTTTGGCAACACTTACACCGTCTTTTGTAACGTGCGGAGCACCAAATTTTTTATCGATTACAACGTTTCTGCCTTTTGGGCCTAAAGTTACTTTTACTGCATTCGCTAAAGCGTCAACACCACGCTTCAAACCATCGCGAGCACTTACGTTAAAATCTATTTTCTTTGCCATGTTTTTATGAATTAAATGATTGCTAAAATGTCACTTTCACGCATGATGAGGTAATCTTTCCCTTCCACATTGATTTCAGTACCAGCATATTTGCCGTACAATACAGTGTCGCCAATTTTCACGGTCATCGGTTCGTCAACCTTACCAGTACCAACTGCAATCACTTGACCTTTTTGAGGTTTTTCTTTCGCAGTATCAGGAATGATAATACCCGATGCGGTTTTTAGTTCTGCGGCTACCGGTTCTACCAAAACGCGGTCGGCCAAAGGTTTAATGTTCACTGACATATTTTTTGTTTAATTTATTTAAGTTTTACGGAACTGATATTACCAATTGTGTGCCAAGCCACATCATCCGTAATTTTTTCAGATTTTTAAGAAAATTTCTGTCAGTTTGTTGTTTTGCGGTCAAAAAACGTATCTGTGAGGTGTCATTTTGTCATTAATATGACATCTGTAATTTCAGAAATTTGGGGAACTTGGCTTGTGAAAAATGCCAAAGTTTGAGCTTTTATTTTTTGCAAATTCGCAGAATTTTGATTTAGCCATAAATCTAAAATGAGATTAGACATTTCATTTTCATCTCTTGCTTGGAAACCAATTTGAGCATCAATAAATTGTTTTGCTTCAGGGAATTTATATGTATTAGGGCCAAAAATTACAGGAGTTCCAGCAGCAGCAGATTCAATGATGTTGTGTAATCCCTTGCCAAATGCACCACCGATGACCGAAAAGTCGGCTGTAGAATATAGTCGCGACAATAATCCGATGTTGTCGATAATTAAAATCTCGACATCTTTTTGTCCCTCAAAATCAGAAAAACAAGAAGTAATGGCAAACGAGCATAGTTTTTGGATTCTCTGTATGTTTTCTTTGTTGATATTGTGCGGTGCAATGATGATTTTTTGATTCGGCCTTAATTTATGCGTGCGCAATAAATCGGCAAGAGCGTTTTCTTCTTGGTGCCAACTGCTTCCTAAAATGAGAACGGATGAATCTTTTGTGAAGTCAATCACTTTTTTTGGAATATCTTGTAAATTGCTTTGAATGCCCAATGTGCGTAAATATCGTATATCACCGAGGAAATTCGGATTTTGAAGAGATATTGAATGAGCAATATCAACGGTTTCTTGATTCACACAATAAAAGCCCTTGCATGGAATTAAAGTCGATTTCCAAAATTTAGCCCAAGGTTTAAGAATAAAATGATTCTTACGTAATGAAAAATTCCAAAACCAAACAGGAATGTTTTTTGAATGGGCAGCACTCAAGAACATTGGCCATATTTCATATTTAACAAAAATGATCACGTTGGGTTGAACCACGTTTAACCAATTTTCGGCGTTTTTACGCGTATCAAAAGGAAGGTAGAATTTTTTGCAATTGGGTTCAAGTTTTGCATTTTTATAACCAGAGGGTGAAAAGAAACTGATGATGAACTCGGTTTGTGGTTGTTTGAGGTTGATTTCTTGAATCAATGGAATGGCCATTTCATATTCTCCGAGGCTTGCAGCATGAATCCAAATGCGAAAATGTTCTTTTGAATTGAGTTTGTTGAATTCGATACGTTGCATTTTTTGTCCATCCAAAATAACTTTCAATTTGTGATGAAACGGTGACATCAATTTGATAAAATTGATGATGAAATGGACAATTATTTGATAAATATAAACCAAGATTTAGTCGAGGAAATAATCTGGGACAGCATTTTTAGATCTGGTTTTAATTGGAATAAGGAGTCCAACACTAAAACCTGTTGCAATTTCTTTCATTCCTTGGTTATCTGCTGTGTTGCTGGAAAAATTCCAAGGCCTTAGGCTTTTGGACACACCTTGAATCAGGTCGATTCCCATAACAAAACTGAGAGAATTTGGGTTTAAATACTGAAGCTTGATTCTCTCAGCAATTTGAAATCCACCCGAAAGTCTATCGTAACCACCGGTATATTTTCCTTCGAGTTGAGGAAGTTCTCCTTCATCAAATTGAAATTGAATATATGTTTGGTTATAGCCTAACCCTGCGCTGGCTTGGATGGTCCAATCTCTCCATTTTGGATTTTTTGAAACTGGAAAAATGCGTCCAAAATGTGCACGAGCAGAAAATCCACGCATAAAGGTTTTGATCACCGCTTGTTGTCCTTTGGCATCTATCATGTATCCATTATCATTTGAAACATGGTCGAAATATCCGGCAATATCAACACTTGTGCCGAAGATAAGGTTGTAATCAAGGCTTGTAATCCATTTGTTTTGATGCTGATATTCAACACCAAGAGGGAAACAAGTGTATTCTGGATACCTCAATGCCATGTCGCTAAAGTTGATAAAGTAGCCCAAGTTTAGGCTCAGAACAACCCAAGAAGGCTTATTCGGAACGCTATTTTTTTTACTGCTGGTGTCGGAAAGGGTTTGCGAAAAGCCTTGATTGAAAAGCAATAATGAACTTACTAAAGCGTAGAATACATATTTTATTTTAGGCATTTTTGGTGGTGTAATTTTCGAAAATAGAATAAAATTTTGAAAGTATTAAAGTATATGATTCAAAATTGTCAAAAAATGAGATGGATTATCTGCATGAACCCAATGTCCAGCATTTGGAACAACATGATAAGCTGAAGTAGGGAAATGTTGTTCTATGTAGGGTTTGTCTGATTCTTTCAAATAGCCACTTTTTTCACCCAAAATAAAATGTGTTGGTTTTAAAAAAGAATGTTGAAATTCAAGTGCATCAATAATTTCGAAATAATAATTTTCAATAGCGTTGAGATTGATTTTAAGTTTATAACCTCCATTAGGGTCTGCCTCAAGATTTTTAAGTAAAAATTGACGTACTCCCATTTCAGGAGCAAATGGCATGAACGCCTCCTCGGCTTCACGACGTGAATGAATGGTAGAGAAATCGAGTTCTTTAAAGGCTCTAAAATATTCCAAATGTCCGGGATGATATTTTTTAGGAGCAATGTCTACGAGAATGAGATTATTGACCATATCCGGAAATAAGTCTGCAAAAAGGAGCGCTGTTTTACCCCCCATAGAATGTCCCACCACAATAGAACTCTCGATGTTGAGGTATTCCATGAGGTTTTTAAGATCATGGGCCATAGCATCATAAGAGGCATCTGGGTGATGGAAAGATTTTCCATGGTTTCGAGCGTCGAATGTGATGACTTTATATTTGAGCGCAAGATGATTTGCAATGTTATGCCAGTTATCGAGCATGCCAAAAATTCCATGTAAAATGAAGATAGATTTTGAATGTTCGGAGCCGTATATTTTGTAATTAACAAGCATGTTTTACATAAAAAAAGGGAAAAGAGATGTCCCTTTTCCCTTTATATTTTTAATTGTTTGATTAGTTTAAAACGTTTTCAACTGGTGTGTAAGGGAGATTAAACGCATCAGATACACCTTTGTAAACAACCTGTCCGTTCACTACATTCAATCCTAATTTAAGGTCGTTATTATCGGCACAAGCTTTTTTCCAACCTTTATTGGCCAATTGTATGGCATAAGGTAATGTTGCGTTAGTTAAAGCCAAAGTTGAAGTATAAGGAACGGCACCTGGCATGTTTGCTACACAGTAATGCACAACTCCGTCAACTTCGTAGCATGGTTCTGCGTGAGTTGTTGGTTTAGAGGTTTCAAAGCAACCTCCTTGGTCGATAGCCACGTCTACAATAACTGAACCTTTGCGCATAGTAGGGAGCATGTCGCGTGTGATTAATTTAGGAGCTTTTGCACCTGGGATTAACACACCACCAATTACCAAATCAGCGGTTTTGATTGCTTCTCTGATATTGTATTCGTTACTATATTGCGTATTGACATTTGCAGGCATTGTGTCGTCGAGTTGACGCAAACGAGGCAAGCTAATATCCATCAATGTAACATTAGCACCCAAACCAGCAGCCATTTTCGCGGCTTGAGTACCAACGATACCGCCACCGAGAACAATCACGTTGGCAGGCTTAACACCTGGAACGCCACCCAAAAGGATACCACGACCACCCATAGGTTTTTCGAGGTATTTGGCACCTTCTTGAATGCTCATTCTACCGGCAACTTCACTCATTGGAACCAACAAAGGCAAACTTCTGTCGGGGCGTTCAACTGTTTCGTAAGCCAAACAAACTGAGTTGCTTTTTATCATGGCATGTGTTAATGGCTCATAAGAAGCAAAATGGAAATATGTAAACAACAATTGGTTTTCTTTGATCAGAGGATACTCAGATTCAATTGGTTCTTTTACTTTGATGATCATTTCGGCGATGCCGTAAACTTCTTCAATAGTAGGAAGGATTTTAGCTCCAGCACTTACATATTCTTCATCTGAAAAACCACTGCCATTTCCTGCAGTAGCTTGTACATACAACGTGTGACCGTTTTTTACCAATTCACTTGCCCCAGCAGGGGTTAAAGCAACGCGATTTTCGTTGTTTTTAATTTCTTTAGGTACGCCAATAATCATGATAGCTAATATTGGCGCAAAGATAACATTTGCAATGCAAATGCACTACGAAAATATTTTGCAAGTTTTGCAATTCTTTTTTACCTTATTTTAAGGCTATTTGCATGGCTTTCTCAACCAAAATATCTGTAGTTAAATAATTCGGAGTATTGACTGCGCTGTGGTTTTCGTCGCGCCATTTTTCAAATTTTTGATGAAATTTATCGTCAATTTCTTTCACCACAGTTACGCCAAAAGGTTTCATGGCTTCGGCATTGCATTTTTGTTCATATTGCCCACGGATGGGTAATACCATTAATTTTTTCCCCAAAAATAAACTCTCCGCAGGGGTTTCAAAGCCGGCACCAGTGATGATACCATCACAATTGAGTAAACTCGTGTTAAACAACTTGCTTTGTATTGGATGCCACACAATGTTTTTTTCATTGATGATTGATGGAATATTCTTTGAAAATATGTGAAATGTTGAATGTTTGAATTTTTGGAATGTTTTCTCCAAAATTTCATCAGAATAATGGGGTAGGTATACGGTAATGTGTTCTTTTTTTTGAGGGACAGTTTGCCAGAGTTCCTGTTTGATTACAGGAGGCAAAATCCAAGGTTCGTAAGCGTCGAAATGGAAACCTACATTAAATTCACTTTTGCAATATTTTTTTAATACCCATTCACCCAAGGCGTCTTTTTTTGATGGTCTTGGAGTGTTTTTTGATGCAAAACTCGCTTGATGTCCGAAATGAACCATTTTTACATCAGCTAATTTACAGGCAGTACTACATATGTATTCAAAATCGTTTAAAATGAGATCATAGTTTTGAATTGGAAGCATTCTTACATCTCGGTAAATGCGACTCGGATTGATTTGTTTGAGTGTTTTTTGATAATTTAATTTTCCCTTTTTACTATAAAACAAGCTCACACCTTTTGATTTGTATTTCACCGGCAATTCGCTGGGTAAAGATGCATTGTTTCCGCTGAGAAAAACGTCTATGTTGCCATATTTTTGAAGGTAAGGCAACAATTCAATGGCTCTTGAAATATGGCCGTTACCAGTGGCTTGAATGGCATATAAAATTTTCATGATTTACAAAGCACTTTGTATCCAAAACGCTACCTGCTGTGTGAGAACATCGGGTACTTTTGGAGTTTGTTCAAATTCTTTGTTGTAATTGGTTTGGTTTTTAAGAGGTTTGTGATGATGAATGTTCCACTCACCTTTATTGTATTCAAGGGCAGTTAAATTTTCAATCCAATCTCCACTGTTTAAATAGGTAACTTCACCTTTGTTGTTGCTAATTTTTCTCATTTGTGGCTGATGTATATGTCCACAAACCACAAAGTCAAATCCCTTGTCAATTGCCAATTCAGCTGCTGTTTGCTCAAAGTCGGCGATCCATGAAACTGCTTTTTTAACACTATTTTTAATTTTTTTAGAGAAACTCATTTTTTCCCTTCCAAAAAATGACAAAATTTGGTTGGTCCAATGGTTTAACCAAATCAGAAAATCATATCCATGCCCACCCAATTTTGCCACAATTTTGGCACTTCCTTTTGTAGTTGAATCAAAAACATCTCCATGGAAGATCCAAGTTTTTTTACCGTCTAGTTCAAGAACAAGTTTGTCATCGAGCAATAAATTTCCAACTCTAGTACCTGAATATTTTCTGAGAGCTTCATCATGATTGCCGGTGATGTAATAGACCAATGTTCCAGCCTCCATCATTTTTAAAATCTCACGGATTACTTGCATGTGTGAAGGTGGAAAGTATTTTTTTCTGAATTGCCAAATGTCAATGATATCCCCATTTAGAACCAAGATTTTTGGATTGATTTCTTTGAGGTATCTCACGATGTCATTTGCATGACAACCAAATGTTCCTAAATGCAAATCGCTGATTACACTTACTTGAATATCTCTTTTGTGCGTCATTATTCGATAAACAAATTTCTTTTTGTATTATTACTAGAGTATTAAATTGATGTTTTATTGAAATGAAATTAATGTTAAGTGAATATTAACAATTAAGATTGCTGGGCAAGAAAAAAGGAGACACAAATTTGTCTCCTTTTATTCGAAAGTATGTCATCACAATGTGATGATAATGATATGTTTGTATTATTGATTGATGGCTTTTTTTGTTGATTTTGTTAGCCCATTTTTGTGAAACATCACCGAAATGGTTTTGTACTTTGTATAGTTTTCACTCACAAATAAATAACCAGCACAAGGGTTTCCTGTCCCCCAAGAATTTTTAACTTCGAAGAAGAATTTTCCAGAATTTTCTTTGTACAATCCGGTGATATGCATTCCGTGGTCATCGGTGGTTTTTTGAAGGTCGAACGCCTCTTGACGCATGGTTTCATTGATTTCAGGTTCTTGGCATGGTTTTTCAAAAACATTACCGTCCCTTTGAGCACCTCCATCGTTGAATCCTTTACTGTCATTTCCAATTTTAGTTACAAGTGAGTCATGCATTGGTACAATGGCAATTCCGTTTTTAAAAGAAAATCCTTTTTCACTAACATCTGCCGCCCAAGCAATTGAATGTCCTTCTTTTAGCGCATTTTTCATGTTGTCTAAAAGTTCATTTAGAGGGACATTGACAGCAGTTTGCATGGCCCAATTGTCTGGAACTTCTAATGCAAACGGTTTATAATATGGATGATGCGTGAAAGATGTAAGGATGACATAGTCATTTAAGTTGATACCTAAGCTTTCATAAAATGATTTTGGTGTAAATCTTTTGCCATTATATTCAAATTCAGAGGGTATTTTTCCGAGATACGCATCTAAAATTCCTTCTATACCTTGAATCCATTCTTTTCCTAATGTATTAGGGTTTCGTTTGGCAATGGTTTCAACGTAAGTTTTTAGAACGTCGATGAGTTCATCGTGATTGTGTCGGGTTTTACCGTTGTTTAGTCCAGAATACACAGACTCTGGCACAATTCCATATTTTTCTATGATGTACGCAACATCATGTCCCTCACCACCTTGGTCGAACTGATGTTTGCCATTCATCCTGACAAAAGTGATTGCTTTTTCGATATAAGCCCACCTTGCGACAAACATTTCGCTCAGATCAAAAATTCCTTTATTTTGTTTGATTAGTTCTGATTCTAATAGAGAAAGCGTGCTGTAACTCCAACAAGTTGAAGTTCTACATTGGTCTTTGACAGAAGGTTTTTGTGTTTCGTAAACTTTTGAAAAGTTGTATTGGCTCCCGGGCTTGTTGGTTGTTTGGGCATATAACGAAACAAAAAACAAAGCCCCTGTAAACAGGGTGAATTTCTTCATTATACAAATATAGTAAAACTATTTGAAAGGATTCCGTAGGGTATACTGGTTTGGTTTATGGATATATTTGGCATAGATCTTCACGATCAAATGCATGAATTTATTTTTTGAGAAAATGACAAAACTATTTTCAATGGGTTTAGCGCCGACAGTACTTTTGATTTCGGTAGCGGTACGTCCAATGTTAATGGTTTGAATTTTGTTGTTTATTCCAAAGTCAATCAAATCGTACATCATACGTTGATATAAGCTGTAATTCAATGGTAGATTTTCATCTATGCCCAAATGTGTTGCATGTATATGTTTCTCGTCTACAATGAAACTGATGAATCCAACCAATTGTCCCTCAAGAAAATAACCATTTACAAGGAAGTGTTGACTTAAGGATTTTTGGTAACAATGTATTAATTCGGACATATTTTGACCGATGGCAACGGTTTTATTTTGAAGAGAATGATTGAGAAGTTTGGCGCATTGAGCGACCCATTCGTTGGGGGGCAAACTTTGGAGCGGTTTTAGCACAATTGGATGACTATTTTTGAGCACTTTGTGCGCTCTAACCCTGTATTTAGAGCTGAAGGTGTTTAAATAATCGTCTAAATTTTTTATGTCTTCGCTCAACGAAATGAGCATGAAAGGATCTGCAGGGATAACGGTGCCGTGTTCAAATTTTTGATTCCCCAAAATGTTTGCAACCAAAATTCCACATTCATTTTTATTAGAAATAATTTCCTCTGGAGAAATATTTTCAGGAATTTCGGGGAAGATAAGTCCAGGAGCGCAAGCATTACCTAACACTTTGATGTAGCCTTTTTTGCTGAAAAGGTTGAACATTTTTATAAAAACACGATATACATATTTTCCTGTTGGCTTGCTGAGTTCCATGAAAGAAACAGGATTCTGGATTTGGTTAATTTGGATGAAGCCGTGATGGTTGGAAAGCGACAGAAGTAAGCGATCGGAGAGATTTTGACTTAGTTTTGGAATCACGGTTAGAGGATTAATGTGTGTAAAAAGTAAGGATGCAAAGATTGTACTGAAAACCGTTTAAAAACGTATAAATCGTTAGAAACATCATTTTTATCGTTTATTTTTAGAGAAATGAAACAATTGTTTTTTTTAGCGTGTGGAAGCACATATTTTTGTAAAATGTCAATTCTGAAATTAAGTCGAAAACAAGGGTTATTAGCAATTGCAATGCTTGCTTCATCAGTGGTTTATGGCCAAAAAGTAGTGAAAGGCTACCCTGTTGCTGAAAGGCTAAGTGGATATAAGAAAGTTGCTTTAAAAACAGATACAACGGCATTATCAAGTGCTGAGAAAAAGTGTCTGGTATTCTTGATTAAGGCAGCAAAAAAGGCAGATGATATTTTTTGGAAACAAACTTTTACCGACAAAGAATCGGCCCTTAAAGGAATCAAAAATGATACTGTAAGACGTTTTATGGAAATAAATTATGGTCCGTGGGATAGATTGAATGATGAAAAACCGTTTTTGCAAGGGTATGGAGAAAAACCGAAAGGTGTGAATTTTTATCCAGCCACTTTTGATGTGAATCAAGTTGACGAGCCCATGAAAGTTAGAGTCTTGAGTCCGTATACAGTGATAAAAGAAGTTGTTAAAAACGATAAACCACAGCAGCCAACTCCACCAAAACCAGGCCAACCGGCGGAAATGCCTATGATGATGGAAAGAATGCCACTTAAAAACGGCAAGGAAATAGGAGTTGTAGAATATGGTTTTGCTTATCAAAAAGATATTTTGGAATTGATGGAGTTTATGAATAAAGCCGCTGATGCCATAGAAACTGAAGACAAATTATTTGCGGGTTATTTGCGTGAGCGTGGAGCAGCTTTGATGTCTGGTGAATACATCATGACGGACGTTAAATGGTTGACATTAAAATCTCATTTGGATATCGTGATTGGTCCAATCGAAAACTACGAAGATAAATTGTTGGGTGTGAAGACTTCGTATGAAGCATATGTATTAGTGAGGGACATGGAATGGGGCAAGAAATTAGATAAATTCATAGCGTTGTTGCCTGAATTACAAGCAAATATTCCCGTTGAAGCGGCATACAAGCCTGTACTTGCAAACGACACTGGGGTGAATAAATTTGATGAGCATGGCAATATCATGTCTACCAATGGTGAAATGATTAATGAACCAGGTTTTCCTCCAATGCAAAAACCGGATGCATCATTGAGTCAGCTAGCTGTTTTTGATGCCGTTTACTATGGTGGTGATTGTAATTCAGGTAGCAAAACAATTGCTGTAAACTTGCCCAATGATGAGGTTTTGCAAAAATACTTTGGAACGAGAAGGTCTCAATTAAAAAATACAATGAGAGCAAAATTTGATGAAATGGTAAAACCAATTTCTCAAATTTTAGTGGATCCAAGTCAATGGGAAAATATCAAGTTTGATGCGTTTTTTTCCAATGTGATGTTTCATGAGGTTGCTCATGGTTTGGGTGTGAAGAACTTGGTAAATGATCAAAACAAAACCGTAAGGGAAGCACTTGGTGCAACGTACTCTGCAATTGAAGAGTGCAAGGCGGATGTGTTGGGCTTGTATATGGTAACACAACTTCATCAAAAGGGTGAGCTTTCCGGAAAACTCGATGATTATTACGTAACATTTGTTGCATCGGTTTTTCGTTCAGTGCGATTTGGTGCTGCGAGTGCACACGGAAAAGCAAACATGATTACATTTAATACGTTGATGAACGGTGGTTGCATTACTCCTGGTAAAAAAGGATATAGTGTAAATGTTGCCGCAATGAAAGTGGTGATCGAGAAATTGGCAGCAGAGTTATTGCATTTGCAAGGAGACGGAAACTTGAAAGGGGTGCAACAAATGTTATCTGAGCGCGGAGTTATCAAGCCAGCCTTGGCGGCAGATTTGATGAAGCTTGAAAAGGCAAAAATTCCTTTTGATATCGTATTTGACCAAGGTATCGAAACTCTTGGTTTGCATCAGTATGATGAATCCGCTAAAAGTGATTCAAAATCCGATAAAAAAACTAAATAAAATACGAATTTAATAGTTATTTACTTTCATGAGACTTAATAAATGGATATCGCTAACCACAGTGTCTGCGATTATGGCTGTCTTGGTATTCTGCAGCAATAAACAAATTAAAGGGAATGAGCCCTTGCTCATTCGTTTAACAGATTTAATGAGTACTGAACATTACTCTCCCTACCAATTAGATGATAATTTTTCAGAATTAATTTTTCAAAATGTTCTCAAAAACTTGGATGACGACAAGCATTTTTTCACTCAAGGTGATATTGATAGACTTTCGGTTTTTAGAAAAAGCATTGACGATCAACTGAAAGTAGGACGTTATGATTTTCTTGATTCGGCATGGTCGATTCTCATGGTTCGATTGAATGAATTGGAGCCAATGATTGATCAAGAATTATCAAAACCATTGGATTATAAAACCAACAAGAACTATGTGGTTTCCGATAAGGTGCTTAAGTACAAGTCTAATGTTGATGCGCTGAAGCAAGATTGGAAAGGATGGCTTCAATATCAAACGATAGACAGACTGTACCGTAAAATTGAAGATCAGGAAAATGTGAAACAAAAGAAAGATTCGGCAGTCATTAAAATTCAACCATTCGACACCTTAGAACTTAAATCGAGAAATGAAACTTTGAAGTTTTGTAAAGAATGGTTCAAGCGTTGGAGGAAGATGGATCAAAAAGACAAGTTGAGTTTCTACGCAAATTGTATTACCGAGGTTTATGATCCCCATTCTAATTATTTTCCACCTGAAGACAAAGCGAATTTTGATATTTCAATGACTGGAAAACTTGAGGGTATTGGCGCAACTCTAAGTGAAAAAGATGGTTATGTGAAGGTTGAGAGAATTGTTCCCGGTAGTGCTTCCGCAAGACAAGGGGATTTGAAAGCCGGAGATTTGATTCTCAAAGTGGCTCAAGGCCCTGCTGACCCAGTGGATATTGTAGATATGAAATTGGATGATGCGATTCAGTTGATTCGCGGAAAAAAAGGAACAGAAGTGAGATTAACCGTGAAAAAACCGGATGGTACAATTCAAGTAATTCCAATTATTCGTGAAGTCGTTGTGATCGAGGAAAGCTATGCAAGAAGCGCAATTGTGCAGTTTAAAAACAAACGATTTGGACTGATTCAGTTGCCAAGTTTTTATGCTGATTTTGCTGCCCAAGGTAGAGGTAGACATAGCAGTGAAGATATCCGCATTGAGGTAGAGAAGTTAAAGTTAGAAAATGTTGATGGTATTGTGTTAGATCTCCGCAATAATGGCGGTGGAAGTTTGGCAGATGCAATCGACATGAGTGGTTTGTTTATCAATGAAGGTCCAATTGTGCAAGTAAAAGACCCAAGTCAGAGAATCCAGCAGGCACCTGATCCAGATCCGGAAATTCAATATTCAGGCCCGCTTGTGATTTTGACCAATACATACAGTGCTTCGGCATCTGAAATTTTGGCAGCGGCTCTTCAGGATTATGAAAGAGCAATAATTGTAGGTACCAAAACCACGTTTGGAAAAGGAACCGTTCAAACAATGATGCCATTGCCAACCGGTAAATCTCCGATTTTTCCAAAAGGTTATGGTGAAGTAAAGGTTACGATCCAGAAATTTTATCGTATAAACGGAGGTACTACTCAATTAAACGGTGTGATTCCTGATGTGATTTTGCCGGATATTTACGATGGAATTGAGCAAGGTGAAAAAGAAATGGATTATCATATGCCATATGACAAAATTCCGGCTGCTGATTATCAGATTTTTAAAAATCCAAAGCGCGCAGAAATTATCAAAACAGCAATTTCTAGAGCCCAAAAGAATGATTATTATAAGTTGATACAACGACGCGCCAACGAGCTCGCGAAAATTAGAAAATCATATTCATATTGTTTGAGTTTAGAGGGATATAAAAAACAACAAAAAGAAATCAAAGAACAAGATAAATACCTTAAGGATTACAAATATCAAAGGGTCATCGACACTGCTTTTGCATTGAAGATGGACTTAGATGAGGTAAAAAATGACGAGGTTAAAAAAGCGCAAAGAGTTGATTGGATCAAGCGCTATATGAAAGATGCTGGCCTCGATGAGTCGATACAAATTCTTTACGATTGGAGTTCCAAATAAACTGAATTAATCTTTCCAAAGGGAAGAAAACAAAATGCCAGACAGCACTAAAATTAAACCGTTTAGTGCTGTTAGCATGTAAATATCTTTGTTTACTGAGCTCATTAAAATTGGGTTGAAAGCTTTATTTGAGGCTTTGATTCCCAATAAAATCAAGGGTAATATTACAGGTAAACTTAATACCGGTGCCAAAAAACCTGCTTGGTTGGCTTTTGAGGCAATTGCTCCGATAAATGTGAAGACAGTTGATATTCCACCAGTTACGAGGAGTAAAATTTTAAAATATGCCCATAGGTGTAGCACAGGCATTCCTAAAAACCAACTGAAAAAGAAGAAGTTAACGCAAGTCAGAAATAGCATCGATATCCAGCCATAGATGATTTTTGACCAAAGTAATTCAGCGGGAGCTGCAACTTGGTTCCAGTATATCCACCTATTCCTTGATACGGTTAAGAAGTTTTTTGAAATTGCTTGGAGAGTGCAAAAAATTAAGGTAATCCAAAATAAACTATTCCAAGTTCTTGCCAAATTAGACGATTGATTTGCTGCGGTTAGCATCGAAAGTAGCGACATTACAGCCATTTGCAAAACCGACGAAGCTAAAATTGCGGGTTTTTTGAAATCGAATGCCCATTCAATTTTTATAAGTGAAATTACTTTTTCAATACTGCGCATCTTTTTTTACCTTCGCGAAGGTAAATCAGAATCTCTGAAAGGCGGTGATTTACCATTTTAATTTTAAAAATCAATGTTTACAAAGATATTAATAGCGAATCGGGGTGAAATTGCCATTCGTGTGATGCGTACTTGCAGAGAGATGGGTATAAAAACAGTAGCTGTTTACAGTGAGGCAGATTCAAACGCGAGGCATGTTCGGTATGCTGATGAAGCATATTGCATAGGAAAAGCTCCTTCAAATGAGAGCTATTTGAAAATGGATACATTGATTGATTTGTGTATTCAAACAGGTGCCCAAGCTGTTCATCCTGGGTATGGTTTTCTTTCTGAAAATGCCATTTTTGCCAATAAACTCAAACAGAATAATATTGTGCTCATTGGCCCAACCGCCGAAGCAATGGAAATCATGGGATCCAAAATTGCCAGTAAACAGGCTGTTGAGAAATTTGGAGTTCCTTTGGTTCCTGGTATCAATGAAGCCATTGTAGATCCAAATGCAGCCTTGCAAGTAGCCATAGAAGTTGGATTTCCTGTTTTGGTGAAAGCGTCTGCCGGCGGTGGTGGTAAAGGTATGCGTGTTGTTGAGAAACAAGAAGATTTTCTAAGCGCATTGCAAATGGCTCAAAATGAAGCGAGAAGCGCCTTTGGTGATGACAGTGTTTTCATTGAAAAGTATGTTGGGAGCCCTCGACATATTGAATTTCAGATTATGGCCGACAATTTTGGAAATGTTTGTCATCTTTTTGAAAGGGAATGTAGCATTCAACGCCGTCACCAAAAGTTGGTGGAAGAGGCCCCAAGTGCAGCATTATCTCCTGCATTGAGAGCCAAAATGGGCGAGGCTGCTGTGAATGTTGCAAAAGCTTGTAATTACAGCGGTGCTGGTACTGTAGAATTCTTGTTGGGTGATGGTGATTCATTTTACTTTCTTGAAATGAATACTCGATTGCAAGTTGAACATCCGGTTACAGAGATGATAACAGGCCTAGATCTTGTGAAAGAACAAATTAATGTAGCATTCGGTTTGCCTTTGTCGTTTAAACAGCAAGACCTTGAAATAAACGGACATGCTATAGAATTAAGAGTGTGCGCTGAAGATCCTTTTCAACAATTTCTGCCGAATATTGGTAAAGTAAACCAATATTTGGTGCCAAATGGTCCGGGTATTCGTGTAGATGATTGTATGGAAGCAAATATGGAGATTCCTATTTATTACGACAATATGCTCGCTAAGCTCATTGCCTGGGCTCCAACTAGAGAACAAGCAATCGAAAGATTGAGAAGAGCCATCAAAGAATATGTCATCACCGGAATTGAAACTACATTAAGTTTCGGTGAATTTGTACTTACACACGATGCGTTTTTGAGCGGTCAGTTTGATACACATTTCATTCAAAAATATTTTCACCCAGAAAATATCCCTTCGAATGAATTGACTCAAGAAGAATTGTCGGTATTAGCCACGGCCGCGGCTTCGTTCTTTATGCAAAACAAAACCAATCAAGTTTCTGCAGTTTCCGCGAATTCAGAATCAACCAATCTTTGGTATCATAGTAGGAAAGAATACTAATGTCTGTTTGGCCCAAAGTTCTCATCATCGATGATGTGCATCTAAGTTTGGTGCATGGACTGATTGCTCACAATTTTGATGTTCATTATAGGCCAGATGCTTCGAAAGATGAAGTGTTGGAATTGGTTAAAAGGATTGATTTTGAGGGACTTGTGGTTCGGTCAAAAATGTATTTGGATGACGATTTTTTTCAACTTGCTGGTTCATTAAATTGGATAGCAAGAGCAGGTGCTGGAATGGACAATATTGACGTTTCCGCAGCCAATAGGAATGGGGTATTTCTCATGAATTCAGACAACGCCAATTCAGACGCAGTGGGAGAACAAACTTTGGCAATGCTGTTGGCGATTTGTACAAAATTGGTGACAGCTAACAATCAAGTAAAGGATTTTATTTGGAAACGGGAGGAAAATCGAGGTTTTGAGCTGAAAGGCAAAACTGTGGGAATCATTGGTTATGGAAATACAGGCATGGCTGTTGCCGAAAAATTGAAAGGTTTTGGGGTTCAAGTTATTGCTTATGATAAATATAAGTGTGAATTTACTGACAATAATGTGACAGAGGTAGATTTGTCACAATTATTAGACAAATCTGACATCATTTCTTTGCACATACCGTTGACGAATGAAACGCATCATTTGGTAGATTTTTCTTTTCTAAATTCTGTGAGAAAACCATTTGTTTTAATGAATTTATCTAGAGGTAAAATAGTTGATTTACAATCTGTTATAGATTTTATAGAGACTGGTAAGATCATTGGTTTTTGTGCCGATGTTTTGCCAATTGAACCGCCTAAAATTGGCAACGATTTAGAGCAGAAATTGTTACAAAAGTTGTTTGATTTTGAGAACGTAATTGTGTCGCCTCATGTTGGAGGTTGGACAGTGGAGAGTTACGAGAAAATTTCTCAAATTTTGTTGTCTAATATATTGAAATATAATAATTTAGGCGGTTAATTTTGGCGTATTTACATTGAATTCCTTGAAAGCGAAAAAGATGAATACACAAGAATTAGATAAAATAAACTTGTTAAATCCTTGTTTTTTGGGTAAACTTGCCGATGAAAGGTCGATGTTAATCGATTAATGTAAATTAAATAGAATAAAGAAGTTGATATGAAGTATAAATTACTACGCATAGCATTTGTAGCCGCATTTGGATTATTTTGTGGTTTCTTGAATGCTCAAACATCCTTTGCAGACTTTAGGGTAAAGGCGGTAGATGGTGATGGTAAATCACTCAGTGGGGTAAAAGTGGCGATGTTGTTGAACGGCATTGAGCAAAGTGTTGACACAACCGACAGAGACGGAAACGTGGTTTTCCAGACTTTGAATCCCGGAACTTACGATGTTGCTTTTTCAAAAGAAGGTTACTCACCAATGACGGAAAGGGGTTTGACCCTGATTTCGGGATTGAACAAAGAGTACGAAGCCGTGATGTTGAAAGGTGCAAAAGAAGTGGTAATTACGACCAAGAAAAAATCACCAATCAACATGATTGGTATTGGTCAGCCGATCGATGGTGGTAAAACTCTTGATGCAGGTCGTCGTGGAACAGGTGCTTTGATTGCGACCAACGCAGGTATTGTTGAATCTCGTCAAGGTATTTCAGTTCGTGGAACACGTGCCGATGCGAGCAAAACATTTATTGATGGTGTGCCGATTATCGGTGGTGGATCATTGCCTTCATTGGGAACAGACCAGTTAGCAGTGAGCATTGGTGGTATTCGTGCCATGTATGGTGACTTAACAGGTGGTGCCTTCACACTTACTTCCAAAAGTGCAACTGAAAAGGTTGTGGCTTTGTTTGAAGGAATTACCTCCACAGGCTTGGATCCTTATGGTACAAATACATTCGAAGCTTTCGTTTCTGGTCCGCTTTGGAAAAAAAGAGTCATGATCGATGGCAAACCGAAAGACATGGTGAAGTTGGGTTACACATTAAACGGTAACGTTGGTTATTATGTAGATCCATCGCCTACTAGAACGGGTGTATACGTATTGAACGATGAAAAAATGCAACAAATCAAAGACAATCCTTTGATTAACACTCCGAACGGTTTTATTCATGCTGCTTCTTATTTGAGAGAATCAGATTTCAAGGTTTTGGCCGCTCGTCCAAATTCTTCTTTGTATAACGGTAACTTCATTGGAAAATTGGAATACAAACCTTCGAATTTAACTTCTCTAACGGCTTATGCCTCTTATTTTTATAGTGGAGGACGTTCAGTATCGAATTCGATTATGAATTACGAGAACAATCCATTCAATGAATCACAAACAATTCGTTCATATTTACAATTCACACAGAATTTCAAAGTGAACAAAGAGAGCACTGTGAAGAGTGCATTCTATACGATTCGTGCTGAATATCAAAATGCACAATCTAAAACTACCGATGCTATTCATGGTAACAATCTGTTTGATTATGGTTACATTGGTCAGTTTACTGCTAAACCAACTGAGTTCTTTGCTTATTCGAATTACGATGCACAACAAAATCCGAATAAAGAACCAAAAATTGTGAGAGACCAATATGGAAAAACAGTTCAATTAAGAAACTATTGGGAACAAATCGGGTATGTAGACACTGCTTTGTTGTTCGATGGATCGGTTACAAAAAATCCAGATAGAACGCGTTACACTCAGAATATTTACGATTATTACGCTTCAAGAAAATTAACGATTAATAATCCTTTGACCATTTTGATGAGTCAAGGTTTATTGAATGGTTATAATCCAAACAACGTTTACTCATTGCATGGAACTCCAGGTGGAATGGCTGCAGGTTTCTCAAAATCAGAGTCTGAGAAATATGCGGTTTTCGCAATGGGACAAATGCAAATTAAACCTAAGACTGTGGGAGGTATCGAAAGAGCTCCTCATGATTTGCAGGCAGGTTTGTATTACGAGCAGTCATTTGTTCGTGGTTATTCCTTGAACGCGAATGGTTTATGGATATTGATGCGTCAGTTGATGAATAAACACATCGCTGAATTAGATGTGAACAATCCAATTTTAAGTTACGACGAAAACGGTGTATTTACTGATACAGTTCGTTACAACCGTCTTGTAAACTATGGAGAGCAATCAATCTTTGATTTGAGATTTAGAGATAAATTAATCAGAGAAGGTAAAACCGATGTTTATGGCAAAGCAATTGACCAAAGAACTTTCGTAGATATCAACTCATTTAAGCCAGAAGATTTTGAATTGAAAATGTTCTCTGCCGATGAATTGTTGAACAACGGTAATGGATACGTTAGTTATTTTGGTTACGATCACCTTGGTAATAGAGTCACTGGCAAGCCTTCAATTTCTGAATTCTTAAACAACAGAGAAAAAAGAACAATTGGTGCTTTCCAACCAGTTTATTTGGCTGCTTGGTTAGAAGATCAGTTCCAATTTAAAGATTTGATTTTCCGAATGGGACTTCGTATGGAAAGATACGATGCAAACCAATCTGTTTTGAAGGATGCATACTCGTTGTATCCAATTAGAACAGTTGGTGAGGTTAAAGAAATGAACGGACTTACGATCAATCACCCATCGAACATTGGATCTGATTTTGCGGTTTATGTAAACGACATGCAATCACCAACCAAAGTTATTGGATATAGAAATGGTGACAGATGGTACAACGCCGATGGTAGTGAGCAAAAGAATGCTGAATTTTTAGCAAACCAAACATCAAACGGTAAAATTGCACCTTATTTGGTAGACAATAACAAACAAGAGTTGTCAGAAAATTCATTGACAGATTACACGCCAATCATGAATTTATTGCCTCGTATCTGGTTCTCTTTCCCTCTGGATAAAAGAAAAACTTTCTATGTATCGTACGATATGTTGGCTCAACGTCCGGATCAAGGAGCTTCTTTCTTGACGATCGACGAATTGTACTATTTGAAGTTTAGACAAGGTTCAACCATTTCTAATGGTTCTTTGAGTTCTCGTTTGAAAACAGATTATGAAGTTGGTTTCAAACAAGTATTTGGTAGAAAAGGGGATAAAGGTATTGAACTTTCTGCGTCATATTCAGAAATTAGAAATGATTTCGGTCAATATCAAATCAATAACGGTTACCCTGTAACTTATGTAACCATTCGTAATATAGACTTCTCTACAATTACTGGATTCAGAGGTTCATTTAACATGATGGACATCGGTCCTTTGAACTTGAGTGCAAGTTACATGTTGCAGTTTGCTGATGGTACAGGATCTAACATTAGTTCACAAGCCGCTTTGATTGCCAGCAACCAACCAAATTTAAGAAACGTTATTCCATTGGGAGATTTGGATATTCGTCACAACTTGAAGGTTTCAGCTACATGGGCTTGGGGCGGTGGTCGTGATATCGCGAGCAAAAAGAACTTGTATAACGGTCCAATCTTGTTTGGCAAAGAAATCTTCAAGAATACTTCATTCAACCTTATTGGTAACACATACAGCGGTGGACCATTTACACCTACAACTAGAGCGGTTCAAATTGGTGCTGTTGACCGTGCCCAAATTAAAGGTGTTCCATTCGGAGCTCGTTTGCCATGGCAATACAACTTCGATATGAACGTTTCAAAGGCGTTCGTTGTGAAGCGTGATGGTAAATCACCTCTAAGATTTACTGCTTTCTTGTGGGTAAACAACGTGTTGAACACTTGGAACGTAATTGGCGTGTTTCCATTCACCGGTCAACCGAATGATGATGGATTCTTGAATTCACCACAAGGCCAGTTATTGGTAAAAACCCAAGTAGATGCTCAAAGTTATATTGACTTGTACAAAATATTGTTAAACTCTCAAACTCAAAACTGGAACGCGCCAAGAACCATCCGTTTCGGTTTGCGTTTGGCATTGTAAAATCATTAAGAAATAAGATTATGAAAAGAATTGGTATATACGTTTTAGGTTTGTTGGCTTTTCAATCATTGGCAGCACGTCCAATCGAAAACTTAACAGGTAAAACAATCAAACCGAAAATTGATCGCAGAGCTGGATCTTTCGCAAATACTTGCGACCCAGCATCTCAATCAGTGGATTTAGATATTAACAACGTTCGTACGAAGTTGTTGAATGGCGGTGATATGTGGTGGGATTTGAATAATCCGAAATATGAAGTGCCAAAGATTAACGATCCTAATGCTGTAAGAAAACATGCTTTGTTTTCTGGAGCAATTTGGATTGGTGGTAAAGACAATGGAGGTAGTTTGAAATTGGCAGCGATGACTTATCGTCAGAATGGTTCTGACTTTTGGCCAGGTCCATTAGATACTTCTACTGCAGCAACAGATCCTTTGCGTTGTAAGTCGTACGACAAAATGTGGAAGGTTACCCGCGATGAGTTAGAAGAATTTGCTTCAAGCAAATTTTTAACCCAAAGCAACGGGATTCGTGATTGGCCAGCTGGTTCAGACCGTTCAGTTCGATTAGGTGCAGAATCAGAATTCATGGCTCCTTTTAAAGATATCAATGGCAATAATTTATACGAGCCGAATGATGGTGAGCATCCTGTAATTGATGAACGTCGTCCAATTATTGAAAATGGAGTAGATCGCCAACCAGATATGTTCATTTGGTGGGTTTACAATGATAAAGGGAATATTCACTCAGAAACTACAGGTCAACCAATTGGTATCGAATGTCAAACCACTGCTTTTGCATTTTCAACAAATGACGAGGTGAATAACATGACATTCTACACTACCAAAATCATTAACCGTGGTTTTACAACATTGAATGATTGTTACATGGGACAATGGGTAGATGCCGATTTAGGTAACTATGCTGATGACTATGTTGGTTGCGATGTTGGAAGAGGTTTGGGATATTGCTATAACGGAGACGATGATGACGAAGGTGTTTTGGGATATGGATTAAATCCTCCAACTGTTGGTGTAGATTACTTCGAAGGTCCAACTGATACTGCAGGTAAGCAAATGGGATTGAGTCATTTTATGTACTATAACAATACTTCAGATCCTATTACTGGTAACCCAAGAAATGCCAATGCTTATTACAACTATTTGATGGGTAAATGGGCCGGTGGACAAAATGTAACATGGGGTGGTAATGGTTTTGGTGGTTCAAGACAATGCAATTACATGTTCCCAGGTAGCACAGATCCAGCTTTTGTAGGTGAATGTTGGGATGAAAAATCAGCCGGAAACCGTCCTGGTGACCGTCGTTTTATTCAATCAACTGGGCCTTTCTTGTTGCGTCCGGGCCAAGTGCAAAGAATTACTGTTGGTGTTGTTTGGGCACGTACAACAAGTGGTGGAGCAGGTTCTGCTTGTTTGGGAACTGGTTCATTGAGATTGTTGCAATTGGCTTCTGACAAAGCACAAACATTGTTCAATAACAACTTTAAAATTTTGGATGGTCCGAATGCTCCAGATATTGAACTTCAAGAACTGAATCAAGAAGTTGTAATGAAGTTTTTGAATACAAATTCTGCAAAAGTTGAAAATTATACTGAGCAATACAAAGATGCGAACAATAAAAATAAGACCTATAAATTTGAGGGATACCTGGTTTACCAATTGAAAGATGCTACAGTAAATACTGGTGATCTTGAAAATATTGATAAAGCCCGTTTGTTGTTCCAATGCGACGTTAAAAACAATAGAGGTCAAATTATTAATAGGGTTTTCGATCCAAAATTGGCTCAATTGATTCCTGTGGAAAAAGTAGATGGTGCTGACAAAGGTGTACAACATACTTTTAGTATCAAAAATGATTTGTTTGCAACAAGCTCAAATACACGTTTGATTGACTTCAAAAAATATTATTACTTGATTATGAGTTATGCAATTCTTGCTGATGATTCATTGCAAGTAGATCCGAATCAGTTTTTAGCTGGTAGAAGAAACATTAAGGTTTATACTGCTGTTCCACATAATCCAATTCCAGAAAATAGTGGTACGGAATTGAACTCAGGTTATGGTTCAGGTCCGAGTTTAACAAGAATTGCTGGTCGTGGTAATGGTGGTAATGCTTTGGAATTCACTAAAGAAACAGTTGATGAAATCTTGAAAAATGGATTCGCTGCGAAACCAACTTATATCGGTGGTGCTGGTCCTGTGAATATTAAGGTTGTAGATCCATTGAAAGTTCCAAATGCAAAATTTGAATTGGTGATGAAGGAAAATAAAGCGTCTTTAACCAGTGGTTTAAAAGATTCTATTACCAAAAATACCCAGTGGATGTTGATCAAAAAAGGTGATTTAGGAAACGATACTATTTTCTCAGACACAACTTTGGCTTACAGATTTGAATCTGTTCAAGGTAGAAGAGGAGCGAATAATGTTACCAAGGAAACTTTGGCGGATTGGGGTATGAGTATTGAAATTACCCAAACATTTAATCCAGGTGAAAATGGTGTAGCAGATCCATCGAATGGATTAATTGATTGGTCTGTGGATTGGGAGGATAATGGTAAGCAGTGGTTAACTGCTGTTGTAGATAACGATGCAGCACCTGCATCTAACCCATGGCAAAACTGGATTCGTGCAGGTAACGCTGGTAGAGGTGCAACTTTTGACGGATATTCAAGTGATTTCTTGATGGCAGATGGTGCTACTCCTGTGGATCCGGGTCAAGCTTTCGAAAGAATTTGGAATGGTAGAATTGCTCCTTACGGTTTAACTGCCCGTGAAAAATTCAGCGCTACAACGGGTGCAAATACATATGGTTTTGCTTGGTCTGGTAATGCAACTTGGCTACAGAACCCAATGTCTGAATTAACAAGTTTTGAATTGGTTATCACCAAAGATAAGTCAAAATGGACCCGTTGTCCGGTTATTGAAATGGCCGATGATGAAGTTCGAAATAGTACAGAAGGCCAAATGGCAAAATTCAACATGCGTTGGGGTGCATCAAAAGACCAGTCTGGCAATGTTGAATCAAGCAAAGGTTTGAGTTGGTTCCCTGGATACGCAATTAACTTGGAGACTGGCGAAAGATTGGCTTTAGCATTTGGTGAAGATTCATATTTAGCAGGTGAAAATGGACGTGACATGTTATGGAATCCTACAGACAATGTTTATAACGATAATGGTAATTACCCAGCCATAGGTGGTAAACATTTTATCTATATTTTTGGTACAGGCCGACATGGTATCGCAAGAAACGTACAAGGTTTCAGATACCTAGGTAGTGATGATGCTAACTTTACACGTTTCAGAACAGGTTTAGAAGCTACAACGGCTGGTAGTACGACCACTCCTTCTACTGCAGAGAAAACCAAAATGTTGTCTCAAGTGAACTGGGTGATCCCAACTTATATGGCTCCAGGATATGAAATGTTGCCGGGAAATATCCCTCCAACTGATGTGAAAATTAGAGTAAGAGTGAAAAAAGCATATACAAAATATGGTAGTACTGAGTTAGATGGAAACAACAAACCTGTATATGAATTGCCGAAGTATGAATTTGATGGTGCTTCAATTGCTCCAAAATTGACTGAAGCTGCTGGTAAAAAATCATTGGATATGGTTAATGTTGTCCCTAACCCTTACAGAGGTTATAGTGAATATGAAAACAGTCCGGTAGATTCACGTGTTACAATCACCAATTTGCCACCGGAATGTACCATTACCATTTTTGATATGGCGGGAAATTTAATCCGTAAAATCAAGAAGGATGATGAAAGTACTTATTATCAGTGGGATTTGAAAAATGGCAATAACGTTCCAATTGCGAGTGGTTTGTACTTAATTCACGTGAAGCACAAAACATTGGGCGAAAAAGTTGTTAGATGGTATGGCATCATGCATGCTGTAGATTTGGATACATATTAATATTAAACAAGATGAAATTAAAATTAAATCATATATATGCAGCAGCCCTTTCTTTGGTAATGGGTGGCACGAGTAATCTTGCGTTCGCTGGTAATCCTGAAAGACAAGGTCAAGCGGGAGCTGCTCAATTAACCATTAATGGTTGGAGCCGTAGTTCGGGATTTGGTATGGCCAATGGTGGTTCTGTAATGGGTGTTGAAGCAATGTTTATGAATGTTGCTGGACTCGATAGAATGGTGAACAGAACAGAGCTCATTTTCAGCCGTACAGAATGGTTGTCTGGTTCTGGTATAGGTATCAACAATGTTGGATTTGCTCAGAAATTGGGTGAAGATGATGATGCGGGAACCTTGGGTATTCAAATCATGCAATTTGGTATTGATCCGATTGAAATTACAACAGAGTCAAATCCTTATGGCGGAATCGGTACTTACCGTGTAAATATGACCAACATTGCGCTTTCGTACTCTAAGAGTTTCAGTAATACAATTTCTGCGGGTATTACCGCTAGAATGGTCACTGAAGGTATTCCAGATGCTTCTGCTACAGGTATGGTGTTGGATGCTGGTGTGCAGTATGCAACGACTATGAGTCCGGGTGCGAGTAAGATCAAAAAGAATGATTTTAAATTTGGTATCTCAATCAAAAACATTGGTCCCGACATGGATTTTTCGGGTGATGGATTGAGTTACAAAGCAATGATTCAAAATGGTTCTTTCGACAAAACAATTGAAGTAAAAACTACGGCTATCAAAATGCCGGCAATGTTAAATATTGCAGCATCTTATGATCTGAAGTTGGATTCTGATCCAAAACAGTACGACAATCGTTTGACATTGGGTTTTGGTTTTACAAACAATGCATTTAGTGCGAATCAAACCACACTTTCTGCGGAATATGCCTACAAAAACATGTTAATGGTACGTGGTGGCTTTGCATATCAAGAAGGAATTTTTGACGAAGAGGCAAGAACCAGTGCTTTTACAGGTCCATTTGCAGGCATTAGCTACGATTGGCACATCGATGGTGATGATGATAGTGAAAGTGTTGTTTCTTTAGATTACAGCTATCGTTTTACCAATCCGTTTAGCGGAACTCATTCTTTTGGAATTAGAATTGGTTTAGGCAAATCTAAATAATTCCTAAATTTATTATATTTGTATAAATGTTGCATCAATGTTCACATTGATGCAACTTTTTTTTAGTTAAACAAGACAAAATTATTATCAATCATGAGCAACATTCAATATTTTACCCCAGAGGGATTAGAGGCATTAAAAGAAGAGTTACATCAATTGAAACACATTGAGCGCCCGAGAATTATTCAGGCAATTGCTGAGGCTAGAGATAAAGGTGATTTGAGCGAGAATGCCGAATATGATGCTGCAAAAGAGGCTCAAGGGCATCTAGAAGATAGAATCGCTCAAATGGATAGTCTGCTTGCAAATGCACGTGTAATAGATGCGACTCAATTAGATACTTCTAAAGTGAGTATTCTCTGTAAAGTACGTGTGAAAAACCACAATGTAGGCAAAGAAGCTGTTTATATGTTGGTTTCTGAAAAGGAAGCAAACTTAAAGGAGAATAAAATTTCAATTAAAAGTGCAATTGGTGCTGGTTTATTGGGGCATGCTGTTGGCGAAACCGTTGAGATTCAGGTGCCAGCGGGTATTGTGAAATTGGAAATATTAGAAATCTTTATCTAAATCTATGGCCAGTATCTTTTCAAAAATTATTGCAGGTGAAATTCCTTGTCATAAAATTTATGAAGACGATGCACATTTGGCATTTTTAGATGTTTCTCCTTTGGTGATGGGACATGTTTTGTGCGTGCCAAAGAAGGAGGTTGATTATATTTTTGACTTAACTGAACAAGAGTTGCGCGACCTTTGGGCGTTCACAGCTCCCATTGCAAAAGCCATCCATAAAGCCATCCCATGTAAGAGAATTGGTACTTCGGTGATTGGTTTAGAGGTGCCTCATGCGCATGTGCACTTGGTGCCTATAAACACTGCGAATGATTTGAATTTTACTCGTGAGAAACTGTCGCCAAGCCAACCTGAATTGGCGGAAATTGCAGCCAAAATTATAGCACAATTATAGTGCAGTTCAATTCAATTCCTTTACATTTGTATTATGTATCCGGAGTTGTTTCATATTGGTAAATTTACTGTTTTTAGTTATGGTTTTTTTATCATGTTTGGTGTTTTTCTTGCGTTCTTGTTTTTTTATCGCAACCGCAATGAAATAAAGCTCAACATCGATCAAATAAGTGAGCTTTTCCTCTGGTGTTTCGCTTCAGTTTTTGTAGGAGGGAAGTTTTTTTACTTTTTAGAACGTCCCTTTTATTACGTTGCGAATATGGGCGAATTCTTTCAAAATTTTGGTCGTGGATTTGTATTCTATGGATCGTTTTTATTTACGATTCCTGTGATTATTATTTGGTTTAGAAAAAATAAAGTTCCCGTAGCGTTTGGGTTTGATTATTTGGCAGTTGGTGGCGCGTTGGTTCATGGATTTGGCAAAATTGGTTGTTTTATGGCTGGTTGTTGCCATGGTAGTGAGTGTTCATCTGAATGGGGTGTAGTATTTGATCACCCTCAATCGGCAGCAAATCCTTTGAATGTTCCTTTGTATCCGGTACAATTATGGGATGCGATTACAATTTTATTGATCGTTGTTTTTATGTTGATTTACCGCAAAAACAAGAAATTTGATGGCGAAATTTTTCTGATTTATGCAATTCTTTATGGAATTCTTCGATTTATCACTGAAAATTACCGAGGTGATGAATCTCGTGGTTATATCATAGAAGGCGTTTTAACGCATAGTCAGCTTATCGCTGTTTTCGTGATTTTGTTTGCATTTTTTATCTACGTTTATCAGTTGAGAAAACACAAAATAACAAATTGATGCTTTTTAAAGATGTGGTGGGGCAAGCGTCCCTCAAAAATAAGTTGATTCAGGGAATACAAAATGGTCGTATTCCGCATGCTCAATTGTTTTTAGGAAAGCCCGGGAGTGGTTCTTTGCCTCTTGCTTTGGCTTATGCGCAGTATGTTTCGTGCATCAATAGAGGGGAAAACGACAGCTGTGGCGAGTGTAGTTCATGTCGGAAATATGCTTCACTTACACATCCAGATTTGCATTTTAGTTTCCCCTATCCCTCCAAAGTAAAAGATGATTTGGCCAAAGATTACATAAAAGAATGGAGATTGGCTTTACATGAAAATCCTTACATGGATTATGAGGGATGGATGAAATTTAGGGATGCAGAGAACAAGCAAGGCAATATACCAATCCGTGAATTGCGCGCAATTATTCGGTCATTGTCGTTGAAGACATTTGAATCAGAGTTCAAAATTTTGATTTTGTGGTTACCAGAATACATGGGGAATGAGGGTAACGTACTCTTGAAAATCATTGAAGAACCACCTCAAAATACCTTGTTTTTGTTGGTTGGAGAAAAGACAGACAGGATATTAAATACCATTATTTCGAGAACACAGCCGGTTAGAGTGCCTCCCATATTGGATGAGGAATTGAGTGCCTATTTACAGGAAAAATATGAACTTGATGAAATTCACGCAAAGCGTTTTGCTTTGATGGCGCACGGTGATTTGAACCTAGCAATTTCCTTGACCCAAGAAACAGAGAATCCTTACTTTTCACAATTTCGCACTGTGATTGGCATTTGTTACACGCGAAAAATGGGGGACGCTGTAAAATGGGCAGAAGGACTTTCTGCACAAGGAAGAGAATCGCTCAAAGGCTTTTTGCTTTATGGAATAGAAGTGTTGAGGGGGATCATCATTTATAGTTTTCACCAAAAAGATGGTGCTTGGTCAAAGGTAGAAGCCGATTTTATCCGCAAATTTGATGAACTTAAAATACCAATCTCCCATTTAGAAAAAATTGTAAAAGGAATAGAAGATGCAATTGGAGGAATCGAAAGAAATGGTAATGCTAAAATGATTCTCACTGAACTCACTTTCACAATTGCCAAAAATTTAAGAAAATAATTTTTTCTCGGGGCAACTTTTTTTGGCCATTGGTCATCTTGTTGTAAATCTGAGTCATGAAATCACAAAATGACATCCAAGGAAACTGCAAACGAATCGATACTGGTGGCTGCCTGTTTAAAAGGAGACAAAGCTGCTCAGCATCAATTTTACTTGAAGTATTCTCCCATGTTATTTGCGATTTGCAAGCGTTATGCTCATGATGAAGATTTAGCTAAAGACATGTTTCAAGAAGCCATGATTAAGATATTTCAAAAACTAGCCGATTTTCGTTTTGAAGGTTCTTTCGAGGGATGGATGAAACGTGTTTGCGTGAATCAATGTTTAGATATCTTGAAAAAGAGCAAAGCCAAATTTAACGATAGCCTCAGCGATGATCATCTTGATTTGCCTTCTTCAACAGATATAATCTCAGATATCCATGCAAAAAATTTAATGTCACTCCTGTCGAAATTACCGGTAGGTTACAGAACGGTGTTTAATTTATTTGCGATTGAGGGATATTCACATGCTGAAATTGCCGGCATGTTGAACATTTCAGAGAATACCAGTAAATCACAAATGTTTAAAGCTCGCAAGTGGCTTCAAAATCAAATAGGACAATAACATGAATCAGAAGTTTGATATCGATGAGTTGTTTCGTGAAACATTCGCAAATGCCACGGATGTTCCACCAACATCTGCTTGGAATCACATTTCTGGTGAATTGGATCAACTGTCGGGATTATCTAATGCCTCAGCTTCAAAAGTTGGTGCAAAAATTTGGTTTGGCAAGCTTGGCATATCTGCAAAGTTGAGCATCATTGGTGGCGTTTTAGCGGTTGCAACAGCTGTTTTTGTATTCAATCAGCAGTCAAAAGTTGCCACAATCAACAATAAATTTTCCGATAATTCGAATAAATCTGAAAATCCTAAAGATAGGGACCATAAAACATTGTTAGATGATATGGATGCCAAAGATTCGGAAGTTGCTATGCCTATTCAAAATTCCCAAGTTTTGAATGGCGGTGTTTCTGTTGAAAAATCTGAGCGTCCTTTATTTGACAGCAGTTACATCCAAAAACTGATTGCCGATCAGGATAAAAATTCAGACAAGAAGTCAAATTTAGGTGTAACGTCGGAAGGAGTCATTGTTGAAGCTGAAAAGTTATTTGCTAACGGTACAGATAAAAACATGGTGCAGTCATGTAAAAATATGATGCATATGGAACATGTTGCTGTTTCTGGTTCAGATAAATTTGTAGTCAACGCTGAATTGGAAATGACAAGTTTGAAAATGTATTTTGGTGACGGCGAGACATTTGTGAATGCTCATGTTGAGTCTAAAGAATTTACAACTCTGCACGGATATAGGGTGAGGTTGAATAAAGATTTTTACGTGAAATCAATTGTCAATTTCAAGAATGGTTGTGTAGACAGTGCTATGACTAGGGTTGAGGTGATGCCCACAATTTCAAAATCTGAAGAGCTCATTCCAAATGTATTCACTCCAAATGGAGACGGAAAGAATGATGAATATTTTGTTCAAATTGCGGAACCTTTAAATTACAGCATGTTGATTCTTGATATGCGAAAAAATAAGGTTTTCTATAGTGAAAATAGTTTAGAATCATGGAAAGGAGATTGCGGTATAAATCCGTGTGAAGGAGGTTTTTACGAAATGATTTTGAAGTTAAAATATTCTGGTGAACCAGAAATGATTATCAATAAACGAATCAATTTAGTTAGGAAAGGGATTGAATAAAATGAATCTACATTTACAAGAAAAACAAGATTTTATACCAAAAAACAGCGTTGAAATGGCGATGATATTTGGTAAATCGACAAAAAAACCTATTTTTGAACTTTTACGTACGAAAAATAATATTATGAAAGGATTCTCCTTATATTTCAAGAGTTGGGCAATTGTCTTCACGACATTGCTTTTCGGCGTTAATTCGCTGGACGCTCAATGTACCATCACATGGGATGGTTCGCCTTGCGTTGGTGCGGCGATTACCTTCACGGGTTCTGCATCAGGAACCACACATGATTGGACATTTGAAGACGCAACAGGGGCTAAGTTTACAAGTACTGGTCAAAGAATTGTGAATTACGCATTTCAAAAAGCCGGTGCGGCCAAGATCACTTACATTACAACTATCAACGGTACAAAATGTACTGCGACGTTGAATTTAACGATCAAAGAAAGACCAAACATCAACATTCGATTGGTGAATTTGAAAGAGCAGTGTTTTGAGAAAAACCTATTTTGTTTTGATGACAGTACCGCGAATTCTAATGGTGCGAAAATCAAAAACATTAAATATGTTATTTCCGATGGTCAGTTGTTTGAATACACAATGCCACCTACAACAATGCCAAACAGATTCTGTTTCTCTATCAAAGATCAACGTGGTGGTTCTTTCAATTTGTTTATAGAATCGACGGATGAAAATGGTTGTCAGGATACAACTTTATTGGTTGGTGCTGTAAAAGTGAGAGAAAAAATTGGCGCAATGTTTACAAGTAATAAACCAGTAGCCTGCGATTCTGTTCAGGCAATTGTAAAAAACATTAGTTCCATTGATAAAAAGTATGTTAAAAAGATAACTTGGTATTGGGGAGACGGTTCAGTAGATACCACTTGGGGTCCAGATAAAACGCATTGGTTTTTTGGTCAAGGAGTTTACAACTCAAGAATGGTGATTCAAACTGTAGATGGTTGTGTTGATTCATTTAAGATGACCGCAACAGCTACTGTGTTCAAGGCAATCGCGAGAATAATCACGGATAAGGATTCAACGTGTATCTCTGCTCCGAATATCAAATTTTCAGTAGATGAAATTCCCTCAGGTGCTACTGGCTTATTGTGGAATTTTGGTGATCCCAACTCAGGTCCTCAAAACGTAAATAATAAAACATGGTCTCCTGAACATGCTTTCACAGGCCTTGGTCCTTTCCTCATTAAATTAACTTACAAGCATCCAATTTGTGGTGATAAAACTGCATTTGATACCATCATCATTTTGGGACCATCGTCGGCTATCGAGTCAGCCTTCCAAAGGGTGGCGGATTATGAGACATTCCAATGTCCGAAAGACGTGATGGATACGGTTCATTTTAGAAAGAACCTTTCTACTTTCTACCACAACGATAGAAATTTCACAGATGATGATAGTACTTTCTATAAAAATGGTACGAGTGCATTGGGACATAATTTCCAATGGAATGATCCATTAACAAAGAAAAATCCAAAGCAAATTTGGCAAAAGCCATTGCGCGATGCGGTGAATACTCATGGTATCAAGTCTAAATACCAAGGAACCGAAGCTCCGGGTGGAACATTTGATGCGTTGAAGCGTGAGCGTGTATGCGCAACTCGTTTGTGGGATTTTGGTGACAACTATGCGCCAAAATGTACCACAGATACAAAAGCGAATAAGAATGTAAATGTGAATTGTGCATTTTCGCGCGATTCAACACCAAATCATTATTATAGATCATGGGATTTGATCATGTTGTCGGATTTCAAAAATGCGCCAATGGAAGATGCAATTTTCATCGATAGCAATGGTTTGTGTAAGAGAACAAATATTTATCCAGACAGTATTTTCTATATCATTCAAGATTCAATCATTACGGTGCCAAACTCAATGGGTGATTTAATTACGCAGCAACAAACTCAGTATGTTGGTAATAAAACTACCAATATGTTGAGGGACAAAGGTTTGAGGGGTGTTGGTGAGCGTTACATTGAAGACAATGTAGATATGAAAATAGATGCTGGTGATTCGGTGTATGTGGGTGGTGTTTTGAAAGTTGGTCCACAAACCATCTCATTGAAACCTAAAACAATCATCAAGATTAAGAGCAAAACCGATAGTGTAACATTCCAGTTTACCGTGTTCTTGAAAAAAGATACGTTGCCAATGAATTTGTTAAAAATCAGATTGGCAAAAGGTGAGAAACCAAAAATTTTGGATTCATTCAAGAGAAAACCGGCTGCTCCGTTGAAGATGGGATTCGATTATTTCATCAACTACAAGCGTTTCCGTGAATTATACTATGCTAAAATTCCACAATGTAACAATGTGAAATTGACGCACAAGGATACTTGTCATCCAATGCAGTGTGAAAGTGAGGCAATCAAACAATTGTCGATGCTTCATGCCAATGCAGGTGGAGTAGGAAGTGGAATGTTGAAAGATGCGGTAGAGTGTTTGGGCTCAGACAACCCATCGTATGGTGTAACGTTTATTTTGAGTGATTTAAAACCTGGATGTACTTTCACAGAAGTTAAAATCAACTACGATACTTTCTGCGGTAATGCTGCTGGTAACTGGGTAGGATTGGCTGGATTGTCTCCAGGTGGTCGTCCATTAAATCCACCATTGCCTTTCTGGAATACTGGATATCAATTGGCTGGTAACCCACCAAATAGATTCTCTCAGGTGTATAATCCATCGGATGTGTGTAATGATTCAACTGGTTGTGTAACTGTAGGTATCATTGTAGGTAATGGTATTGCCCCTCCAGGTGGTAATAGTGCTAAACGCCCATTGTGCGCAGATACTCAGTACTATAGCAATTTTGCGTGTTTCCCAATCATTGATACTGATTTTGAAATGTTAACCCCAACAAAGAACAAATTGGGAGATTACAAAATTTGTAGATACAACGATGTAGTGGTACGTCCGATTCCTAATAATAAGACTAGAATTAAAGATTTGAAATCATTGAGATGGAGAATCACCACCGGTGACGCTTCTCCTACCTTCAGTAAATCATGGGGACAATATGTTCAGGAAGACTATTTCTTGAATCAGAAAAAGGTACCAGGAAAGAATCCTAATTACCTTTACAACTACATGATTCAAACTAGAGGTGAAGAGAATCCACGTCAAGTACCATGTTCTGAAGACTGGGCAGACGGTGTTGCAAAAGTTTACGATGGTCCAGATACTATTTTCACAGCTGAGATCCGTAAATATACCATTGGTGCAGACGTCTCAGCGGTTTGGGAAAATATTAAAACTAAATTAGAAGCCCGTGGTTTCGATCCATTTGCCCTTGCTGATACTCAAATTGCAAAAATGATTTGGAATAACAAAGGTGTGATTGGCAACCCAGCATCAGGTGCGTATGGTTGTATCGATACTACTGGATTTGGTAAATTTATTAAATTCTATTTCATTGCTGATCCGAATAACACAACCGTGTTGCATTATCGTGATTCAACAATTGAACCTTTGGATTCTGTGAGCTATTGGGATAAAGCTGCCAAGAAGACTAAAAAAGTGAAAGGTTACAAATTCAACCCTAAATGGGCTGGTTTCCATATCATGAGCTTGAGTATGACATCTTCTAATGGTAAGTGCGATAAGGTGAGTGCATTCCCGATCATTGTGGGCTTTGCAATGTCCCTCAGAATCAATGATACCCTAGTTTGTCAAGACGCGGGTACTTCGTTGGTAGCATCTCCAGACTTTAGATACTTCTCAACAGATCCTCAGAACTTCGGTCAGTGGGATTGGAAATATCAGTGGAATACAGATCCTACACAAAATCCAACTGGCTACGATTATTGGAGAGATCCTGCTCGTCAAACCCGTTTGGCTTCAGGTGACACAAACGTAGAGCGTTTTACTCGTTGGGATTGGAATAAAAAAGATGATGGTTCTTCAACACCATTTGGTGGAGCGCCTTATGGAGCAGTTGGAGCTGGAACCTATGCCAACCCATGGAAACAATTGGGTGGTGGTGGAATCTACTACAAAAATGACTCTGGTGTTTATACTTTCCGTTTGGCGGCCGGTGACTCAACCGGATGTTTGGATACGATCACTAAACGAGTGTTTATTTCAAGATTGGATGTATCGTTTAATTTGAAAGATTCAACTCCAGCTTGTAATACTATCATTGAATTCTTCGACAAGTCTAAATTACATGATCCTTGTAACTGGGCGATCAAGAACTGTACAGGTCCAACTCCAATTTCTTGTGACTTCGTGAAACAATGGACAATTGACTGGGGAGATGGAATTGTGAACCAATTTAAGCGTAAACTCCAAAGTGAGCCAGGCTTGCCAAATCGTATTGCGCATAAATATACTCGAAATGGTTGGTTCCAAATTAAATATGAACTTTACACACAAAGAGGTTGTTCTGATACATTTAGCCGTTGGGTGAAAATTCCTGGACCGCGTCCAAGATTTGAATACACCACAAAAGCTGGTCATGATGTAACGATTTGTGAAGGTGATTCAATCCAATTTACCAATATGTCTGATTCAGCTTCTCGTGAATCAGTATGGACATGGTTCTTCGGTGATGGTCAATTATATAGTGGTCCTGATTCTACATGGTACTTTAATGCGCCAAATGGTAAACCTTGGGCTGATGATTATTTCGTAGATACAGTTTGGCATACTTACCAAAAACCGGGCGTATACCATGTGAGATTGGAGCAATATGATAAATTGGTGATTCCGCCAAATATCAATCGCTACTGCCCAGCTGTTTATCCGGATACCCCTTCACAACAAGCATATATTATTACAGTGTTGCCAAGAGATTCGGTTCGTGGAAGAATATTGAAACCAAGTATTTGTCCTGGTGATAGCAATACCTTTATCGATAATTCAGATACTACTTTTGCTACGTATAAATGGAGATTTGTTCATTACAGCCGTAAACTTGGAAAAGTTGTGGTGGATACAATTACTACTGGCGATAAAAACTACTCGCGTATTTTCACAGATCCAGGTGTTTATCGTGTAAGCCACTTGGTAGAGTATAAAGCATCACGCCCACGTCCATATTGTCCTACCGTTATGGCAGACATGTTCTTTACGGTGGATTCTGTAGAAGCGAATTTTGATATTGACTCTTCAGCTAAACCTGACTTCGTATTTACCCGTAAAGATGTAAATGGTGTTGAGTGGATATGGGGTTTTGGACATCAAAACGACATAGTGAATTCATTGCCGCGTGATTTCTATGAAAACAATAAAACATCAGATAAAGCCGTTAAATGGTCTTATGATAGTTCTGGCAGATATTGGGCTTGTTTGATTGTTAAAAACTCAACAGGTTGTGAAGACACCATTTGTAAAGAAGTAGTGGTAGACTTGTTTGTATATCTTGCAAACGTGTTTACACCTAGCTTGAATGCTACGGGTGACGGTAAGAACGATTTGTTCAGAGTGCCAATTCAAGGTCATGATTTGTTTGAAATTAGAATTTTCAACCGTTGGGGTGAAAGAGTGTTCTTCTCTGAAGACTCTAGAGTTCACTGGAATGGTAAAGTGAATAACGATGGCGCTGATTGTCCTTCAGGAACATATTTCTATCAGTTGGAATATCGTTTCAAAGGAAAAGATAAAATCAATCACGTAAACGGTTCGGTGAATTTGATCCGTGAGCAGTAATTCTTCTGACTAAGTGTATTCAAAAGTCCCGGCATTTGCCGGGACTTTTTTTTTGTAAATTTCTTTTTGTACGGTTCGTGTTAATTTGGTTTGGTGATATTGTTCTTTTGAAATATCTTCGCTTAAATGGAAGAGGGCATTGCATCGAAATTTAAAGCAGCTATTTCAGTCGATAACGTTGTTTTTGGTTTTGACAACAATGACTTAAAAGTCTTGTTAATTTACCGCGGAGCCGAGCCTTACAAAGATTGTTGGGCATTACCTGGTGACCTAATAAGCCTCGATCAAGACCTTGATGAGTCGGCTGAAATTGTTTTGCAGAATCTGACAGGTTTAGATGATATCTACATGGAACAGATTCACACCTTTGGTAGGGTAGATAGGCATCCATTTGGTCGTGTTTTTACGGTGGCCTATTTTGCGTTGATTAAGATTGAAGATTACATGGTAAAGCCATCTTCATGGGCCGAGGAAGCAGCTTGGTTTCCTATTAATGAAGTTCCTGAACTACCATTTGACCATACCGAGATTTTGGAATATGCCAAAAATCTATTGAAAAGTAAAATCAGACGTCAACCCATAGGATTTGAATTATTGCCCAAATATTTTACGCTCACCGAAATCCAGAATCTCTATGAAGCGATCCTTGAAACCAAACTCGATACCCGTAATTTTAGGAAAAAGTTATTATCGATGAACATTGTGGTTGATAGTGGAAAAATTCAAAGTGATGTTGCGCATAGACCTGCTAAACTTTATAAATACCTCACTAAACAATATCTTCAACTTCAGAAAACCGGCTTTACCTTCGATTTATAGGTTCAACCATTCATTTATTTTAACTTTGCAACATGAGTTCCTTTGATACCATAGTTGCCCGTGCTACGCCTTCCGGAAAAGGTGCAATTGCTGTTGTACGTGTTTCAGGCCCGATGGCCTTTGCTATGGTTGATGCATTGCTCCACAATAAAATATCCCTCAAGAAATCCCATACTGCTTATTTGCGACAATTTTTCGACAATCAAGGCATGATTGATGAAGCGTTGGCTCTCATCTTTCGTGGTCCTAACAGCTATACTGGCGAAGATACTGTCGAAATTTCTGTGCATGGGTCCGATTATATCGTGAATCGCCTCATTTCGGCTTTGCTATTGCAGGGATGTCGCGTTGCTGATCCTGGTGAATTCACCCAGCGTGCCTTTTTGAATGGAAAATTGAATTTGGCGCAAGCGGAAGCCGTTGCTGATATCATTGCTGCGGAACATCGCTTTGCTCACGATCAGGCCTTAAAACAGCTCAGAGGGGGTTTTTCTGATGATATAGCGGTGCTGCGCGATCGTTTGTTGCATTTTACCTCGCTGATTGAGCTAGAACTCGATTTCGGCGAAGAGGACGTGGAATTTGCTTCGCGGGAAGAATTGACCAATTTGGTTTCCAATATCAAAATCAAAGTGGATGCCTTGAAAGATTCTTTTGCCCTTGGAAATGCTTTGAAGCAAGGTTTTACCCTCGTTTTGGCCGGTCGTCCGAATGCTGGAAAAAGCACTTTGTTCAACGCTTTGCTCAATGAAGATAAAGCCATTGTGAGTGATATCGCTGGTACCACCCGTGATGCCATTGAAGATCGTCTTCATTTGGAGGGACTTTCACTGCGGCTCATAGATACCGCTGGAATTCGTGAAGCCACCGATGTCATTGAACAACAGGGTATCGCACGAACGTTCAAGCACATTGAAATGAGCGGTGCCACGTTGTACGTGTTTGACGCTGCTACTGTGACACCTGAAATGTTAAAAGCAGACCTTTCAGAATTGAGCACAAAAACGGATCGAATTTGGGTGGTTGCGAACAAAATGGATTCATTTTCGGGGGACATTTCCGCGTTTGATAAATTGGTCCTTCAAGAGACCCAATCTACCTTATGGCAGTTATCGGCCAAAGACAGGATGTCGGTTCAGCAATTCACAAAAGAACTAGCGAATCGTTTTCAAGAAGATTTGGGCATTTTAGACGATCAGACGGTGGTAACCAACGCCCGACATGCAAACTCATTGCTGCATTGTTCTCAGGAGTTGCAACACATTTTAGACGGCATCGAGAATCACCTCACCGGCGATCTGTTATCGTTCCATCTCCGCAGTGCCATCTCCGCCCTTAGTGCCATCACCGGCGAAATCGACAATGAAGAGGTATTGGGCAATATTTTCAGCAAGTTTTGTATCGGCAAATAAAAAACATTCTCGAGCCAAACCAATATTATAGCATTTAGTTATCGTCGGGGCGAACCTGCGTGTTCGCCCTTTGAAATAGCTCAATAAATCTATAAAGTGCAGACGATAATCAATATAGGGCAGACGATAATCAATATTGGGCAGACGATAATTAATATAGGGCAGACACGCAGGTCTGCCCCGACGGGGGAATTAACTAGCAATCACTTTTGATCTTAAAAGAGCAGACACAAAATTCTGCCACGACTGGTTGCTGCAAGTGAATAAGATTTTTAATTAAATTAACACATTTAATCTATTTATAATCAATTTTTTGTGACCATTTTTTGACATTGTTGAATCATAGTTAATTCTAATTTCGAAGAATAAATTATGAAGAGAAAATTGATTGAAAAAAGAAACTTGTTTCTAACAGTGTTTTTAGTGCCATTATTGTCCTTTGGGCAAGGTTATTGGACAAAAGAGGCGTTGACCAACAATCCAGCAGGAAGAACTTCTGCAGTGACTTTTACGTGCCTGAATAGAGCGTTTTTGCTCGGAGGAGATGATAGTTCCTTTAATACACTTGAGGATTTTTATGAATTGGATATAACCACAAAATCATGGAAAAAACCCAAAAGTAAATACCCAGGAATGATTGGAGGGGGTCAAGTGGCATTTGTTGTGGATTCATTTGCATACATTGGTTTAGGTTATAATTCTACCTTTGGTTGCTCCAAAGAGTTTTATAAGTATGATGTGACAAATGACGCATTTACCAAAATTGCGACTTTCCCTGGTGCCGCAAGATTTGAAGGTGTTGCATTTTCTGCAAATGGAAATGGCTACGTTGGTTTGGGTATGGATGATTTTGGATCTGTGTATTCAGATTTTTATGAATATAATCCTAAAGCTAACACATGGAAAAAGATTGCGAATTTCCCTGGAACTGCCCGTTATTCAGGTGTTGCTACTTCTTTTAAAGATAAAGGTATTGTTGGTCTAGGAGCTACAGCTTCCTCTACTGTGTTAAATGATATGTATGCTTATTATTCAATATCTGGTGAATGGAAAAAGCTTGATGATTTTAACATAGGTGGAAGATATGAAAATGTGGCATTTACTTTTCAAGGAATTCCATACATCGGTTTGGGTTTCCTTGAAGGTGTGGGTATTGATAAAAAACTGTATCAATACGATAGTTTTTCAGGTACTTGGAATCTCATGGAAATCAATAATAATTTCTCTGGATTTTCTTCTTCTGTTTTGGTTTTTGATGACTTATTTGTAGTGGGATTTGGAAAGAAAAACAATACAGTTTTAAATACGGATTTTTACAGTTTTAAAAAATGGGGTTTGAATATATCATCCCTAAAAAACATGACAGTTCAAGTTTACCCTAATCCATGTGATGATAAATTGAATATTAAATTGCATGAATCAATATCAATATCAGAATCAGAAATATCAATTCTTGATTTTTCTGGTAATTTGTTTAAGGGTATTAAGTTGGATATCGTGGAGGATCAGGTTGACTTGAATTTGGATAATTTTATGCCAGGGTTGTATTTCGTCAAATTCAAAGATCAATATATTCGATTTTTTAAGAATTAAATGAGGGTAATTCTATTTTTTCTTTTCAATTTTATTTTTCAAGTAGTTATTGCTCAAGTTGTAACGACCAAAGAGAAGCAATTTTTAGTGTTCTCAAAAACTTATGGATTTTGTAAAGCGTATCATTCAAACGTCAATAATTGCAATGTAAACTGGGATAGTTTATCTTTCGAGTTTCTCAAAGAGTTTAATGATAATTACGATTCTACAAAATTTGAAAGTGAATTATTGAAGTATATTGGGAAAGCAGGGGCGTTGAACGTTGATTTAAGTATTCCCAAATTTAGTTACAATGATTATTTATTGTCGTCCGATTCAAATTGGTTTCTTCATTATAATTTTAATGTAAATACCAGCAAAAAATTTGATTCAATTTGGATGTTTTTTAGACCCAAAGTGAACTGTTATTGTGCTAGGAGTTTTTCGAATAGTAGTTATCTTAAATTGCCTTTTGATGATCCAATATTTAATTATCAATTGATAGATTCTTTGCCAACCAAAATCGAACGTGATTTGGCATTTGTTAAGTTTTGGAACATCATTGAATATTACAATCCCAATTTTCATTTGATTGATAAGAATAAAGATTCAATGTTCATCCATCATTACCGGAATATTATCGAAGCCGATGATAAAAAATCTCTTTATTCAGCGTTTGACGAAGCAGTTTCGTGTTTGGATGATGCTCATTCTGAAGGATTAACATTGTCTTATTACATCGATGAACCAATATATTTTCATGTACCAAATATCAAGGTCCAATTTATGGATTCATCTTTGGTCGTTGTATTGTCGAATATTTCTGGAATTGAGACTGGTAGTCGTATTTTGAAAATTGACAGTCAATTGATTGAACGTAAAATAGAGTCGGTTTTAAAATATGTCTCTGCAAGAAATGATTTAGTGCGAAAGAGATTCGCTACAAATTATTTAGTCTCAGGTCCATTAAATAGTTATTGTAAGCTAGATTTATTGACTCCCAAAGGAGAGTTGAAAACCATTGATGTTGTAAGAAATATAGATTTGTACTCAAGATTTTTATGGAGTCCTGAGTATGTAATTGGTTCTAAATCTTTGCGGGAATCCAAATTATTGCCGATTTGTTCGGATGTGAATTATGTGAATTTTGCAAATATTGGCGTGAATGACCTTTCTTCATTGTCTGCTATTTTTCGGGAGAATAAATCTGTCATTTTAGATTTAAGAAATTCCCCACTTTGTGATGCTGTTGACATCCATCGTGCACTTTTCAAAGATCCTATACAATATGTTAAATACTACTTGCCAAATGTGCGATTTCCTGGGCTTTTTGTAGGACTGAATCAATACACAGGTAGCAATGAGTCAAATTTTCAATTTACTAGTAATGTCATCATATTGGTGAATGAATATACCCAATCGATGACAGAGGATTTGGTATTAGCATTGAAAGCTCAATATCCTCAGTCAATGATAATTGGTCAACATACTGCCGGTGCAAATGGAAATATCAATGTCTTTAAATTATTCAAGGACGTAGAATATGGTTTCACAGGATTGTCTACTTTTGATATTAATAATCGATCTTTGTTTCTGAATGGAATAACAGTTGATTCAGTAGTAACACAATCATTAAGTTCTTTTTTGAGGGACAAAGACGACGTGGTGGAAACAGCCATGCACTTGTTGAATTGCAATTTAAGTACTTCAATTGTTTCTGATGGACATCAATTGATTTCAATTAATCCCAACCCAGTCACAGATATGCTTCAAATTAATGGCTGTGAAAATTGCAACTTTTCAGTAATCGACCATTTAGGTAGGCAATTAATTTCGAACCAAAGTTCAGTAGAAACGGGAATTTTGAAACTAAAATCTGGCGTTTACTATTTAGATTGCTACCACAATAATAGAATTATACAAAGAATTAAATTTGTAAAGATGTAATTTGGAGTAGGAGCTACGCAAATGTGAAATTGAGCTCAAGCATCTAGAGAAAGATGCTATTTCCAGGCAGCAACAAATGGTTTTCGCGTTTTTAGGCAATCCGTCATTTTTCGTCTTTTGGGGCATTTTGCACCCTTTTTGTTGCTCATCTGTATTTAGAAAAGGTTGAAATTTACTTGCTGGATTTGGAAGTGGATAACCGAAAAGCTGTAAATTTATAAATCTATGCAGAAAGGCTATGGTGAAATAACTTGTCATAAAACGGATAATTTACTTTATATTTGTTCTTTATAAGACAAGTTAAATGAAAACAGCACCCGCTATATTGCCTAAGAACTTAAAGATTTTAAAAGATCTAGGAGAGCATATACAATTAGCTCGCTTGCGCCGAAAATTGAGCGCAGAGCAAATTGCAGAGCGTACAGGTCTGGGCAGAAAGACCATTTATAATATCGAGCAAGGTAGTCCTACTGTTGCCATAGGGAGCTATTTGCAAGTGCTCTTTGTTTTAGGTTTAGAAAAAGATTTAACCACTGTTGCGGCAGCTGATCCATTAGGTAGAAAATTGCAGGATGCAGGAATCATCACCAATAAACGAGCACCCAAACAAACCAAAAAGTCATGAAACAGAATGAATTAAGAATATGGGTCTATGCAGATTGGGATTTCCTGGAGGAAGCTCAATTAATGGGTTTTTTGACTTCACAGCGCGTGCGTGGGAAAGAAATATTTTCATTTGAATACACAGAGTCCTGGGTGAATCATCAAAATCCGATTTTATCCTTGGATCCGCATTTGGGGTTTTACAAGGGGAAACAATATTTGCCAGAAGAGAAAAACAACTTCGGGATTTTCCTTGATTCATCGCCCGACCGTTGGGGTAGGCTATTGATGCGAAGAAGAGAAGCTTGGCAAGCAAAAGAAGAAAGAAGAGACGAAAGAACACTTTTTGAAAGTGATTTTCTATTGGGCGTTTTTGACGGACATCGTATGGGTGGAGTGCGTTTTAAATTAACTGAGGATGGTCCTTTCATGAATGACCAAAAGAAAATGGCAACACCGCCTTGGACATCACTTCGTGAACTAGAGCATGCGAGTTTGCAACTTGAACGTGATGATGCCATGCATGACCCTGAGTATGCCCAATGGTTAAGTGTGTTGATTGATCCAGGATCGTCATTAGGCGGCGCCAGACCCAAAGCCAGTGTGATTGATGATAAAGGACATTTATGGATTGCAAAATTTCCAAGTTCAAGAGATGAAAAAAATGCAGGTGCTTGGGAAATGGTGTTACACGAACTAGCCAAAGCTTGTGGCATTCATGTTTCAGAAGCGCGACTGCAAAAATTTTCAGGCAAGCATCATACTTTTTTATCCAAACGATTTGATCGAACAAATGACCAAAGGCGTATTCATTTTGCATCGGCCATGACCTTGTTGGGCCTGCAAGATGGAGCAGATAATGTTGATGGTGTTGGATACCTTGATTTGGTTGGTTTTATCATGCAAAACTGTCCGGAAGCGAAAGAAGATTTAGAGCAGTTGTGGAGAAGAATGGCATTTAATATTTTGGTATCGAACACAGACGACCATTTGCGAAACCATGGATTTATTCTCACTCAATTGGGATGGCGTTTATCTCCTGCATACGACATGAACCCCAATGAAATGGGAAATGGACTAACCCTGAATATTTCTGAAAATAGCAATGAATTAGAAATCACTTTGGCCTTAGAAACTGCTCATTTGTATCAATTGAAAAGTGATAGAGCACAAAGTATCTTAAAAGAAATGCATGATGAAATTTCTAACTGGCGTGCCGTTGCAAAGAAATTTGGAATAAGTAATAGCGAGATGGAACAAACTAAGCGAGCGTTTCGGTTGGTGGTTAATGAGTAATTGTTTGTTGCTCGAATGACTTCTGAAAAGCCGCTAAAGGCAAGGGTTTGCGGGTTTTTCTTTTCTTATCGATTCATGTATTGGCAAATAAAGAACTTGAATTCAAAAAGT
>JACCEA010517644.1_pt1 | contig 61896 bp, 42 predicted proteins | sample 7449851 | NCBI WGS metagenome assembly JACCEA01 (sample SAMN15323453, study PRJNA562643) | freshwater metagenome | isolation source: river surface water | place: USA:Blue River Watershed | collected 2017-08-18 | reverse complement strand
TCCTGAGCCAGGATCAAACTCTCCGTTGTAAATAACTTTGAATTCTTTCCAAAAACTACAAGAATCATTTTATTCTAAATCTAAAATTTGCTGTTTCCTTATTTCTCAATACTTCAAAGAACTTATTATGTTGTTAGCTTTAATCGCTTAATCTCTAACTTTAACCCTTATTTTTCAACAACGCTTTCGTCATTATCGGGGTGCAAAGATATGTACTTTTTTCATTATGGCAACACTTTTTTTCAAGTTTTTTTAAAAGTTTTTTGTTAACTACTGAAATTCAACGACTAAGACTTAAAAATAATTTCAAACTAAATTAATATTCAATATATTTTGAGATAATTTGTGGAATTTAAGTTATTCCTTCATCTTTGTAGTATATGAAGTTTTTCAAAAGAAATAGCTACAATTCGTATTCTGATGAAGAAATTATATCGCTGTACCTTAAAAATAAGGAATCAAAAATCATTGATGAACTTTACAAAAGATATAGCCATTTAGTATTTGGTGTTTGTCTAAAATATTTAAAACAAAAGGAAAATGCTGAAGACACTACTTTGGAGATTTTTTATCTATTAGGTGACAAGATTGAAAAGCATACCATTCAAAATTTTAAGAGTTGGCTTTTCACTATTACGAAGAACACTTGTTTGATGCAACTTCGAAAAAAAAATCCTGAATATATCGAAATAGAAAACACTCACGTTTCTGAAGATTATGATGATTCATTAAAATCAAAAGAAATAAATGAATTAAAACTAAATTTATTAGAAGAGGCATTAATTGAATTATCCACTGATCAACATTTTTGCATAAAGGCTTTCTATTTAGAAAAGAAAAGTTACGATGAAATAGTAAAGAATTCAAACTACAGCCTGAATGAGGTCAAAAGCTTTATACAAAATGGTAAAAGAAACTTGAAAATTATATTAACAAAAAGATACGCAACACTATGAGTTTGTCTCGAAAAGATCTCGAAAAGTACTTTCGAACGAAGGATTCAACATTGAAAAATGCCATTGAGCAAAAGGCGAGTGATGACCCTTTCGACAATGAAGCCTTAGAAGGTTGGTCAGCTTCTTCTGTTCCTTTAGAAAGTATGAATTCAATTGATCGAAAACGTTTTAAAGGAATGTACTATAAATTTGCGTTGACAAGTATTCTGTTTTTTACTGTTTCTATCGGCTTTATGTACTTTGTTACTACTAAAAATGAACAGTCTGCAACAAAGAAAATAACAGAAATTAAAAGACCTAATTATAAGCCTATATATAAGGATACAATTACCGCTGTAAATTTAAGCCCAGAACAAGAACTTATTCAACCAAAAACAATCAAAAGAAACTTTCAATTAAAAAAAGAAAATAATGTTAGTTCGATAACGACTACAACTCAACCAGACCTTAGCATACAACCTTTACCTATCAAGAAGGCCAATTCTATTCCAGCATCAAATAAACGAAGGGTGAATCTAGCAAAAGAAACATATATTCAAGATTTTAAAGTTGTTGATTATCGTTATTATCGTTCCAGACCAACTACAAACCCAAATAAAGAGGTATTAACTGGTACTCCTGCTAATTCAGAAATTTCAACAAATGCCAGCGTAGAATCAGACAATATTGTAGAGATTGCTTATGTTAATTTTTTAGGAAAATCGTTGAAGTACTTTAGTCAAAACAAGTTCAAGGACGCACTTTCTCGATTTGATTTAATACTGGAAACCTATCCAGATGATTTAAACGCTTTATTTTATAGCGCACTTTGCCTTTATAATTTGAATCAATTTAACTTATGTGAAAAAAGATTGATTGAATTGAAAAATACTAAATTCACTAACTTTGATGAAGAACAAGAATGGTACTTGTTGCTAACCTATTATTCATTACACAAAGACCAACAATTTATAGAATTGAAAACACAAATTGTGGAAGCAGGCGGATTCTATTCAAAGAAAGCAGCAAAATTGTAATGCTTATATTGCCTTAAAAAATAAATTGACACCTATTAAACCTAGCTCCAAGTCGTTCCTTCTTTGCCATCTTTGACAACAATTCCAGCTGCTGCTAATCCATCACGGATTTTATCTGAAGTGGTCCAATCTTTATTGCTACGTGCTTGCTGACGTAAATCCAAAACTAAATCCATAACTGGTGCTAATTTTGAATCATTGTTTTCTGAACTTGTTTGAAGACCAAGAACATTTGCAATAAAACCATTCATTTCTTTTGTTAAAAGATCTCTATCAATAGCAGATATAGTAGCTTTTCCATCATTGATTAAATAAATATTTTTTGCTGCTTCAAAAAGATTAGCAATTAGAATTGGTGTATTAAAATCATCGTTCATTGCACTGTAAAAGCTATCAACCAGTTCTGAAACTTGAATAGATGAAGTTGCACTAGTTGTTATTTTACTTAATAATTTAATCGCTTCCATTAAACGAGAATAGCCTTTTTCAGATGCATTCAATGCGTCTTGTGTGAAATCCAAATTGCTTCTGTAATGAGCTTGCATCATGAAAAATCGCAAAACATCTGGTGAATAGGGTTTATCAAATAACTCGGTGCTTCCTTCGATAATTTCTTTGGGTAAAAAATAATTTCCAAAAGATTTACTCATTTTCTGTCCATTCACATTCAACATATTAGCATGCATCCAGTATTTCGCAGGATTACAACCCATTGAACCACAACTTTGCGCTATCTCGTCTTCGTGATGTGGAAATTTTAAATCCATTCCACCACCGTGAATATCAAAATGTTTACCTAAATATTTAGTGCTCATTGCTGTACATTCTATATGCCAACCTGGGTTTCCATTGCCCCAAGGGGAGCGCCAAATTTGCATATCATCTGGATTTGCTTTTTTCCACAATGCAAAATCAGCGAAAAATCGCTTTTCATCTTGCGCATTTAAAGCTCGTGTTTCATTGTCTAATTCATCTACTTTTCTCCCACTTAAAATTCCATAATTGTAATCTTTCATGTATTGCTGCACATCAAAATAGACAGAACCATTGACAACATAAGCATAACCATTTTCAATGATTTGTTCGATAATTTCTATCTGTTCTTGAATGTGACCAGTAGCAGTTGGTTCTATGCTTGGAGGAAGCAAATTATATAAACGCTGTAATTCTTGAAACTTAACATTGTATTTGTAAACTATTTCAAGTGACTGCATTTGTTCCAGTCGAGCTGCCTTACCAATACTATCCACTTCTTGCCCAGCACTGTTGGTTATGTGACCAGCATCTGTGATATTTCGAACGTATTTTACTTTGTATCCCAAATGCAGAAAATAGCGGTAAATCATATCGAAATTTATAAATGTGCGCATATTTCCCATGTGTGGTTCACTATAGAGCGTAGGTCCACAGACATACATTCCAACATGATTAGTATGAAGTGGCTCAAATGTTTCTTTTTTACCACTGAGGCTATTATAAATTTGAAGATTACGACGATTTTCCATAGAATTTGTAGAGGTGCAAAATTAAAAAAAGAACCGTGACCAACGAAAAGAATTTAAGCTTATCATTTGTTGATTAAAATTAGCTTATTTGACCACTTTAAATCATTAACTTCTAATCAGTTATTTATAAAAGATTAGAAATAAACGACTCCTTTCCGCAAATAAAATTTTAATCTCGCGTTTTTAACTCATTAATCTGCTAAAATATCGTATCTTTAAAACCCAAATTTTAAAGATAATTTTTCATGCAACGCATTATTGAATCGAGCTTCACAGAACAATTAAAAAAAAATAAAATCATATTGCTTTCAGGTCCACCGAGTGTTGGGAAAATGCCTTTCGCAGAAAAATGCTTACAACAGCTTGGTGTTAAATATGAAGTGGTTGACTTCAAAAATAAAAAAATTCGCAAGAAATTTTCACAGCTTACTGAAGAAGAAATGCGTTGGTATTTTAATCAATTTCAATTCGTGGTTATTGGAAACGCACAACTTTTTGAGTCCTTGCAACAGGTGCTAAATGAAGTGCTTTCAGAAAGTATAAAAGCGAGTGTGATTCTTTCTTGTGCCTTTGAACCGCCAATAATTGAAGAATTAAAAGAAGCTTTGAAATGGGAAGGTTTAGACTATTATCTTCCTGCGCCGACTTATTACGAGTTGACACAAATCTATGGAATGTCACGTGAAGACCAACGAATAGAGCACCGTTTGATTTTTGGAAATTACCCACAGATTGCAGATTTCCCAGAAAATGCAGCCGAACTTTTATTGAAAATCGTAGATGAAACCATCGCTACACAATTGGGCGTGGAAGACCGAGTGAATAAAAAAGCAGCTTTAATGCGAACCCTGCAAATTGCTGCACATTTGGTTGGAGAAGCAATTTCTTACAATCAAATTGCAGAGAAGATTGGGGTAGATAATGAAACGGTTCAACGCTACCTTGAATTGTTACAAAAAGCACATATTCTGTTTTTATTACCTAGTTATCACACCGAACAGAAATACGAATTGAAAAAACTACACTTCGTTTATTTCGCAGATAATGGAATTAGAAACGCGCTCATCAATAATTTCAATCCTTTATCGATGCGTATGGACGAGGACGCGCTTTGGAAAAATTGGTTGATTGCCGAACGCATTAAATGGAACAAAATGAATGGTAAAAATTTCGCTTACTATTTCTGGAGAAGTCATACCCGTCAACAAATCGATTTCATTGAATTGCAAGAAAATCAAACAACGGCTTATCGCTTTATTTTAGATAAAAAGAAAAAAATGAAAAATCCACCTTTGTTTGGAGCTTACTACCCAAAAGTACTTTTCAAAAGCATCAACAGAACAGGTTATTTGACCTTCTTAACTCAAAAATAGACTATGAATTTCACCGATAGACTTGCTCTTTTTATCAAAGAAAACGATTTTGATTTACGTAAATTAGTAATCATTTTACCTTCTGAACGCGCGTCAAAATACCTCGTAAAATCGCTTGTTTCGGTGTATGAAAAGCCTATTTTTTCTCCTGAAATCACGACGATTGATCGCTGGGTTAAACGCTATTCGTTACCAATTATTGATAAAACACGTCTCTTGCTTTACCTTTTTGAAATTTACCAAAAAACACCTGAAGGTAAAGAAGCAACATTTGAAGATTTTCTGACTTGGGGAACGATGTTATTGAGCGATTTTGAAGACATTGACCGCTACATGCTCGACCACGAACAGGTTTTCAAAAATCTTAAAGCCATCAAAGAATTAGAAAGTTGGAATATCGACGATGATAAATTATCGGTTTCACAGCAAAAATTTATGGAGTTTTGGGATCGAATTCCTGTTTATTACGAAGGTTTGCATTTAAAAGTGCGCGCAAACGATTACATTACTTCAGCCTTAGCCTATCGAAAAATTGCCGAAGACATTGATTTAATAAAAGATAGAGAAGGAAAACACTTCATTTTTGCAGGTTTCAATGCACTTTCAACTTCGGAATTGACAATCATTAAAAAATTAAAAAACCTCAAACAAGCTGATTATATCGTAGATGTCGATGATTTCTACTTTAAAAATCAAGCGCACGAAGCAGGAACATTTATACGTAAAAATCTACAAACACTTGAAATTCAAAAACCTACGTTCGTTCAAAACGAGTTATTGGAAAAAGAATTAGCGATTGACATTATAGAATGTGCACAACATACCGGACAAGTGAAAGTAGCGGCTACAGAACTTGCGAAACTAAGTCAAGAAGAAATTAATAAAACCTTGATTTTATTGGCTGACGAAAGTTTAATCAGTTCGATGGTGAAAAATATTCCTGCGAATGTTGGTAAAGCAAATATTACTTTAGGCTTACCTCTTAATCAAACACCTGTTAAAACGTGGGTAGAATTATTGTTTGAAATTCAAGAAAACAAAGGTCGATTCAAAACGCAAGCAATCTATCATAAAGACCTGCAACGAATTATCAATCACGTGTTTACGATTTCAGCATTTGGACTGAAGGAAAAACAAGCATTGATTAATGTGGAGCAAGAAACGATTCGCAAGAATAAAATCTTTCAAAATGTTGCCAATCTTCCTTTGGATGCAAAAGTGATGGAATTGTTGGAACTGATGAATACCGATTGGAAAAATGATTGGCAGCTTGCAATGGAATGTGTGCGTAAAATCAACACTTTACTTTTGAATTTGATGCCTTCAACCGCTGCTTTTGAACGCAATATTTTAGCGATTTTTGATGAAGCACTCGTTGGTTTTCAACAGATTTTGAGCGAAAACATTCCTTACTTTAATTTGCGCAGTTTTAAATTGCTGTTCTTTCAACATTGGAACAAAAAAAGCATTGCCTATCACGGAAATCCCATCAATGGTTTACAAATTATGGGATTATTAGAAACGCGCCTGTTGGATTTTGAAAATATTATGGTACTTGGTCTCAATGAAGGAAAATTACCAAGTACAAACCCAATCAAAACGATTATTCCGATGGACTTACGCTATGGTTTGGGATTGCCTTCAACGCGCGACAAACAAGGAATTTATGCGCATCATTTTTACCGCTTACTGAACCAATGTAAAAAACTCACCTTAACTTATACCACTGCAATTGAGCAAATTGGAAGCAATGAAGCCAGTCGCTATATCACCCAATTGGAATTAGAATTGACGCGTTCCAATCCTAAAATTCACATCAATCGCCATTTTTACAACGTTCCTTTTCCGCAAGAAAAAATGCAAGCATTGAACGAAATTCAAAAAACACCCGAAATTATTACCAGGTTGGATGCCTTTTTTGAACGTTCACTTTCCGCTTCTGCGATGAATAAATATTTGGCTTGTCCCTTGGATTTCTACTACCGTTACTTAGCTGATTTGGGCGAAGATCAAGATGTCGAGGAAGAACTGGAAGCCAACACTTTTGGAACTTTCATTCACGACACCTTGGAGGAATTATATACGCCTTATGCGCACTACACTTCTGATGGAACAAAGAAAACACCTACGCCTCCACCTTTATCCGTTTCTGGAATTGACACGATGATTAGTCAATACAAACAGATACTTCACAAACAATTTATGAAGCATTTCAATGGCGATGAATCCCTTTTCTTAAAAGGAAAAAATCTCTTGAGCTACGAAATGGCGATGGCAATAACACGCAATTTATTGATGGAAGAGCGGGAATTTGTGCACAAAAGCAGTGAGCCAATTGACATCATTATGCTTGAAATGAAATTGACAAAATCGATTGAAATTGAGGTAAATGGCACAAAAAAGCTGATTCATTTCAGTGGTTTGGTGGATCGTATAGACAAAGTAGGAAATAACTACCGAGTGATTGATTACAAAAGTGGAAAGGTGACGGAGAAAGACGTAAAATTCAAACTACTTGATACTCCCATTTTGTCTTTTAAAAACTGTAAACACGCCGTACAATTGGCCTTGTATTGTTTATTTTTCAAGGAACGTTTCAACCATTTCCCTGCGGAGGCAAAAATCATTTCTTTAGTGGATGTAAAAGCCAACTACAATTTAAACATTGAAGATGGCACCACGGAAGACGTCTGCAATTCTTTAGTAGATTTGGTAACGGACATCATCACAGAACTATACGAAACAGAAGAAGTAATTTCACACAATCCCGATTCTAAATATTGTAGTTATTGTTAGGGTTTGAAAGTCATCAATTTACCATGAACTTTTTAAAATCTTCCTTTTGCTGAGAAATTATTAATTATCACTATTTTCGTATTAAAATTAAATAATATGTTTTATAAAAAACTTGGCTTAATTTACATTTTTCTTTTTGCAACATGTACATTTTATGCGCAAATAAACACTAACTTACCTAACAATAAAAATTTCTTAATTAAAGAATTAGGAACGAAATATACACAGAATCAATTGGTCTTTGCTTTGGAAAAAGCAGACTGGTGTGGTTATTTCAATAAAACTTTAAATTATAAAATAATATTTGATGACGGAACAATTGTTGAACTATTAAGTTTTGATGAGTTAAAAAATTTAAAATCAATTGAATTAAGCGATGGATGTTATCAGACACGATATATTGAAGATACAGCAATTTACAGCATTCAAGTTACCGGTTTAATATCTAGACAAGTAAAGAAAAATACAAATATTAAATCATTTGAAAATAATTAAATTATGAGAACTATAATTAAATTAATTCATGCTGTTTTTTTTATTTTCTCAAGTTTTTCTTTTTTGTTTTCTCAAGGAAACACTTGTGTAACAGCATATAATTTTGGCAATTTACCAGCACCTTCGGGTTGTGGTTCACCAACACCAGGGGTTGGATCAACTGTTTCACACAATGGAACAAATGTTGGAGCGACAGCGGCGAATCCATATGTTTATATTCCTGATTGTGGAACTGGTACAATAGATATGGCGGTAGGCGCTTTGGATGTTTGGTACACTTTTGTTGCAACGGGCGCATCATTACGTGTAAATGTAACTGGAACTTTAGTTTCTCCAAATTTAGGTTTATATTCTGGTTCTTGTTCAAATCTTTCGGGAATTGGCTGTGCCATTGGTACGACGGGCGGAGCAATTACAAATGTTGTCTTTGAACCTCTTGTTATTGGGCAAACTTATTTTATACAAGTTAGTGGTAATAATTCAAGTTCGACGGGTAATTTTGAGCTAACACTAAATAATAACAATGATTGCAGTGACTGCATGCAAAACTCCTTATTAACTGCAAACCCACTTCCTGTTAATGGAACTTATGGGGCAGGACAAACAGTTACTTTTTGTTATCAAATTAACAATTATACCCAAGTAAGTTCGAATTGGCTCCATGGTGTTCAAGTCTCTTGGGGTTCTGGTTGGGTTACTACTCCTAGTAATGTAGTTACAAGCTCACCTGCATCATGCAGTGGGTCAGGAAACTGGGCTTGGTATCCAACAGGAATTGGAACAGTAAATGGAACCAGTTGGGGTGCTGGGTTTTATTATGATTATACCTCTGGAGTTACAGGTCCACAAAACAATTACGGAGATTACAATGCCCAAAATTGTGACCCAACCTTTTGTTTTACGCTCACAACACCTCCTATTGGTTTATGTACTCCAGGAGCTTCCCTATCTGTTAATGTCAACACCTCGAGTGATGGTGAGTCCGGAAGTTGGACAAGTATTGCATGCCAAGATGATCCAATCTCTAATTTTGAAGCTGTTTTAAATTGTTGTTCTCCTCCATCAATGACTAGTACAACAGTTACTTGTTTTGGTGGGACAGATGGAACAGCGACAGCAACTGCACAAGGCACAACAAGTCCTTGGGATTTTGAATGGAGAAATTCACAAGGAACTATTGTTAGTTCTACATTAGGTTCACTAACTGCTTCCAATCCGGTTACAGGTTTGCCTGTTGGAACGTATACTGTTACAGTTACCGACAACAATGGTTGTGTTTCCTCTAATACAGTAACAATTATACAGAATTCTAGTGCTACAGTTACTGTTCCTGCAAACATTTCAGTTTGTCATAACTCACTAATTCCTGCTACAAATTTTGTTTCAAATCCTGCTGGAGCAACATTTTCTTGGACTAATTCAGATCCAACAATAGGAATTTTAGGTTCAGGTACTGGAAATATCGCTCAGTTTACGGCTCTTAATACTGGTTTAAACACTATCACTTCAACTATTACTGTTGTTCCTATTATTGGTTCATGTGCTGGAATTCCAAATACTTATACAATTACAATTAACCCAGCTCCAAATGTTGTAATTACTGGAAACTCTACAATTTGTATAGGTACAAGCACTACATTAACAGGTTCCTTTTCGCCAGTTCCAGTATCATCTCAAATTCCATTTATAAATACAACTTCTGTTCATATTGGAGGAAATAATGATTCTGGAACGGGAACTATCGCATTAAATAGCTCAGGAATACAGCCTACAACACTTAGTAATGGCCAAATTGTTTCCGTTTGTTTTATTGTAAAACATCAAGATATAAGTGAATTAAATATAATTTCATTGAATGTTGGAGGGACAATTTATAACAATACCAATACTCCAGCTTTACAAACATTATTAACCCAAATTCAAAGTTCACCTGATAATTCAGCAAATCCATTTTGTATACCAAGCTCCTTACTGAATACTATTTCAGGAAATTCAAATACAACTTGGTCTATTTCACTAAATGATGGAACAGTTGCACAATCCGAGGGTGGAGATATTTTAGAGCTAGAAGTAATAATTAATAATACACCAAGCGTTAATTATACGTGGTCACCATCCGCAACTTTATCTGGAACAACATCAGGTACAACTACAACAAGTCCACTAACAATTTCTGCAACACCAACAAACTCACCAACGACCTATACATTATCTGTAACAGGTTCAACTGGTTGTGTAGGAACAGGTAGTTTTGAAGTAGTTACAACATCTCCTATTACTCCTAGTTTTAATACATTTGGACCTTATTGTCAAAATGATCCCTCTGTAATATTACCAACTAATTCTAATGATTTTCCTGCAATCAATGGAATATGGAATGCTTCAAGTATCAATACATCAAATATAGGTAGTACACAATATACATTCACCCCAAATGCAAATCAATGCGCAAATCCAAGTACAATAACTATAAATATTACCACTCCTATTACTCCTTCTTTTAACCAATTAGGACCATTCTGTCAAAACAGCTCACCTGTTAATTTACCATTAAGTTCTACCAATTCGATTATCGGAACCTGGTCACCAAACGTTATTAACACCTCAATAATTGGAGGTACATTATACAATTTCACCCCAACAGCAGGTCAATGTGCTTCAGCCACAAATATGACTATTTCTGTTTCAACACCAATAAATCCAACTTTTAATCAACTTGGACCTTTTTGTGAGAATAGCAGTCCAGCAACACTATCAACAAATTCAAATAATTCAGTTTCCGGAACATGGAATCCGAATGTTATTTCAACAAATATTACTGGGCAAAGTTTATATACATTTACTCCAAATGCTGGAATTTGTGCTAATCAAGCAACAATGACGGTAACTGTAAATCAAAATAGTACACCAACATTTACTCAGCTTGGAGCTTATTGCCAGAACAGTATACCAGGGACATTACCTGCAAATTCTACCAACTCAATCTCTGGAACTTGGACACCAAATTTAATCACTACAGCATCAGCTGGTCAAACAACCTATAATTTCACTCCAACGGTTGGATTATGTGCTTTACCTACAAGCATGACAATAACTGTTAATCCTTTACCTTCATTTACTACTACAGTGTCTCAACAACCTACAATTTGTGGTGCTACTGATGGCATTATTACGTTATCTGGTTTAGTAAATTCAACAAACTACTCACTTACTTATTCAGATGGTTCTGTTATAACAGGTCCCTTTGGAATTCAAACAACAAATACAGGAACCTATTCAATTACCAATTTGAATGCAGGTACCTATTCAAATTTTATTATTTCAACTGGATTATGTAGCACAACTGTTGTAACTCCCCTTTCACTCTCTGACCCAAATGCTCCAACATTTACTGTTACTTTCGGTTCAAATCCAACAACATGCCAAGGTACAAATGGTTCATTAATTATTAATGGTTTACTTCCTTCTACAACATACCAACTTTCCTATAATTTTGGTTCAAATCAAATTGGACCCAATATAATTACCACTAACGCATCTGGAGTGTTTACGATTTCAAACCTAAGTGCTGGAGCATATTCAGGATTTATAATTAATTTATCTGGATGCCAAGGAACGCAAACTAATACAATTTTCCTTACAGAACCAAATGTTCCTATACTTCAAATAACGAATCCTCTTTCGGTTTGTACTCCTTCAACAATAGATTTAACTAACCCATCAATTACAGTGGGAAGTTCAAATGTTACTTCGCTTAGCTATTGGTTAGATATAAACGCAACCTTTCCTTTGTCTAACCCAACATCTGTAAACTCCTCAGGAACTTATTTTATTCAAGCGACAAATTCAGGTTGTTCAGATATCGAAGCTGTACAAGTAACTATAAACTTTTCTCCTGTTATTACAAATCCTGGTTCACAAACATCATGTTTAAGTTATGTTTTACCCGATTTGTCAGGAAATCAAAACTATTATAATAATTCTCAAACTAATAATGGAAATCAAATCTCTGGAGTCATAAATAACACTCAAACTGTTTGGATTTATGAAACTAATAATGGATGCTCAAGTGAAGTGTCATTTCTTGTAACTATTAATCCTGAACCAATATTAACAAGTTTAACTGGAGATGGCACCTATTGCATTGGTGACAACATTAGCCCAATTCAAGTAGAACTTAGTGGCCAAAGCCCATATATTGTAAGTTATTCTATTAACGGAGGAGCTTCTGTAATTACTAATTCAAACCAGCCAATAATTAATTTAGGAACAAGTCCGGGAGTATATTCAATTTTATCGATTGAAGACGCTAATTGTACGAATACCTCAGTCAATTCAACTGCAAGTATTGTTATAAATCCAATACCCAATGCACCTTTGGTTAGTAGTGGGGCAACATATTGTTACAATGAAACAGCAAATTCACTTGTAGCTTCAGGACAAGGAACATTTACTTGGTATAATGATAGTGGCTTAAATTCAATAGTTTCAACTAATTCTAGTTACACTCCAACAAGCACAATCGGAACATTTCTTTTCTATGCAACTCAAACTGAAAATGGATGCGAAAGTGAAGCGAGTGTTGTTACAATCACTTTTACGGGTTGTGAAATAGAAATTTCAACTGCATTTACACCAGATGATGACAATGTAAATGACATTTGGACGATTGAAAACATTGATGATATTTATCCTAAAAATAAAGTGAAAATTTTTAACCGTTGGGGCTCATTACTATTTGAATCGAATGAAGGTGCATATCAACAAAACCCATGGGATGGAAAACATAATGGTGAAAATCTACCTATTGGAAGCTATTATTATATTATTGAGTATAATGATAATGTTACTAAAGCAAGTCAAGGAACCGTTAGCATAATCAAATGAAGACCATGAAAAAAACAATTCTAATTTTATTTTTGTTTTGTGGCTTTCTATCAAAAGCACAACAATTACCTCAATTTTCTCAATATCATCTAAACCAAAACATTATTAATACCGGTGCAACTGGAATCAAAGAATCAATGGATTTGACGCTTGGTGGAAGACTACAGTGGGTTGGTGTAACTGATGCTCCAAAAACATCCTTCCTACAATTTTCTGCACCTCTAAAATTTAAAACAAAATACTATAACCCCGGTATCAGAACTAGTGCAGGACAAATTGAAAAAATTAATACAAAAGTTCAGCGATATAGAAACACATTAGGGGGTCAAATTATGGCTGATCAATATGGCGCTTTTAGAAAAACTTCGTTCGCTGCAACTTATGCTTTTACCTATATAATTTCTAAAGAAACAACATTTTCAATTGGAATGAAAGTAGGAATTTCAAACAACGTTTTTTTAGCTGATAAAGCGCAAGTTATAAATGTAATAAATCCCACCCAAAACAATTATATAGACCCTACCTATAACAACTACTTAATAAATCAATCTAGTAAATATATGTTTGATTTAGGAGCAGGCATGTATCTGAAAGGTAAAAATTTATTTTTAGGAATTGCATCTGATAATCTCACAAAAGATTTAGTAGAATTTGGAAGTGGAACTGCAAATTTTGGTACTAAAATGCATTTCAATACAGTTCTTGGATACAAAATATTGCTGAATAAAAACATAACTTTAGTGCCAAGTATATTATTGAAATATATGCGGCCAGCTCCACTATCAATTGATGGAAATTTACAATTAGAACTTAAAAACAAATTCTGGTTTGGGCTTGGTTATCGCCATAAAGATGCTCTTATTGCATTAATTGGTTTAAAAATAAACAATCGATTTAGATTTGGTTACTCCTATGACTTTTCTGTCTCAAGATTCAACAATTACAGTTCAGGAGGTCATGAACTTTCATTAGGGATAATGCTCGGAAAATAAGTTAAAGTTTTGAAATAATAAGAACTAGATTCATTACAAAAAACGATCTTTTAATAAACTATTATGACCTTAAAAAAAACAAATAGATGAAAACAAATTTATTTTTCCTTTTCTTAGTTTTGAGTGTTTATGTAAATGCACAATTTCAAAATATTGAAGAACCGAAAAGACTCGGAGGAGCTATAAACACACTAGCAGAGGAAGGTTTTCCTGTTTTTTCAACTAAGGATGAAAAATTGTATTTCACTAGAACTTTTGATATTAACTCCATTGGTGGTGAAAATGACCAAGATGTTTGGTCGAGCAAAAAGACTGGAGATTTTGAATATGAAAACGGCATTTCAGAAAAGAAAATAAATAACAAATACAATAATTGTATTGTAGGATTTAATTCAGATGAATCTAAAGTTTTTCTTTTAAATTCTTATGAAGGGAAAAAAGATTTAAAAAAAGGAATTTCTTACTCCACTAAAAAAGGAGAAAAATGGAGCAAACCCAAAGAAATAAAAATCCCTAGTTTAGATATTGATGGAAGTTTTTATGGCTTTCATATTAACAAAAAGGAAAATGTCATTTTGATTTCTTATGCTGGCCCTCAAACCAGAGGTCAAGAAGATTTGTATTATTCTATGCTTTCAAATGGAAAATGGTCAGTTCCACAATCTTTGGGAGATAAAATTAATTCAACTGGTTTTGAAATTTCTCCATTTCTATCAGCAAATGATGACACATTATTTTTCTCAAGTAATGGTTTTGGAGGCGTAGGAGATGCCGATATTTTTTATGTTATTCGAAAAGGTGATGATTGGACAAATTGGTCTGAACCTATTAATATTGGTTCTAAAATAAATTCTGAGAAATTCGACGCTTATTTTACAATTAATAGTGGAGCTTTTTATTGGTCAAGTAATCGTGATGCTGAAAAAAGTGATATTTATTATTCAAATTTTCTACCACCTCCTCCTCCACTTATTGCTTCAATAAAGGGATTTGATGTGACCATCCATGGAGGAAGTGATGGTAGAATAGAACTAATACCTACAGGTGGTGTAAAACCATATACGTTTAAATGGTCGAATGAAACAACAAATGAAGATCCTGAAAATTTAGTGAAAGGCATCTATTCAGTTGAAATTACTGACGCAATTGGGCAGAAATTAATATTATCGACGCCTATAAACGAACCTGAAATTATAGAGCAAATTGTAGTAGTTGAAAAAATACCTAGAGAAGATGCAATTGTTTATTTTGATTTAAATTCAAGTTATTTAAATAATGGAAATTTTAAAGAATTAGACTTATTTTCAAGTAAAATAAATGATAAGTCAACTATATCACTAAAAGTAATTTCACATTGTGATATTCGGGAATCTGATGAGTACAATATTTGGCTTTCTAAAAAAAGAATGAACACAACAATAAACTATTTAGTTAAAAAAGGGTTTGACCGTTCAAAAATAAGTGGAGACTACAAAGGAGAAAAAACACCACTTATAAAGTGTTCACCATGTTCTGAAGAACAGTTTAGAATAAACCGAAGAACAACAATTACTATTTTAGATTAAGTAATACCTTCTATTCGTTCATCAAATTTTTCTGATGGATTAAAATTGGTAATTAAACCCAATGTTTTGCAAAAAAAACCTGAAAAGAATTAGAGAAACGTTTCCGCTGCTTAAAATCTTTTCAGGTAGTCGCAAAATATTAGGAGCAACTTGAAGACCATAACTAAGTTTTAAAATTGAATTATTTGTACTAACTTTGTAATTACACAAAAAATAAGTTATGGAGGTTTCAATTATTAAAATAGGAAATTCAAAAGGTTTTCGATTAACCAAAACTATTCTTGATAAGTACCAAATCAAAGATAAAGTTGAATTGATTATGGAAGAAGACCAAATCGTCTTACGACCTATCGTTGAACCAAGAAAAGATTGGAACCAAGCATTTAAGAAAATGCACGAAAAAGGTGATGACCAACTTCTTATGAATGATGTTTTTGAAGATGAAAACTTTGACGAATGGAAGTAAAACAGTATCAAATAGTTTTGGTTAATCTTGATCCAACATTAGGAAGTGAGATTCAAAAAACGCGACCTTGTGTTATTATTTCACCAAATGAAATAAATGACAATCTGCGAACAGTTGTTATCGCACCTATGACTTCCTCAAGTAGAAAATATCCTACCAGAGTTAAAGTTAAGCACAACAGTCAAGAAGGCTGGGTTGTAATTGATCAAATAAGAACAATCGACAAAATTCGTATTGTAAAAAAGTTTGGTTCGCTTACAGAAAAGGAAATACTTGAATGTAAACGTGTGATACGCGAAACATTCGTTGACTAATGAAATAATGAATAACAACCCCAAATTCTTAAGCAAAAAAAAACTTAAAAGAATTAGAGAAACGTTTCCGCTCCTTAAAATCTTTTCGCTTCCGTCGGGGCGTGGGATTTCTTCGCTACTGACGAAAACTTCCAAAAAAATGAATTTTCGTCAATAAGAAGCAACAACACCCCAAATTCTTAAGCAAAAAAAAACCTGAAAAGAATTAGAGAAACGTTTCCGCTGCTTAAAATCTTTTCAGGTATCTGCAAGTTAAATAAAACCAAAATGAACAAACGTTTTTGTTCGACCCTCTATTGACGCACAAGGATTTCTTGAGGTTGCTTTTTTAGTTGAGAAATTTTAAAAAAATTTAATGGCACGTTTTCACACCAGTTACTTAAATAAAAAGTCAAAACAAATAATTAGAACTGAAACCAAAAAACAAACGTTAGCGAACTGAATCGGCCTTGAATTTCTAGGTTTTAGCTACCGAACTGAAACTGGTTAATTTTAAGGATTTTTGTAAAAACATCCGCCAAAATCCAGTTTCAGAAAGGAGTTAAAATTGTTCGCAACGAGTTGCAAATAGTTATAGGAAAATGATTTGCGAACAAAAAGAAATTCAGAGCCTTGATTTTTTGATTCTTTTTGATCAAGCAAAAAGAATGGCAATAAAATCAATCTCAACCTGAGATTTGCACCTAATTCTAACTTAGCGTCAGAATTCACTCACTAAAATAATTTTACCTTTGTAAAAATTCCCTTTATGAAAGCTTATGTATTCCCAGGTCAAGGTGCGCAATTCTCAGGAATGGGCAAAGACTTATATGACAACTCTGATTTAGCAAAAGAACTGTTCCACAAAGCCAATGAAATTCTTGGTTTCGACATTATGAAAATTATGTTTGAAGGAACAGATGAAGAATTGAAACAAACGAAAGTGACGCAACCAGCTATCTTTTTGCACTCAACAATTTTGGCGGCGTGTTTAGGTGATGCTTTTCAACCAAATATGGTGGCAGGACATTCATTAGGTGAATTTTCAGCTTTAGTTGCAAATAAAACATTGAGTTTTGAAGACGGTTTGAAATTGGTTTACCAACGCGCAATGGCGATGCAAAAAGCGTGTGAAGCACAACCTTCTACAATGGCAGCAGTTTTGAATTTAGAAGACGAGGTAATTGAGAAAATTTGTGGTGAAATTGACGGAGTTGTTGTACCCGCAAATTACAACTGCCCCGGACAATTAGTAATTTCAGGTGCGATTCCAGCGGTGGAAGAAGCGTGTAAACGTTTATTGGAAGCTGGAGCAAAACGTGCCTTAATTTTACCGGTTGGTGGTGCTTTTCACTCACCTTTAATGGAACCAGCGCGCGAAGAATTAGCAGCAGCGATAGAAGCAACGCAATTTTCTACTCCGATTTGTCCCGTTTATCAAAACATCAATGCAGCAGCCGTTTCTGACCCAGCAGTGATTAAAGAAAATCTTGTTCTGCAATTGACAGGAGCTGTAAAATGGACACAAATTATGCAAAATATGCTTGCTGATGGTTGTACTGAAGTAATCGAAGTTGGACCAGGAAAAGTATTGCAAGGATTATTCAAAAAAGTGAGTAGAGATTTACCGACAAGTAGCGCTGGGTTGATCTAATTAGACACTTTTTCAAAATATTAAATAGCGATGGATACTTCTGTCGCTATTTTTTTTTGAGAATGAGAACGAGTTTTGAAAAATGGAAAAATTCCTCCTTTAATCGGAAAAACTGTCTTCTTATATGGTTATTCGAAAACAACTTGCATTTTCGACTCTTTTACCCAATGAAGAGAATCATTCTGACCACAAGGAGGAATTCTACTTTGTTTTCATTTCAATTTATACTATTCTTAAAAAGTTACCTTAAAGATGTACAAATTTTTGAGAAATTTTAATTCCACAAAATTGTTTCGAGTAACTGAACTTTTAAATCTATTTCTTCACATCAAAACGATCCAATTCCATCACTTTTGTCCAAGCAGCGATAAAATCTTTCACGAATTTTTCTTTTGCGTCATCACTTGCATATACTTCTGCTAAAGCGCGCAATTCAGAATTTGAACCGAAGATTAAATCCGCACGAGATGCTGTCCATTTTACGTTTCCTGTAGTTCGGTCTTTTCCTTCAAAAACCTCTTTTTTGTCGTTTGTTGCTTTCCAAACTACATTCATATCTAGTAAATTAACAAAGAAGTCATTCGTCAATTTATCTTGATTTGCTGTAAAAACACCTTTTGTTGAATTGTCGAAATTGGTATTTAACACGCGCATTCCTCCAACTAAAACAGTCATTTCAGGAGCAGAAAGTGTTAATAATTGTGCTTTGTCAATCAACAATTCTTCTGTTGGAACGGTGTATTGTGCTTTCGTGTAATTTCTAAATCCGTCTGCAATTGGTTCCAGTACAGCAAATGAATTAACATCTGTTTGTGCTTGTGAAGCATCCATTCTTCCTGGTGTGAACGGAACAGCAATTGGAAAACCAGCATTTTTTGCCGCTACTTCAACTCCAGTGTTTCCAGCCAACACAATTAAATCTGCCAATGAAACTTTTTTGCCGTTAGTAGCTTTTGCATTAAAGTTCTTTTGAATTTTTTCTAATGCTGTCAGTACTTTATTCAATTGTTGTGGATTGTTCACCTCCCAATTTCTTTGTGGTAAAAGTGCGATTCTTGCGCCGTTTGCTCCACCTCTTTTATCCGAACCTCTAAATGTAGAAGCTGAAGCCCAAGCTGTTTCGATTAGTTCACTGATTGACAAACCTGATTTTAAAATTTCAGCTTTCAATGCAGTAATGTCTTTCGCATCAATTAAAGTGTGATTTACAACTGGGATTGGATCTTGCCAAATTAACTCTTCTTTTGGTACTTCTGGACCTAAATACAAAGAGCTAGGACCCATATCGCGGTGCGTTAATTTGAACCATGCACGTGCAAAAGCAGCAGCAAATTGATCTGGATTTTCCATAAAACGTTTTGAAATTGCTCCATAAACAGGGTCAAAACGCATGGACAAATCGGTTGTAAGCATTGTTGGTAATTGTTTTTTCTTCGGGTCAAAAGCATCAGGAATAGTTGCAATTCCATCTTTAGCTACCCATTGATGTGCTCCAGCAGGACTTTTCGTCAATTCCCATTCATAAGAAAAAAGATTTGTAAAATAACCATTTCCCCATTTCGTAGGTGTTGAAGTCCACGTAACTTCTAATCCTGAAGTGATGGCATCTTTACCTTTTCCAGTTCCGTAAGTACTTTTCCAACCCAAACCTTGTTCTTCAATTGGAGCTGCTTCTGGTTCTGCTCCAACGCTTGTTGCTGGACCTGCTCCGTGTGTTTTTCCAAACGTATGTCCACCTGCAATCAAAGCAACTGTTTCTTCGTCGTTCATTCCCATTCTGCCAAAAGTCTCACGAATATCTTTCGCCGCTGCAATAGGATCTGGGTTTCCGTTCGGTCCTTCTGGATTCACATAAATTAATCCCATTTGAACGGCAGCCAACGGATTTTCCAACTTGCGACCTTCTGCATAACGTTGGTCATCTAACCATTTTTTTTCTTTTCCCCAATATACATTTGATTCTGGCTCCCAAACATCTTCGCGTCCACCTGCGAAACCAAACGTTTTGAATCCCATATCTTCAAGCGCCACATTTCCTGTCAAAATCATTAAATCTGCCCAAGAAATTTTCTTTCCATACTTCTGTTTAATCGGCCATAGTAATCTTCTTGCTTTATCTAAATTGGTGTTATCAGGCCAGCTATTCAAAGGAGCAAAGCGTTGTTGACCCGCACGAGAACCGCCACGACCATCACCTGTTCGATACGTTCCGGCACTGTGCCACGCCATTCGAATAAAAAATGGACCGTAATGTCCGAAATCCGCAGGCCACCAATCTTGAGATTGCGTCATCAGAGCGCGAATGTCTTTTTTCAAGGCTTCATAGTCCAAACTTTGGAATTCTTTTGCGTAATTGAAGTTAGAACCCATTGGATCGGAAAGTTCAGAATGTTGACGAAGCACTGACAAATTCAACTGATTTGGCCACCAGTCATTGTTGTTAGTTCCGTTCATTCCTTCTTTTTTCACGCCCGCATCGGAAACGCTCGTAGTAGTTGGCGTGTTGCTAACTGCTGTTTGCGCACCTGAAGCAACGCCGTGTCCCATCGGACATTTACCTGAACTTTGGGCAGAATCTTGTGCGTAAATCAAAGGAATTTGCCCCAAGAAAAGCACTAAAAATAACTGTTTCATAATTTAAAAATTAATAATTGGTAAAGTACGAAGGTACAGCCTGTGGAATGTTACAAACTATTGATAATTTCTATACAGTCATTGATTTAGCTTATTTTGAGGGTTGAACGCAATAATTTGGATTACTGATTTGTGAGAATTAAGATTAATTTGGTTTAGGAAATAGACGGAATATTCATTTAAAAGTATATTAAATATTGGGGTAGAGACGACAAGATCGTTAAAAGTAATTGAACGTTACAGGAAAATGAATTCCGTATGAAATTGAATAACAAATGAATCTATTTAACATCCTAAACATTCAGAATAATTCCAATTTGGATTTATTAAAAGCTGCTGCTGTTAAAGAAAAATTGGATGCATTTCTAACCCCTTTAATGAATGAAATGGGTTTAGTTAATTGGGGTGAAAATTTTAAATGAATATTGGTTTAAGGCAAGTGAAGGTTTTGCAATTAAAAAATTTTAACTTCCCTAATGAAATGAATTATAAAAATGAACAGAAACCCTTTAGGTTTTTAAACTATTCTGAGAACCAAGATTTTGTTCTATTCAATTCGAAAAATTATAAAATTAGTGAGAGACGAAAGGATACAATAATTTGTAAAGTTTCAGAAAAAAATATTATCCTTTTCATTGATAATAATTATCTGTAGTATTAACCTATAATTTCGAGGTGGTTAATGAAAATAACTTTTAAATCACTTTGCAAAATCACTTTTCAATTCTTCCACCACTTCTTTAACGGTACGAATTTTAGTAACATGTTCAATGGAAGGTCCAGCGCACCAAACAGTTTTATACGTTGAACTGAAAGCTGCATTTTGTAAACTTTTCATTCCACGCATGAAAGTCAAAGCTTTAAACCATTTTTTCAAACGTTTATTTTTGTTTAACAAGCGCTCCAACCAATTTTGGTCAGTACCTATTTGTTTCACATAAGGCGTATTAATTACTGTACAAGGCGTTCCTGAAAGTTTTGTCGTTTTAACGATGTCATTTGCACCGTATTGCACACACGCATCTTTGTATTCTTTAGAAACAGGTGCTTCTTCTGTTGCAATGAAAATACTTCCCATTGAAACACCATCCGAACCGTATTCCAACATTTGCTTAATTCCTTGTCCTGTTCCGATACCACCAGCAGAAAGAACTGGGATTTTACACGCTTTTTTCAACTCTGGAATTAAATCTTTGTAGGAAATGTTTCCAGCGTGACCTCCCGCTTCTTTACAAACAGCAATAACTGCGTCTGCTCCCAAGGCTTCCACTTTCAAGGCAAATTTCACATCTGTTACATCACAGAAAACTTTAATGCCGTGTTTATGCGCTTTGTTAATTGTTTCCTCCGGTGAACCTAAAGATGTAATGAAAAAATCAATCTTTTCTTCGCAACAAACTTGTAGTTGTTCTTTATACAAGAAATTAGATTGATTTACGATTAAATTAATTCCAAAAGGACCTTTAACTTCCGTTTTGATGTGTCGAATTGCTTTGCGAAGTTCTTCTACTGTTCTATAATTCAACGCGGGAATGGCTCCAGTTATTCCTGATTTGATGCCTTCAATGATCATTTTTTCATTGGAAACTAAAAACATGGGTGCCATGATTACTGGAAATTCAATGTTTAATAGTGAACACAAAGCTGCTTTTTCGGACATAGGATAGTATATTTGTAGGAGACATTAATTTTACGCCCAAAGTTAATGTAATCTTTCTGTAAAATACAGTTCTATTTTTATGAATTTTCGCTTTTTGTTATTTTTTTTCCTCTTGAATTTCAGTGCTTTTACTCAAAAAGGCTATTATGTGGAAGATGATTTGAAATATACCAACGAAGCAATCAATGAAGATTTGTATAAAATCAACGCAGAATTTCAACCTTTCGTTCAATTGGACACAATCGGTTTTTCGGAATTTGGCTTACCGATTTTAACTTTAAAAATACATTCAGAAAGTCCTTTTAAAAAATACCCCATTTGGTTGGTTGGTAATATTCATGCGCGCGAAGACTATAGCTCAAAAATGGTCATGAAATTTGCGAATCTATTTTTGCTTTCAGTTGTTGGGATGGATAGCACGTATGAAAAAGCAAGTCAATATTTGGAATTATTCGATATTTACATTTCTCCAGTTGTCAACCCCGACGGCTTAAAAATCGCTCATGAAGATTGGGTGGGAATCGAGCAATTCAAAGATTCAGTTCTGAAAATCAAACGTATTGATGGTTTAAGCACATGGAAAGCAAACGGTCTTGGTGTTGATTTGAATAGTAATTTCGACGATGGCAATCACCTGTATAAATGTACTTCCATTTCGCAAGAAGTTCCCGCTTCTGAAGGATATAAAGGTTGTTTTCCAGCTGAAGCAAAAGAAACGATTGCGCTTCAAAATTTTGCAAATGAACTCAAACCGATTCTAACGCTTTCTTTTCACACCAAAGGAAATGTACTTTTTTGGGGTGATTGCGATACATACGAAAAATTCAACAACGTCGATAGTTTAATCAGTGGAAAAGTAGCCCGAATGACTGGCTTAAAAATGATGAATTTGTCTTATAATCCAATAACTTATGGTTGTGGTTTAGAAAATTACATTCGAGCAAAATTAGGAATGTTGGCAGTTTGTGTGGAGCTTTCACCTATGACAAGCAGAAGAGAACAACACCCTGACAATCAATTCAATAAATTAGTGTGGTCAAAAGTTGGGCAACTCCCAATAATCTATTTAGAAGAATTGCTGAAAACAAAAGAACTGTGGCCTGACCAAATGAAGGATTATTTTGTGGAGTAATACTAAATCTTTAAATTTTAAATTGCTTAACTTTACTTGTTATTTTATAAAACCTTGATATGCCTTTAATTACCGACATTTCTAAACTAGATCTTAAAAAGCGTTATTCTTATGCCGATTATCTAACTTGGGTTTTTGACGAGCGTATTGAGCTTATCAAAGGATGGATTTATAAAATGAGTCCTGCTCCGAAAAGAAAACATCAAGAGGTGTCATTAAATTTGACTTTAGCGTTTGCGTCTTATTTTAAAACATGTGGGTGTAAAATTTACGAAGCTCCTTTCGATGTTCGTCTAAAAAAGAATAAAGGAATTGATAGTGAAATAGATACTGTTGTTCAACCAGATATTTCTGTGTTTTGCGATTTGACTAAACTGGATGACCGAGGTGCGATTGATGCTCCTGATTTGGTTGTTGAAATCACCTCTGATAGCACAATGAAAAAGGACTACAATGAGAAGTTTAACTTGTATGAAGAAAATGGAGTTCAAGAATATTGGATTGTGAACCCTGACTCTAAAAGCTTGGAAATATTCACCAAAATAGATGGGAAATTTGAATCTGCTGGTGTTTTCAATGTCAACGATGATGTATTAGAGGCGCAATCAATAATGTTCCCAAGTCTTAAAGTAGATTTAGTTAAAGTTTTTCAAGATTAAGATTCAATCCCTGAAAATTGATTGTTTTTAATTCCATCATTCTAGTTTCATTCGTAGCAAAAAATTAACTTTATTCCCTACTTTTGAAATCAAATCAATTCCTATGAAGAAATTAGTTTTAATCGCTTTCTTAACGCTCGCTGCCACTTCTTTAAATGCTCAAAAAATCTTTTCTGTTGACGCTGAATACAAAGCAAATGTGAAAGTATTTGTTGTGGATGCAGAATACAAAGCGGATTTATTGGTGTATAAAGTAAATGCTGAATACAAAGCTGGCTCAAACGATGGAAAATGGTTTTTCGTAGATGCAGAATACAAGGCGCAAAAGAAAATCTACTTTGTTGACGCGGAATATAAAGGAGAATTAAAAGTGTTTTTCGTCGATGCTGAATACAAAGCAGGTTGGAAAAATGCTTCTAAAAAACACTTATTGTACTAAACTTAAAAGTGAGTATCCTAGAGATTATTGCTGTTGTTCTTGGACTTTTATACCTCGTTCTAATTTCATTTTCGCAACGAATTGCTTGGATTTTCGGAATCCTTAGTTCAGCGATTTACGTTTATATGGCGTTTATTGGTGCGATTTACCTTCAAGCAGGATTGCAATTTGTGTACGTTGTACTTGGTATTTTTGGCTTCATCAATTGGGGAAAAAGCGCCGAAACGAAACTTAAAATCTGGTCGCTACGAAAACATCTTTTAGTCGGGATTCCAACGCTACTCTTGGCTTTAACGCTAGGTTTTGTTTTTTCAAAAACGGATCAAAAACTACCGTATTTAGATGCATTTATATCAGCGTTTGCAATTTTGGCAACTTATCTCACTACCAAATCAATCCTTGAAAATTGGCTGTATTGGATTGTTTTAAACTTACTTTCAATGTATTTGTGGCACGAAACTGAACAAGACTTGCAGTATACTGTTTTTCTTTTTGCTGTCAATACCTTAATGGCGGTTTTTGGATATATTTTTTGGCGCAAAAAATGGAAAAGTGAACAAACGAATTAAGATAGCTTTTACAGGTCCAGAATCAAGTGGGAAAACGACTTTAGCAAAACAAATTGCCCAAAAGTTCAAGGCAACTTATTGCGAAGAATTTGCACGACCATTTTTAGAAGGGAAATCAAGTTATACCCAAAAAGATTTAGATTTAATTGCAAAAGGACAAGCGAAATCCTGGGATGTTGAAACTGATTTCTTAGTTGCCGACACTGAAATGACAGTGATTTGTATTTGGTCACTTTATAAGTATGGAACAATTTCCACTGAAATTTCAAGCTTGTTTTCTCATCAACAATTCGATTTACTATTTCTTTGCCGGCCTGATATTCCTTGGGAATATGATGTTTTGCGAGAAAATCCAGAAAATCGAGAAGAATTATTTGACTTATATCATAGTTTTCTACTTGAAAAAAAGCAAAACTTTGTCGTCGTTGAAGGCAATGAACAGCAACGTTTGTCGATTGTTGAAACAGCAATTGCATCACTTTTGAAAAATTAAATTATGAAGAGAATAGTTTTTTTAGCTTTGTTATTTGCCGTTTGTGTCCCGCTTGGTTATTACATTATGAATCAAAAACCAGAAACTGTTTTGCCAGTTATCAATCCGATTGACGTGCAAGAAGAAATGGTTGACCCAGAACTGTTGCGCGTAGGTCAAGGACATAAAGTTAGTAAATTTTCATTTCAAAATCAAGATAATCAAACGATTACAGAAAGCGATGTGAAAGGTAAAATCTATGTCGCCGAATATTTTTTCACTACTTGTAAAAGTATTTGTCCGATTATGAACAAGCAAATGCAACGTGTTCAAAAAGCAATAAAAGGTAACTCAAATGTGAAAATTTTAAGTTTTACAGTTGATCCAGCTGTGGATACTGTTGCACAAATGAAACGCTACGCAACTTCCCACAATTATGTCAAAGGTCAATGGCATTTCTTAACTGGAAAAAAAGAGGATTTATACAGTTTAGCTCGCAAGTCATTCTTTGTTTTAAAACCTGCTGAAGCTCAAAATATTGGTGATGCCGGAAGCGATTTTATTCATACCAATAACTTTGTGTTAGTGGACGGACAAGGAAGAATCAGAGGGTATTATGATGGTACAAACGGAAAAGAAGTTACTACGCTTATCGCCGATATTAAACGATTGGAAGAAGAGTAGATTGAAGGTATGGGCTTTCGCTTTGTTCATTCAGCCTCAAATTGGATTGGGTGAGATTACTTTTCTGAAAAATACAAATTAAAATTCAAATCACATCCTAGAAGGATTCATCCTTTTAGTCGGAAAGACTCTTGGGTTGGGAAATCAGGCGAAAATGCTTTGCATTTTCGCAAACCTCTCCAAAATCCAGTCTTTCCGAACAGAGTTAGGAAACTCTTTTGAATAAGGAATATAATTTAACTCTCAGAAATTTTCAATATTAGCGAATCGAAAGAACTCATAACAACACCGAAGGAAAATCTTATAAAGCGTTGGTATTTAATCGATTAATAATCAATTTGGGATAAAAACGAATGAGCAAAAAGTCTCTTTATTCTAACCTCTAAAAACTAAAAGAAACCCCTAATTTAAAACCATTGATTTGAACAAATTTCGGGTCGTAGCCTGCAGCATCTTGTGGTTTCAAATCATAAAATTTCTGACTTAACGTAAAGTGGCGCTGATAAGCCAACTCAATATTAAATGAACCACCTTGTTTGAGGATAAATCCAAAACCGTGACCAACCGATACAAATAAAGTTGAAAATTCTGTTTTTGGATAATAAAAACCAGAAACAGAACTATTTGGAGTTACTTCTGTGTAAGGCAAGCCAGAATTTTGCAAAAACATGTTTTGGTATTTCAATTCAATTGGAACGTATTTAGAAACATTGGTTTTTCGTAGGTCGTATTCAAAATTATAGCGCGCACCAAAATTATAATACTGTTGGCTCGTCATAACGCCAACCTCAGCAGTTGCACCCAAAAAATGAGTTCTAGTGAAGTATTTTCCAACAGTGCCGTAAACACCTAAACCTAAACCTGTTGTCTCTTTTCTGGAGTTTAAATCATCAGTTTCGATTTTTTCGAGGCCATAAAAATAAGCTGTATTAACACCTAACGAATAACGTAATCCTTTACTTTTTCTTTCATAAAGTCCTTTTTGCTTTTTGACTTTTATCGGGAAATGTTCTTTTTCACGAAAGTATTTATATTCCTCACGACTAAAATTATAGACACGCCCGTAGACATCTTTAAACGAAATTCCACCAAGCTGTGAGTCATACGAAAGTATTTGACCTTTTAGAATGCGATTGTCTTTCAAATAAATAACATCAAACACTTCATATTGAGTGGAGTCTTGTGCTGAAACTGTATTGGAAGCGAATAACAAGAACAAGGCAAATACTAGAAACTGAAATTTATTCATACTTTTTTTGAGGTAAAAGTAACTAGTAATTCAAAAAGTGACCAAAATCTGAAAAAAGTATTTTAGAGAAAAGTAGATTTTTGGATTTGCAAGAGCATCAATCTTAGCATTTAAACCTACTGCAATTAATAATTTTGGTGTTTTTAACTGTATAGCTAAAGCCTAAAACCCACAAACGATTCTACGAGAAAACCGAATTGGAATAAAATTATTTTTTTAGAATATCAATTAGTCAATAAATAACAAGAAACTGCGTTTGAGTAACATGCGAAATTTTGTTTTAATCTTTTTTATTGGCTCCATTCAATCTCTTTTTTCTCAAATTGGAATGGGAGAATGGCGCTTACATGTCACCTCAGCAAAAGCTCTTGATGTTGCAGTTAATGAAACAACTGTTTACACCGCATTTGAAAATGGTCTTTACGTTTTAGACTTATCAAATGGTGAAGAAAAATCTATGATGAATGCTATCAATGGGCTATCAGATATTCAAATCAGTTGTTTGTTTTGGGATGAAATTGACCAATCACTTTTTATTGGGTATGCAAATGGAAACATAGACAAACTCAAAAATAATCGCGTATATAATATTCCTGCGATTCGTTTAGCAAGTGTTCCAAACTCCAAAAAAATCAATCGTTTTGAACGAAATGGTGATTTTATTTATGTTGCTTCCGATTTTGCTGTTTCGCAATTAAATCCATTAAAAAACGAAATAAAAGATACCTACTATCCAACAAACAGCTTGGAAAAAATAAGCGATATTGCTTTTTCAAACGATACTATTTTTGCCCTTTCACCTTCACGTTTACTTTATGGTAAGCTCAACAACCCTGCCCTACCCGATTTTTCACAATGGACTACTGATTTACGATTAAACGCAGCATCTAACCCCAATTTTTATCACGAATTAGAAGCTGTTAATGGAAATTTATACGTTTTATATTCTAACCCAATCTATGGAAATGATTCTGTTTACAAGTTGACTGCAACCGGAAAACAGTTATTAACTAGCCCTGCTTTTTCTTTAGAAATAAACTCAATTAATCAACTTGAGAATCAACTTTCTGTGAACTTAGATGGCGGTTTCTATCTATATAATTCAAACGATTTACAAGTTGGTTCTTATGTTGCCACGAACTTAGGTGTGTTTGTTTCTCCCTCAAGAACAGGAAAAAATGCAATGGGAATTTGGGCTTCGGATCTAAAAGATGGATTAAACTATTTTCCTTCTGAAGTTGCTTTAAAGAATTATCCAATTACCGGAACAAAAAATACATCCTTTTATTCAATGGATTGGCGCAAAGGAAAGTTAGCAATTGCAAGTGGTAGATTGTTGTTACGCTTACCTTCTTTTAGTAAAAATGGGGTTCATTTATTTGAAGATGAAAATTGGGAATTGAAAAGTGAATCAAACGTTGCAGAATGGCAAGGTAAAGATTTGTGGGATATTTTAGATGTTTCAATCAATCCTAAAAACACCAAAGAGTTTGCAATTAGCACTTACTCAAAAGAACCGTTGACAATTTTTAAAGAGGATAGTGTCATACTTTTTAATGAATCAAATTCAACACTGAAATTATCTGGAATCAATAATGGATGGTCATTGGTTTCTGATGTTTGTTACGATGAAAAAGGAAATTTATGGGCTTTAAATGGATATGCCGATAAACCACTAAATGTGCGTGATAAAAATGGAGTTTGGAAAAATTTTGATTGTGGTTTGGCTGCCAGAAATATTTTCACAACGAAGATGATTGTCGATTTTAAAAATATTATTTGGTTCGCTTCCTTAGAGGATGGAATGTTTGGTTACGATTACAGCGGAACATTGGATGATGCAAGTGATGATCGTTATATACATATTTCTACAGGTACTTTGACAGGGGATTTACCTTCTAAAAATGTTACTGCACTTGCTGCCGACTTTGATGGTGAAATTTGGGTGGGAACAGATGCTGGTTTTGGGATTTTGTATAGTGCAGCCAATTCTTTTGACGCAGAAGCTGGAGACTACAATGTGCAACGTGTAAAGGTTCAATTTGAAGGAAATGTTGAATACGTTTTAGGAAATACACATATTACAGACATCGAAGTGGATGGCGGAAATAGAAAATGGATTGCAACTGCAAATGCTGGTGTTTTATTGTTGTCGGTAGATGGATCGGAGATTTTAGAGCAATATACGATGGCTAATTCTCCGTTGATTTCCGACAATGTTTTCGATATTAAATTAGATCAAAAAACGGGAGAATTATACATTATCACGGATAAGGGCTTAGTTTCTGTGCGAACAAACGCCAGTTATGAAGATCCAGAATACAGTGATGTTGTTGTGTTTCCAAATCCTGTTCGACCAAATTATTTTGGACCAATTACCATGCAAGGAATTAGATACAACTCAGATGTTAAGATTACAGATGTTGCAGGAAATTTGGTTTACAAAACAACTTCTAACGGTGGAACAGCAACTTGGGATGGAAAAACACTTGACGGACAAAAAGCAGCAACAGGAGTTTATTTAATCTGGACAGCAACAAACGAAGGAAACGACAAAAAAGTAGGTAAAGTTCTTGTTGTGAAGTAAGGATTTATTAATTCTTGGTTGCACCCAAAATCTTAAACTCTGTTCTTCTGTTTAACTGTTTATTTTCGGGGGTATCATTCGGTGCGATAGGTTGTGTTTTACCATATCCTTTCGCAATCAATCGAGTGGCAGGAATTCCTTTTGTAACCAATGCTTCAACAACAACTTTTGCACGATCAAATGACAATTTCATGTTTTCAGCATCGCCACCAACATTGTCTGTATGACCTGAAATCTCTACGTTAATAGAAGGATTTTGAACTAATAAATCATATAGTTTTCCAATTTCTAACGCAGAAGATTCTGTTAACTCAGACTTTCCTGTTTGGAAAAAGATATTGTTTAAGACAATTTTCTTTCCTTCTTCAATTTTTTGCATTTTAACTTCTTTCTTAATTTCCTGGAAAACAGCAGTATCTGAAACATTAAAGTTTTCTGAATAAAATAAGAAGTTGTCTTTACTCACAGTCATGGAATAATTACGACCTGGTGTTAAAATCACTACGAATTTCCCAGTTGCAGAATTTGAAACATACTCTCCAACTAAGGTAGCACTATCAATATCTTCAACTTTAATAGTCGCTTCAATCGGCAAACCAGAGACCTCATCGATAACGTATCCAACAAAAGTTATCAATGACGATTTTTTCTCTTGTGGATAAACGATTTCATAAATATCATACGATCCCAATCCCCCTTCTCTGTCAGAAGCAATATATCCTTTTAATCCTGATGGAGTTTGCACAAAATAAAGGTCATTTTTCTCCGTGTTAATCGGATAGCCTAAATTTTCAGGCTTGCTCCAAGTTCCATCATCGTTTAAATTTGATTTATAAATGTCAATTCCACCTATTCTTGGCGTGTGGTTGTTTGAACTAAAATAAAGGGTTTTACCATCCGGATGAAGGAATGGAGAATATTCATTTCCATCTGTATTAATTACTCCTCCGAGGTTTTTTGCTGGTGTCCAAATTCCTTTCTCATTTTTTTTCGATAGCCATAAATCTTGGTCGCCATATCCTCCTTCTCTGTTAGAAGACCAAACCATCGTTTTTCCATCTGCAGAAATGGAAACTTGTGCATCCCACGATTTTGAATTAATCATAGAACCTAGGTTTATTGGTGTATTCCAAGTGTTTCCAGTTAATGTTGCACCATAAATATCACAACTTCCATATCCATCTGGCTCGTTGCATCTTCCGCAAACAACAAATTGACCATCACCTGTAAAAGAAGCGATACCATTGTTGTTTTTGGTGTTTACGGGCGTTCCGAAATTTTGAGGAGCACTCCATTTACCGTCTTCCGTTTTCATACTGTACCATAAATCTTCATCAAAAACTCCTTCTTTATTTTTTCCGCCAGTACTTCCTTCACGAGTTGAGGTGAACAACAACATTGATTCATCAGCAGTTACTGAAGGGAAATAATCAGCTTCTACACCATTAATTCCTGAACCAATATTGTTTACTTCTACTTTTTCTGGAGTTAATTTAAGTGCTTGTCCAGCCTTCAATTGCTCTTTATAATTGAGCATTTGTTTTTTCCATTTATTCAATAAATCCTTTTGTCCTGTGCTTAAAGAAAATTTATCTAAGGTGTAATTTAACCACTGAACAGCAGTGTCGAATTCTCCTAAACTTTTATAAGCTAAATACATTCCGACAGGTGCCATAAAATCAACCGTTGGATCAATTTCTAAGGCTTTTTTGAGGTATTTGATTCCTTTAACTTCAGAACTATCTTTCCCATCGTTGACATAGCTCATTCCCAATTTATAAATAAACTGAGCATCTTTCTTTTTAAAGTTTTTAAGTGTTTTATAAGCTGTTTCAAAATTGGAAGTAGCTAATGAATAATTTTTATTGTCGTAAAATAAATTCCCAAGTTGAATATAAACCTTAGCCTCTACTTCATCTTCCTCTAACATTCCTTTGGGAAGTTTTTCATTTAAAAAAGGCGCATCATTTCCAATTTGAGTTCTAAGTTTTTCCATTGCTTTAAGAAACGATTTATCCTTCGCTTTTGCTTGAGCGTCTATAGATTTGTGACCCCAATAACAGGTGACAAATGTAATATGAGAACCTTTTGCACTGTATGTTTTAATTATTTTTCCTTCTTTATCTTTTACCTCTAATTCTAATTCAGTTAAACCTTTTCTGTGACCAACAGGAATTCCCACAAGTGCTGCCGTTCCTGCTGTACCGATAGAAGTTGCTGTACAAAAGACAAACCACAATGGATTTCTAGCCACTTTACTTTTAATCTCTTTTAATTCAAAGGACCCCATATTTTCCTTGTCTAAACCCAAAGAATCTTTAGCCGTTAATTGACAAACATTCTCAAGCATTTCATACTCATAAATTCGTTGTTCAGTTAAATCTAAATAAGAAGAACTATTCACCTTTAATTCAACTGGTTTGACTTTGGTTGCAATTTTATCTTCTGAGGGTTTTAAATCGATTGAAGAATAACTTCGGCAACCAACAGTTAAAAATAAAATTGATATGATTAAAATTGAGTATAACTTATTCATTGTTAATGGGTTTTGCATTCTAAAAAGAAGATTTCTAATCCTTATATTCCGAAGTTAATAATAATGTTTTAAAAATGTTAAAAAAACTAAAACTTGTTCGTTTGTAAACTGTTCATTCAACACGATTTTAAACCAAATATCAACCTAAGAACCTAAATTTTAACAAAATAAGACTTCAATTAAAATAGAATTGCTGATTAAAACTTGATGAAATAGTTTATATCTTGTTATCAATTCTTAAAATGGCGTTTAATCAAAATTCAATTCGTATCTTCGTTTTCTATGGAAAAGAAATTTCAATTCAACTATCAGTTATTAGAGTCTTGGAAATCATTGGAGGAAGAAGAACGTTATTTGGTTTCAAAAGCCTATGAAGCCATGAATCGAGCTTATGCTCCTTACAGTAAATTCAAAGTTGGCGCTTCTGTTCAATTATCAGATGGGACGGTTATATTGGGAAATAATCAAGAGAATATTGCTTATCCTTCCGGTCTTTGTGCGGAGCGAGTTGCTTTATTTTATGCTGGAGCTAACTTTCCAAATGAAGCAGTTGAAACGATAGTTATTGTAGCGAAAGGGGATTTAATGCCAGACAAACAGTTGCTTTCACCTTGTGGGTCGTGTCGGCAAGTGATGTTAGAAACCGAAAACAGACAACAAAAACCGATGAAAGTCATTCTTATCAATCAAGATGATCGCACGATGGTTATTGAATCTGTTCAGCATTTATTGCCTTTTGGCTTTGGGACTTTTAATTGAAAATGATTTCTATTTTCCAAAACTCAATGGCAATATTTGAACTAGGTAAGAAATCTCTTTTTGTGATTATAACCTTTTAGTATACGAGTTATTATGTAAAAATTAAAAAGTCTTATATTGATTATTTCAAACTTTAAATCAAATAAACGTTAAAGAAATTAAGTAACAGTTTGTGAGTTTTATTTTTGTTGAAGTTAACGGATGATAAAATCTTCCACTTATTATTCTTCAAAAATCACCAGTATGAAATGTCCAAATTGTAATCTAAATCTTGTAATGTCTGAACGCAGTGGAGTTGAGATTGATTATTGTCCAGAATGTCGCGGTGTATGGTTAGACAGGGGCGAATTGGATAAAATAATTGAGCGATCAAATCAAGCCCAACCGAAAGAGGTAATTATTAAAGAATCTGACAAAAGAAAGTATTCATCTGATGATTATAAATACAAATCAGATAACGACTACAAATACAAAAAGAAAAAAGGTTTCTTAGGCGATTTATTTGATTTTTAGGAGCTTGAATTCTCAAACCCTCATTCTCAAATTAGATAATTAGCACATTGATTAATTAGCACATTATCTAATTAGAATTAACGAATTCAGCGCTTTAACGCTTCTTCCACCCAAGATTTCCCCCAATTCTCATATTCTTCAGCTGACCATAATTCAGGGTAGAAAATGCGTTTTTGGAATCTTGGAGGTAAGTATTTTTGCCAGTTAGTTCCACCTGTAGCAGCAATATCGCTCGTGTCTTTTGCTAAATATCTCACAGCAGATTTATAATGAGCTAAAGGCCAATTGACATTGACGTTTGTATCGTTTGTGCGTAACGCTTCTTTCACTTCTGGTTTAGCTTGGTCTTCTATACTCAAACGCAAGTAACTTTGCCACAAGTTTTTATCTCTACATTTTTCACCTAAAGCAATAAAGGAGTCTTTGTATTTTTCTTCAAATTGTATTAAAGTTAAAGTCTTTTTACCTGTCTCCACTTCTGTAGCACCTGCTTTCCAGTAAATGTATTCAAACATTACGTCAATTGCGTCATTGTTGTTGAAGTTCGCTCGTTCATCTTTTGCAACCAAGTTGATGAAATCTGTACTGAAAATCTCGATATAACGGTATTGCGCTGATTGAAAACCACTTGCAGGAAGTAATGACATTCTAAATTTTAAAAATTGATCGCGGTCCATTCCTTGTATCATAATCTCAAAACTTTTAATCAAAGCTTCAAAATAGCGGTTGATTCTTGAAACTCTTTCTACAAAAAATTTAGCATCAATATTTTCTTTATTTCCAATTTGTTCAAACTCAAGAAGTGCTAATTTAAAGTATAATTCGGTGATTTGATGGTACATAATAAACACCATTTCATCAGGAATTTTAGTTTTAGGTTTTTGTAAACTCAACAAAGTTTCAAGTTCGATGTAGTCCCAATATGTAGTAACATCAGCATATAACAATCCATCTAAATAAGAAAGTAAATCTTGACCTAAAGCTCCATATTTTTCATTAAGTAATTCAAGTCGCTGTTTGATTTCAGGAGTAATTTCCATTGTATTGAGTTTAACGTATAATAACTTATTCGAAATTACATATTTTTCAGCTTTGATTATCTTTGAGCAAATAATAAAATGATAAATTACAACCCCAAAAACTGGATTACGCTCATCTTTTCATTTGATAAAAGCGACACATTCAGAATGTTATGGAAGGAATTGGTTTATATTGGGCTGCTTTCGTCTTTAATCACTTTTCTTGAAATTCATTTTTTCCCAAAGGCGGAAGGGCTAAAAAACTTGATTGCCGTTTATTCGTTGCTTGGTTTTGTGATTTCCTTGTTGCTCGTTTTTAGAACAAATACAGCCTACGATCGCTGGTGGGAAGGCAGAAAAATTTGGGGTGGAATTGTAAATGATAGTAGAAATATTGCCTCGAAATTGAATGCAATTTTAGGTGATAACCTTTCTGAAAAAAAGTGGTTCGCAGCGATGATTTCCAATTTTTCTTACGCCAGTAAAGAGTATCTAAGAGGAAGTTTTAATCTCGAAGAATTAGTTTTACAAAATAACCAAGATAAATTGGCGATTCAAAATGCGGAACATAAACCGCTTTGGGTTATTAAACGTATCCGAGAACGAATAACTGAACTTTATAAACAAGGTGTAATCAAACCAGAAGATTTATATGTTTTGGACAAGAATTTGAATGCTTTGATTGACGCTATCGGTGCTTGTGAACGCATCAAAAACACACCAATTCCTTATTCTTATAGTTTGTTCATCAAGAAATTTATCTTCATTTATGTAATCACTTTACCGCTAGCTTTCGTCAACTTGTTCGGCTATTATTCAGCATTAATAGCAACGTTTGTATTTTACGCTTTGGTGAGTATGGAAGTCTTAGCAGAAGAAATTGAAGACCCTTTTGGTGAAGATGATAATGATTTACCTACTGACCAAATCAGTGCGACCATTCGAAAAAATGTAGGTGAGTTGATGGGTGTTTAAAAAAAACCGACGCTTTTTCTGAAAGTTCAATTTTCAAAAAAAAGTGTCGGTTTTAAGATTTGTATTATTAAATGATTCTTTTATTGAATCACAATTTTAGATGATAAAGCTCTGTTATTCAAAAACATATTTACAACATAATATCCTTTTGGTAATTGATTTGCGAAAGAAACAAATTCTGAATTTTCGCCAATTTTCGCGATTCCAATATTTCTTGCAATTACAGATTTACCTGTTAAATCAACAATATTAATGTGAATTCTATCCGCTTTCAAACTATTAAAGTTTAACTGAACTCCATTTTTTTCTGCATTATAAGAAGCTTTAAAAAACGACTTGAATTCATTTTCTTCTATTCCTGCTGTTGACGGTGCCGTAATCACATGTTGAGAAAGATAGATTACGTCTCCATTATCATTATTATTACCATTTGCTTTATTGGAAGAAACATAAAAAGTAACGTCTCCAACGTTTGTTGCGGGTGCTGTCCAAGTCCAAGACCAAAGTGGAGTTGAACTAGAATTGCTCGTACTTTTGTGATTTGCATATTTTCTTTGTCCACCAGAAACTGTTGAAGTATTTACTTGAGTTGTTGTTCCTGCTGTAAAATTACCTGCCATTGCATTTGATGCTGATAAAACTGTTGATTGAAACCCTTTTTTTGCAGGATTTGATGCCATTGCTAAATTAACCGTGTAAGTTTCTCCTAGAATATAGGATGATACTGGGTTGTTGTTTGCATCTAAAACTGTAAAGACATTTTCAGTTGTTCCTGCTTGTGTTGAACCGCTATGACAAGCTGTACAATTTTGCTCACCTGGTGCACCTGTTCGAGCAGCTGGACTTCCTCCTCCATTTAATGGACTTTTGTGAAATTGATTCAAATTCGTTAATTCACTTCTAAAAGCGAAGAAACCAAGCGATGTTGTTAGAAGTACAACTGGAAGTAAAAGTTTTTTCATAATTTAATTATTGTATTAGTTGCTATTTGACTCTTTGTGGTTCTTAAACGTTGCTTTTGCTTATAAATGATTAATAATTTTTTGAATTGGAGCATCGAAAGTAATCATTAAAAAGTAGCGAAATACTTTGCAAATTACAATTAGTAATTTTTTACCTCTTCCGTCTATTCTCCAACCAACTAGGTATTTGCTTTTCAGATTTAGTTTTTTCTTCTCCTAATAGTTTCTCAATCAAATCTGGACGTTTTGCTTTTTCTAATCGCTGTTTAATCCACGCCTGGTTTTCGCGTTTGTACCAGAAAAAGAAACGATTTTGATTCAATTTTTCTTCTTTGGTTTTAACCGTTTTAACTGGTTTCAAGGTGTAAGGATGAACGCCAGTATAGTATATCACCTCTGCAACGGTCATTGGAGTAGGTGTGAAATCTTGCACTTGTTCCAATTGAAAACCCATATCTTTCGTTTCTGCAGCCAAATTTGCCATGTCTTCCTCCTCACAGCCTGGATGCGACGAAATGAAGTAAGGAACCAATTGCTGTTTCAACCCATGTTTTTCAGAGATTCTATCGTATTTCTCTTTGAACTTATGGAAATATTTAAACGACGGCTTGCGCATAACACGTAAGGTCGCATCTGAGGTATGTTCCGGTGCCACTTTCAATCTCCCGCTGACGTGTCGTGTAATGACTTGCTCAATGTATTCGTCGTGGTTGCCGTCTTCGTTATTTTTATTGAAGTCATCTACCAATAAATCGTAGCGAATTCCAGAACCAACAAACGCTTTTTTAACTTTAGGATTGGCGTCTACTTTGCGATATAATTCTGTCAAAGGTTTGTGAGACGTATCCAAATTGCTACAAATCACAGGATGAATACAGCTCGGAGAAGTACATCGCGCACAAATCGCTTCGTCTTTCCCTTTCATCTTATACATATTCGCTGAAGGACCACCTAAATCAGAAATGTAGCCTCTAAATTCAGGGTGATTTACGACTTGTTCTACTTCTGCTAAAATCGATTTTTCACTTCTTGAAGCAATAAATTTCCCTTGATGCGCGGAAATCGTACAGAAACTACAACCACCAAAACAGCCACGATGCATGTTGATGGAAAACTTGATCATATCATACGCTGGAATCGCACCTCGTTTTTTATATTTCGGATGTGGCATACGGGTATAAGGCAAATCAAAGGATTTGTCCACCTCATTTTCCGTCATCGTTTTGTAGGGCGGATTGATTACCAACGTTTCATTACCAACATGTTGAATAATGCGGTTCGCTTCCCATTTATTGGATTCAACTTCTACGATTTTGAAGTTGGCAGCGTATTTAATTTTATCTTGTAAGCAGTCTTCGTGACTTGCTAATTCAACTGTTTCCCAGTTTTTGTTTTTGGGTAAGTCTAATTCTTTTTCTTGCAAAAAAGCAACTTGTTTTAAGGTTTTAGCTTGATTAAACGGCACACCTTTTTTCAATAATCGCAACAATTCGCGTAAGGGTTGTTCGCCCATTCCATACACCAATAAATCAGCTTTTGAATCTACTAAAATAGATGGCATCAATTGGTCTTTCCAGTAATCGTAATGCGTTACACGACGTAAAGAAGCTTCAATACCACCTAAAAGCACAGGCACATCTGGAAATAAATCTTTTAGAATGTTACTGTAAACAATCGACGCATAATCGGGACGAAAACCTGCTTCACCACCAGGTGTGTAGGCATCTGTGGAGCGCAAACGTTTATTTGCTGTGTAATGATTCACCATCGAATCCATGCAACCAGCAGTTACACCAAAAAACAAACGTGGTTTTCCCAATTTCTTGAAATCGCGCAAATCGTCTTTCCAGTTAGGTTGCGCCACAATTCCGATTCGTAAACCTTCGTCTTCAATGATGCGACCAATCACCGCCGTTCCGAATGCAGGATGATCTACGTAGGCGTCACCAGATATTAATATCACATCAAATTCTTCCCAGCCACGCTTTTCTGCCTCTTTCAAGGACATAGGTAGCCAGTCGGATAATGGTCGTTCGTTATTCATGGTCCAAAATTACGGATAGAAGTTGAGATTGTGCGATTTATACCAAAGATTGGGCTTTATAAAATCATTGTGAAAACGTTATGCTTGTTTCAAAAAAGTTAGGGATTGAATGTGTAAATAATAGGGTTTATGAACGATTTAAATTTTATGTAATCTCGGAATTTTATCTATGTAATTTCGGAATAATCTTTATGTAATTTCGGAATTTACCAAATTAAAACACTGTAAAACAATCATTTAAATAATTAATTAAATTTTGGGAAATTTTCAAGATCTTTCCAAGAAACAATTGTTTCGTTTGTACGGTTTTGGGTTTCATCGAAATAATTCACCATGTGATGGATCAATTGATAATCAGTAATAAATTCATCTAAGTAATGAAGTGCTTTAATATGCTCTGATCTAACGGTTAGTGAAGCTTTCATTTCAAAGCAATGGAGTTTTTTTCCATCCGCAATTAGCAAATCAATTTCATTTTGATTGCTGTCGCGCCAGTAATAATAATTCAACTGATTACCCTTTGCGTTTTGTGCTTTCATTATTTCGAGTAGTACATAATTCTCAAAAATTGCTCCTTTGTAGGAAGATGTAGCTATTTCATCCTTGCTTTTAATTCCTAATAAGTAGCAAAGTAGGCCTGTGTCATAAAAATACAATTTCGGAGTTTTTACAACTCGTTTTGGCAAATTTGTATGCCACGGTTCAAGGGTAAATGCAATGTAACTTGTTTCTAAAATTGACATCCAACGTTGAACGGTTTTACTATCAATATTTAGTTTTTTAGCAATTTCTGAAGCGTTGAATTGTTGACCTGCATAATGCGCTAATAACGAAAGTAGCTTCCGAAAAACCTTGATGTCCTGTACATTCAAAATGGTTCGAACATCACGTTCAACATACGTTTTGATGTAACCAGGATAAAAATCCTTTGGCGCTATTTCCATATTGTACAGCCGTGGATAAGAACCAGCAAATAATTCTTCTTCAATTGTTGTTTCCTTTACTTGAGAAATCTCAGAATGATTCAATGGAAGTAGTTCCATCAAATAGACTCTTCCCGCCAATGATTGTGTGATTTTTTCAAGTAATAAAAAATTTTGAGAACCACTTAAAATGTAATGACCAGCCACATTAGATTCATCAACAATTTGTTGAATGTAGGAAAACAATTCAGGTGCATTTTGAACTTCATCAATAATGACATAACAATCATAAATAGCTAAAAATCCGCGTGGGTCTGTTAGTGCAAATTCTAAGTTCTGTGGGTTTTCCAATGATACATAACGGTAAGTAGGAAAACTCATTTTAGCAAATGTCGTTTTTCCCGATTGACGTGGACCCGTAAATACGATGACAGGAAATTTTTCCGCCATTGCTTTTGCTTTATCAACTGCTGTTCTTGTAATCACATTTCAAAGATAATTAATTTTATGCAATCTCGGAATTTTATCTATGCAATTTCGGAATAATTATTATGTAATCTCGGAATTTGTTGTATGTAATTTCGGAATTTTTTATTTTAAGTTATTGAATTTTAATGCTTTTATTTCATTTATGAATTTTAGTTTTTATCAGATTATTTTTTTTGTTTTTATTCGAGTAATAAAGATAAAAAACAAACCGAATCCGAAACAAATTAGACCGCTTTGAAGCACCCATAATGGTAATTCTAAAGGTATATCAAGATGTGTGGTGATTCCCATTATGCGCGAAAGTCCACCGGGAAGAACAAGTAATTCGTCATTGAGGTAAGTCAACATATTTTCAAGGCCGATAAAATACACACTTGCGCCACTAACTAAATACATCATTCCTTGCACGAGCAGTACTTTTCCAAAAGCTTGAAATCCGTTGTCTTTTCGCTTGAATTCGAGCCATAAACGCAAATAAATCCAAGCAGAGATAAGAATCCAAATGGTGAAAAATGCAGTTCTGAAATTCTCTGAAGTCCAAAATGGTAACCAAAAAGAAATAGGACCTCGAATGGCAATCGCAAGCATCGGGAACAGTAGCAAACTCAAGCTTAACAAAACAATCGGCCACATCCGTTGCGCAATAGACAAAATATATTGACCTAAAAGTAGGCGAATTGTTAGTAGGTAAATTAAAAACAAACTGAAAAGCCAAGTTGTAAATATCGGTGCTAAAAACGCGGAGAAGATAAGCAATGCCAACAATAACCAAAGGACCAAAAACCGCATATTTCGAGTGAGTGCCATTGCTATTTTTATATTTTGAGGTACAAAAACACTACTGATTAATAATCGTCCATCTGGATTTCGCGATAATCTAAGAAGCTGTAATCCAAAAATTAACAACCAAGAAAGTGCTAACCAAGAGACGAGTGTTGAACGTTCTAAAATTTCAACTCCGTGCGCTGCTTCGGTAAATGAATAAGCAGGAAAATCAAGGTTTTTACCATATTTTAGTTGGTGTTCTTTTGCTCGAATTTTAAAAGTTGCCAATGCTTTTTGACCTGTGATTTTTGAAGCTTTATTTCCAGTTGCAATCCAGTCATAATATGCCAAAAAGAAAGTGCGATATGCTCCCAAGGTTTTAAAAAGTTGCTCTTGATATTTAAATGCAGCTATCAATTTTCGAAATTCGGCTTTGTTTTTTGTCACTTTTCCAGCAAGGTTTTCCAACTCTTTTCGCATACGAATGGTGCTTGAAATGGCTTCATCTCCTTTTTTAATGGCTAGTTTGATTTTACCGCTACTCACGTGATAAATTGCACCTAAGGCCGCACTTGAACCACCAACAATATCCCACTCAAAAATCCATAGCATCGGCGGAGGCTCCAATCCCAAGGCTTTGACATACAATTTTGAATAATTTCCAATGTACAATCCTTTTTCAATTGCCTCGTGAGATGCTAACAACACTTCACTGACTTTTTCTTTTACTTGTGGATTTGTACCAAATTTTTCTGACACCCAATTCTGAGTAATCGAATCAATCGATTGATTTGGGTTTTGTGCAAGTTGTGTTAAAGCATACACATTGGCGTCTGTGATGGTATTGAAACCGTAAAATGGGTACGTCGAAAGTGGACCTGCGCGCAATGGACCGCCTTCTTGCGACCACAACCACATTCCTTGAATGCGCGGATTTTTTCGATTCAATTGCACCAAAGATTGCTGATGTAAAAGAGCGACATAATTCGGCAAAGCGCCCAAACCTTCAAATTCTCTTCGCGCTTGAAATTCAACAATTCGATTCTGTTTTCCTTGGTATAAAGTGCTATTAAAAGGAAGCCAACTGTAATAATCACCGTTGCAATATTTCGTGGAAATGATGAGGTTCGGCGAGCTTTGTTTTCCTAAAACTTCTTGATAAGTCACTGGATTGGTGTGCATATCACCAATTTCTCCAACACCAACCGACCACGAGCGAAAAATGATTTTTTTGTTATAACGTTCCGCAACTTGTAAGAATTGATGCAACATTAATTCCACCGCCTTTTTATCCTTCACATAGAGTTCACTGAAATAATCCCAGCCCGGTTTGTTGTAAACACTTCCCGCTTCTCCAATACGAATCATTAAGCCTTCTACGTTGGGCATATTTTCAAAAAGTTCTTCTAAACCTGCTTGATAGACTTTCCAAAATTCCTTTTGCTGCACGTCAACTTTTCCAAATCGCTTCTTGAAATAAGCTTTCAAAGGCTTTGTTAAAGTCACCATATCCGTGTAGAGGTAGGTTTTTAATCCATTGGAATTTGCTATTTCTGCCAACGAATTAAAGGCAGTTCTTAGCGCTAAATGTCGTTTGATATAAGGTGTTTCTGCTGAATAAATCAACGACTGATCGGGATGTTTTGAGAAGGTGACAAATTCAAGAAACAACGGAAGTACGATTCCATTCATTCCTAAATCGCCCATTTTCTGGGTGTAAATTTCAGTTTGCGCTTGAATCCGTTTAAAGGAATTTTCTTTTACAAAAGGATAATTTTCCAGTAATAAATCCTCAAAACGATGAACGTTGTGCTCGTAATTATTACCCCAATTTGCAGTGTCGGGTAGAATCCCAACGCCACCAAAATCAACAAGTCGTAAGCTTAAAGAATCAGCTTTTTTTTCTGGAATTTTTTCATGAGATTCAATTTTCTTCGCTTTGAAAGAAATCTTCAAAAACCCATTGATTTCTTGTGAAACCCACCAGCCGAAGAAACCCGTTGTAAGAACAAAGCAAAAAATCAAAATCTTGGACATAGAAAGCTGGTTAACGTTGTTTGTAAGGTGAAATATACGAAAGACTTTTCAGATTGGAATTGGTTGGAGATGAAAAGGTATTCTACTTAACAAGATTCCTTAATTTGGTAACAATTACATGTTTCTTTAATTAAAATAAGGCTATCTGGTTTCAAAAGAAAGGACAATTTTAAAAGTATATTTTTCGAAACGAAAAGTACAGATTCATAACAACTTTTAATTAATGGTTAGGGTTTCTCCAGTTGTTGTTGTTTTGTTAATACAATTTGGGAAAGCGTTAGATCGTTTCAAGGTTCATAATCGAGGTTTTTCAAAATTTAACATCGCAGTTAGCCCATGTTAATGAGAATGATAAATTTTTGAAGTAACGATGAGTAAGGGGTTTTGCAACGGTCTTAGTATATTTGCACTTCAAATTAATCAATACTTTTTGATGACAAAACTATCCGACAAAACTATCCAGATTTTAATTATCATAATCGGAAGTTTTCTTTTCATTCCTTTTATTGGTCAAAGTCATTTATTTGATTGGGACGAAATAAATTTCGCGGAAGCGGCTCGCGAAATGTTGGTTACCAATGATTGGCTAACGGTTCAAATCAACTATTTACCTTTTTGGGAAAAGCCACCTTTGTTTATTTGGATGCAAGCACTTTCAATGAAGCTTTTTGGAGTCAATGAATTTGCTGCTCGCTTTCCTAATGCCATTTGTGGAATTGTGACTTTATTGGTGCTTTTCCGTTTGGGACGTTCGATTTTAAATTCAAAACTTGGACTCCTATGGGCGCTACTTTACGCTTGTTCAATTCTACCTTTTATCTATTTTAAATCAGGAATTATCGACCCTTGGTTCAATCTCTTTATCTTTCTTGGAATTTATAATATTTCAGCCTTTACACGCTCAACCGACAAGCTTAATCGCTACCGATTCGTTGGGCTAGCTGCTTTGTTTATTGGGCTAGCTGTTTTATCTAAAGGTCCTGTTGCTTTGTTGATTTTTGGTTTGGTAACTGTGATTTATTTTATAGTCAAAAAGTTCAAAGTGAAATTTAATCTGTGGCACATTTTATTGTTTTTAATAATTTCTCTTTTCACTGGTGGATTTTGGTTCATTCTTCAAATGCTCAATGGAAACCTCGAAATTATAAAAGACTTTTTTGTTTATCAAGTTCGCCTTTTTCAAACGGAGGATGCTGGTCATGGAGGCTTTTTATTTTATCATTTTGTTGTTCTTTTTATCGGCGTTTTCCCCGCTTCGATTTATGCCTTTTTATATTTCAAGCGCTTTCAAAAAGAGGAACGACTCGTTTTCTTTGAGTTTAAAACATGGATGGTTATTCTGTTTTGGACGGTTTTAATTTTATTTACAATCGTAAAAACGAAAATCATTCATTATTCCTCTTTAGCTTATTTCCCGCTCACTTTTTTAGCTGCCTATTATATTTACAAGCTTTTAGAGCAAAAAGAAACGCTACCAAAATGGATTAAAACGATGTTGCTTTCACTCGGTTTCGTTTGGTCTTTGATTGTAGTTGCTTTGCAATTTGTGGCAATGAACAAAGAAAAAATTACCGAAATGAATGTGATTAAAGATGATTTCGCTGTAGGAAATTTAAAAGCTCAAGTTCATTGGACTGGTTTTGAATTTCTGATTGGTGCGTTGTTTTTTGTAGCATTACTGTTTATTTTCCTTTCCAAACGATTTACCACACAAAATCAAATCATTGCTTCATTGATTGCGACACTTTTATTCATTTATTCAACTGTTGTAGTAATTGTTCCAAAAGTTGAAGGATACACACAAAATGCTGCAATTGAATTTTATAAAAGTCGTCAAAATGAAGATTGCTACGTGAAAACTGTTGGTTTCAAAAGTTATGCAGATTTATTTTACACAGCAAAAAAACCGACCAAAAGCTTAAATTCAAACCTAGAAGATTGGTTGATTTTTGGTGCGATTGATAAACCTGTTTACTTCGTAATGAAAAACACTAGAAGTGAAGAATTTACAAGAAACTTTCCACATATAAACCGAATTGGTGAAAAAAATGGGTTTGTGTTTTATAAACGTGAAGTGGAGTAATGCAAACACTTATACCGACGAACGCACAAAATGTCTTGTAGAAAATTCAAAATTATTTTGTCTGATTGCTGTCGGTATTATACCAAAGATGTTTTTTTTCTCGGACAATTTTCTTGTTAATTGGTATTAAAACTACTTTATTCAATCAAAAAAACGGGTCATTACAACCCGTTTCTCCTCTTATAGTAGATTAATAATTAAGCAATTACTCCTTGTTCTATTTCAGAATCTAGGTACGATTGAACGATGTCAATTGCATTGTCTATTACGTCACTCAAAGCAACGATAAATGTTCCGTCTTGCGCTAAAGAAATAGCGTGGCGAATTGCTTCCGTTTCCAAAGTCACTACTTCGTATGTTGTTTCCTTGTCAGCTTGTGCAATTCCCTCCAAAATTAATCCAACAATTTCTTCTTCTGTTCTACCACGTAAATGTTTTTCTTGACGAATTACAATGTGGTCAAACATATTTCCAGCGATGCGAGCACACTCACGAATGTCTTCGTCTCGTCTGTCTCCAACTCCAGAAATGATACCAATTTTACGCGTTGCATCCACTGACTTCAAGAAATCTTCAATTCCTCGATAACCATTTGGATTGTGAGCAAAGTCAATCATAACTTTGAATTTCGAGAACTCAAAAATGTTCATTCTTCCTGGAGTTTGTGCAGCACTAGGTAGGAACGTAGCCAATGAAAGTTTGATATCTTCTGTTTTGAATCCGTATAAGTAAGACGCTAAGGTTGCTGCCAAAACGTTCGCAATCATAAATTTCGCTTTTCCGTTCATTGTCAATGGAATATGCGTTGCGCGCTCTACACGGAATTTCCAATCTCCTTTTTTGATAGTGATGAATCCATTTTCGTAGATTGCTGCAATTCCACCTGCTTTACAATGTTCTACAATCGCTGGCGCATTTTCGTCAAGGCTGAATAAAGCAACATTACAACGTAAATTCTTAGCGATTTCTAAACAGTTTTCGTCTTCACCATTCAACACAGCCCAACCGTCTTTTTTAACACTTTCCACAACAACTGATTTCACGCGCGATAAATCTTTCAAATCGTGTATGTCGCTGATTCCTAAATGGTCTTCTTGAATGTTAGTAATCACACCAATATCGCAACGGCTGAAACCTAATCCAGAGCGTAAAATTCCACCGCGAGCTGTTTCCAATACGGCGAATTCAACGTTTGGATCTTTTAAAATATATTCAGCACTTAAAGGTCCTGTTGTATCGCCTTTTTCCATCATGTGGTTTTGGATGTAGATTCCATCAGAAGTGGTAAATCCAACACGGAAACCGTTATTTTTAACGATGTGAGAGATTAAACGTGTTGTTGTTGTTTTTCCATTAGTTCCTGTAATTGCAATGATTGGAATACGTGAAGCTTTTCCTGGAGAATACAACATATCGATTACTGGAGCCGCAACGTTTCTTGGTAAACCTTCAGAAGGCGCAAGATGCATACGGAATCCTGGAGCTGCATTTACTTCCAAAATAACACCACCATTTTCTTTCAATGATTGTGTAAGATTAGGAGCCATTATGTCAATACCACAAACATCTAAACCGATGACGCGCGAAATACGCTCTGCCATGAAAATATTTTCAGGATGCATTAAGTCGGTTACATCGATGGAAGTTCCACCAGTACTCAAATTCGCAGTTGATTTCAAGTAAACGATTTCACCTTCAGCTGGAACACTATCAACAGTGTAATTTAATTTTTCTAGTAATTCTAAGGTATCGCGGTCGACGTCGATTTCTGTCAATACGTTTTCGTGACCGTAACCTCTACGTGGATCTTTGTTTGTTTCTTCAATCAACGCTTGAATGGAGTCTTTTCCATTTCCAACCACGTGAGCCGGAACACGTTGTGCAGCAGCAATGACTTTATTGTCGATAACTAAAACTCGGAAATCGTAACCCGTAATAAATTTCTCTACGATAACACGACGCGAGTATTTTTTTGCATATTCTAATCCCGCAACAGCATCTTCCCAATTCGTCACATTAATTGAAGCACCTTTTCCATGGTTTCCGTCTAATGGTTTCAAAACGATTGGATAACCAATTGATTTAATTGTTGCCTCTAAATCTTCTTCGTCCACGACGATGTCACCTTTAGCAACAGGAATCGAAGAAGCGTCTAACATTTTTTTCGTTTGCTCTTTATTACAAGCAATGTCCACAGCGATATTTGACGTTTTGCAAGTTATAGTTGCTTGGAAACGCATTTGGTTGATTCCATAACCTAATTGAATCAAGGAATTTGTTCCCAAACGAATCCAAGGAATATCGCGCGCAACAGCTTCGTCCACAATACTACCTGTACTTGGTCCGAGGCGTACTTTTTCACGAATTTCTCGCATTTTTTGAATATCTGCTTGTAAGTCGTAATCTGTGCCTGCGATTAAAGCTTCCACTATCCTAACTGCGGATTCTGCAGCAAACAACCCCACTTTCTCTTCAATATAATTGAAAACAACGTTGTAAACTCCTGGTGTTTTTGTTTCACGAGTGCGTCCAAAACCAACGTCCATTCCCGCAAGTGTTTGGATTTCTAATGCAACATGCTCGATGACATGCCCCATCCAGGTTCCTCTATCTATGCGTTGAAAGAAACCACCTTTACAACCTTCCGAGCAACGGTGGTCAATTAAAGTTGGAATCATTGCTTCAATGCGTTCTCTAAATCCTGGTATTAAGTTAGTTGGCTTTTGTTCCATATCCTCTAAATCGAGGCGCATTTGGATTAATTTTTTACGCGTGATGCTCCAAATATTTGGACCGCGAAGGGCTTGAATTTTTAATATCTTCATGTGTTTCTGAGTTGAAATTTTAGTTTAGAAACTTGAAGGTAAAAAAAAGATTTAAAATTTGAAATATTTCAGCCACTTTCTGATCAAAGTTTAATTTCTTAAACTACATTGGAGATCAAAACTTGGGGATCTGGAATAAAAACTAAACTAATTCTACTACATAATTTTTTAAAATGAAGCACCCATTAAAAGGTAATCTGACACTTTTCGGATTGAATGCTATTACGAAGTTCTTCTTTCGATAAATGATAAAAATCGGATTTTAACAAAGTGCGTTTTTCTTTAGAGAGTTTTTTAATGGTCATTCCCTCGGCGAAGCGTCTAATTTGTTCATCGTTTTCCAAAATAATTCCAGGTGCCTCCACCAATTCACCATTTTCATTTTTAGCAGCCATTGTGAAATAACAAGAATTAGTATGTTTTACAACTCCAGTTTTTGGATTCAATGCTTCGATACGCATGCCAATAATCAACGAAGTTCTTCCAACATAATTCACGGAGGCTTTCAAAGAAACCAACTCCCCTACTTCCACAGGATTTAAAAACTCAACACCTTCGACAGCAACTGTAACTGCATAATTCCCACAGTGTTTAACAGCGGTGACATACGCCACTTTATCCATCAATGACAACAAAATGCCACCGTGAACTTTTCCTCCAAAATTGGAATAACTTGGAATCATTAGTTCGGTGAGAATAGTCTCTGAATCAGAAACTTTTTTGAAATAAGTGTGCATGTAGAATAGAATTTATTCCTCGAAAGTAACAATTTCTAGTTGCTAAAATGAGATGTATGACTTGAAGAATAAATTTTTATCTTTTTTAGCTATCCTAAACCAAATGAATTAAGACAAAGAAAATTATAAAGGAATTCCTCGTGAACTAACAGGACCGGATATTTCACTTTTGTCAAGACTAAAAGAAAAAACACTTCCTTTTCCAACCTCACTTCGAACTTGAATATTTTGACCGTGTGATTCAAGAATATGTTTTACAATTGCCAATCCAAGACCAGAGCCGCCATCGTTTCGATTTCTACTTTTCTCTACGCGGTAGAATCGTTCAAAAAGTCGCGGTATTTCTTTGCTGTCAATTCCAGGTCCGTTATCTATAACTTCAACAGTTACAAGACTTTCAAAAACTAAAAGATTTATTTTGGTTTCTCCACCTTCGTTACCATAGGCAATTGAATTTCCAATCAGATTTGTGAAAACTTGTCCGATTTTTACTCGGTCAGCAGTAACGTAAATAGGTGTATAGAATTTGTCGAATTTGAGTTTTATTTTTTTGTCTTTTGCTTTTAACTCTAGGGAATCAAAAATTTCTGAAATTAAATCTACAAGGTCAAATGAACGTTTTTCCATTTTCAACTCATCGACTTCCAATTTTGTTATTTGATCTAAATCCTCTAGAATACTTGCCATTCGGTCAGTCGCCTTTGCAGCGCGCTCCAAAAAATTACGATTGACGTTTGGATCATCCAATCCACCTTCGAGTAAAGTTAAAATATAGCCTTGAATGGAAAAAACAGGTGTCTTCAGTTCGTGAGCAAGATTCCCTAAGAATTCCCTGCGAAACACCTCTTGATCTTTAAGTCTTGTAATTTCAGTATTCTTCACGTCTTTCCAGTTTTTAACTTCATTCTCGGCATTCAAAATCATTGAGTCAATATTTTCGTTTGATGGCAAGTAGGTTTTTTGGTTGATTTGTATTGACTTATAGATAAGAAATAAACGATTGAGAATAAAGTTTTTAAGTAAAAAATAAAAAATTAAATAGGCTAGAGCACCTGAAATTATTGGAATTAATGCTAATAAATAGAGGTGTAATTCGACTAGAAAAAAGTGGACAGAAAGCGTAATTAAGAAACTGATTATTGTAAACGCAGCACTCCCTACTAAAATTAATAAACTTGGTCTATAATTTTTCACTTTTCATTAAATGTATATCCAACACCTTTTATAGTGCGAATATACTCATCTCCTAGCTTTTCTCTAAGTTTTCTTATATGAACATCGATTGTTCTTTCACCAACAATCGTTTCATTTCCCCAAACAATTGATAAAATTTGTTCGCGATTGAAGACTTTACCTGGTCTGCTCGCTAATAATTCAAGTAATTCAAATTCTTTTTTAGGAAGAATAATTTGTTTTCCATCGATTTCTATCAAGAATTTTTCTCGGTCTATTTTCAATGAATTTACTTCTGATTCTATGACAATTCCATGTGATTTATCCAAGCGACGTAATAAAGATTCAATTTTACTGAGTAGCAATCTTGGACGGATTGGCTTCGAAATATAATCATCTGCACCAGCTTCAAAACCTGCAATTTGAGCATAATCCTCAGCTCTTGATGTTAAAAAAGCGATGATTGGTTGGGTGATATTTAAATCTTTACGGATAATTTGACATGTTTCGATACCATCCATTTTGGGCATCATCACGTCCAATAAAATCAAAGAAGGACTCAATTGTTGTGTTAATTTTACGCCCTCTTCTCCATTGTTTGCTGTGAATACCTTGTAACCTTCCTTACGAATGTTGTAAGATAAAAACTCCAAAATATCTGGTTCGTCATCCACTAGTAAAATTGTGTGTCCTTTTGAATTTTCCATGATAAAATTATAAAAAGGGCTACTGACAGAAAATCAGTAGCCCTTTGGTTTAAATTTTAATTATTTGTTTACAACCATTCTTTTTGTCAATGCATTACCATTGCTAGAAATTCTGATTGAATACATTCCATTCGAAACATTCATTGTATTGAATTCAGAAACTTGAACTCCTGATTGCTCGATTGTGTTTGATTGAATAACTCTACCCATTTGGTCAATCATTTCGATAGTTACCGCTTGGTTGTTTTGGTTATCAAACACTACAACGAAACTTTCTGTTGCTGGATTTGGATAAACGTTGATGTTTTCAACTCCTTCTAATTCTTCTAATGAAACTGTGATTGCAACTGTTAAAGTATCAGTAGATGTACAGTTTCCGTTGATTGCTGTTAAAACAACTGTATATGATCCGTTAGCAGCATAAGCATGAACTGGAGCACTAGCAGATGAATTTGAGAAATCACCGAAATCCCAAGAATAAGAAGTTGCGTTAGAAGATGTATTTGTAAAAGTTGCTGTATTTCCAGTAACAGAAACTGCACCATTTGCAGTTGGAGTTGTTGTGAAAGTTACTGCTGTTGGAGCAGATGCACCTACACCGTTACAAGCATCAGCATTTGTGGTTGTAACAGTGTAATTTCCTGCAGCTGTCACTTGAATAGTTTGAGTAGTAGCACCATTTGACCAAGTATAAGTATCAGCTGTTGATGAAGTTAAAGTTACTGTTTGACCAGTACATGCCGCTGTAGCAGAAGCATTGATAGTTGGAGCTGGAGATGCACTAACGTTTACAACTGTTGCAGTTGAAGTTGATGAACAACCGTTTGCATCAGTAACTGTAACAGTATATGATCCTGAAGTAGTAACTGTAATAGCTGCTGTTGTTGCAGAGGTTGACCAAACGTTACCAGAAGTTGCAGATGAAGTTAAAACAACTGAACCACCTGTACAGAATGATGTGTTACCACTTGCAGAGATAGTAGGTATAGAAGGAAGAGGATTAACAGTAACTGAAATTGCTACTCTTTTACTTTCATCACCATTAGCATTTACTTGACTAACATAATAGGTGAAGTTTCCTGCAGAAGTTGTACTTGGTGTTGGAGCAGAAGTTGTGAATGTACCACCTGTTGCTTGTGTATACCAACGTAAAGAATTTCCAATTAAGGCTGATGCTGATAATGCTGAAATATCTAATTGACCTTGACAATAAGTATAAGAAGTTGTTGCGACTGTTGGTCTAACTACTGAATAGAATTTATCATCCATAAATGAAGCGTTAGATGCAGCAACAGAACCTGAATTTAAACGTGCATCAGGAGTATTTCCTAAAGCTGGAAATAAATTCACCCAGTTTACTTGAGCTAAAGTAGAAGTTGAATCATTTCCATCAACACTCCACCAAGATTGATACCAAGCTGTTGTAGCACCACCTGAATTTAATACAGTGTTAGTATTATTTGAAGACCAAGTAGGAGTTGCGAAATTTGTTAAAATATTATTAGCAAATACTAATGTATCACCATTAACATTTGCAACAACAGCTGCTCCCTCAACAGATACACCTTTTTCCCAACCTGTAACTAAAGAGTTAAAACAAGAAGTAGCGGTATTTCTTCTTAAACGGAAAGCTTTTTCAAATTTTTCACCTGAAGGTAATGCTGTTGTTCCATCCCCTTTAGGTCCTACGATTGTCATATTCGAAAAAATTGGTGATGTTTTAGGTTGAGCTGTAGAACCTTGTGCATCATTATCAGTTTCAAAACAGTTTGAATCACCTGGAGCATCTGATAAAAAAGGATCGCGAATAGCTAAACCAAATTGAATTTTACCTCTGTAACCAAAATCTGTATCGAAATCATCATCTAAACCTCTGTAAGCGATTAAATACTTACAGTTTACTGTTCCTCCAAAAAACTCAAAAGAGTCGTCTCCACAAAAAGAAACTTGAATATGGTCAACTGTAGTACCAGAACCAACAGAACCCATAGTTAAACCATTTAATTCTTTGTTTGGCTCCAAAGGAATTCCTGAAAATTCAATTCGAACATATTGCATTACACCCGAGTTGTCATTATCAAATGCACCACCGAATTGTGTATCAGTTGAAGGAACTAAACCCTCTATACTTGCAACTCCTCCAGGTTGGTTGTTTCTAGCTAATCCTAAAACAACAACTCCACCCCAGTCACCTTCAGCTCTATTACCAACAGCTTCATTTGAAGTGAAAACAATAGGATTTGAAGCTGTACCAGCTGCATTAATTTTTGCTCCTCTAGTTATAATTAAAGTACCTTGAGAATTTTTGTCACCACGAATAATTGTTCCTGGGGCAATTGTTAATGTTGCATTGTTTTTAACATATACTTTGTTTTGAAGTAAAACAACACCACTCCAAGTAGTGTTAGTAGTAATATCTGTAGAAACAGTTGTTAATGTTGCAGGGTAAACTGTGTTTTCTGGATCAAAATTTGACCATCCAGAGGTCCAATCTGTTGCTGCCGTTCCATCAGTAACTGGAAATGCACCTTTGTAATTTGTTGGCGTCCAAAATGCATCTTGTGCATTTAAAGAAGTGCTTAAGCACAATGCCGCAATTCCTAAGTAAATCTTTTTCATTTTAATTATTTTTTGTTTGTACAAATTTCAGGCACAATTTCAAGGGGTGCGTTACAGAAGTCTTATGTATTCTTTAAGTGATTATTAAACTTTGAAAACAATTCGTTAACATGGAGACAATCATAATGAACAGTTAATTGCGAACGATAAAATTGCAAATTACGAACGGAGGCACAGAACGCTTAGGTATTGTGAACTAATTAATTTGAAAATTTGAAAATGAGGTAATTTGAAAATGGACGTGCAGAACCCTTAGGAATTGCAACGATAAAATTGCGAATAGACGTACAGAACCCTTGGGAATTGTGAGTTAAAGATTTAACGGTTATGTTAAAAAAAACGTAAGAGAAAAACGTTTGCAATTCTTCGTTTGCAATTCTTCGTTTACAATTCTTCGTTTGTAATTTGCAATTAATAACTAGAAATTATACTTCAAGGATAAAGAAATTGTTTGCCCGAATTGAACTTCTTGCCAAGCGTTGTCTGTTCCTAAATCGTATTTCTGATTTCCATTCAAATCTTGGAAGAACACCAATTCTTGCGCTAATAAATCTTTAATGTTCAATTTCAACTCTAATTTATTATCATAGAATGTTTTTGCAATCTGAAAGTCGATAACATTTCGTCCGTTTTCCCAAACACTTGGTTCTTGAACATTTCCTACTATGTAAATTCTTTGTCCTACAACGTTGTAAGAAGCACTAAGTGATAAATCTCCTTCTTTATTGGTATAGAAAACACCAGCATTAATAATATAAGGAGATTGACCTTGAAGTGGTCTATTTTCTTCTGAACCTGATATTCCTTCTAAATCAACTTTTGAGCGAATCAATGAACCGTTAGCATATAATGTAATTTGCTTTAAGAAAGAAGAAGAATCTTCACTTTTAAAAATTCCTAAATTCATTCTATATTCTGCTTCAACACCATAACTAGTTGCTCCAGCCACATTTGTATAATATAATTCTGGTGCTCCTGAAGTTCCTGTTCTGTTTATTAACTCAATTGGATTATTAAACTTTTTATAGAATCCTGAAAGACTGATGATTTGTCCAGCTCCAGGGAAAAATTCATAACGCAAATCAGCATTTGAAATTTTTGCGCGTTGTAAATCTGGCGAACCTGAAATAATGTTGTCAATCACGAAATTATAGAATGTAAATGGTGCTAATTCTCTAAATTCAGGACGTGAAACAGTTTGATAAAAACTTGCTCTCAAATTCATTTTTTTATTCAAAGTATAAATCAAATTCAAAGAAGGTAAAATGTCAACTACAGTTGTGTCTATTCGTTGCTCCTGATTTGAACCAAACTCGATATAATTAAATACTTGATTGTATGACTCTAATCGAGCTCCACCAACAAGTCTAAGTTTTTCAGCAATTTTTGAATCGAACATTAAAAATCCAGCATTTAAGAAAGATGAAGCTTGATAATTATCATCCACATTTGTTGCTTCGTCCAATTTGAAACCTCCTTGACCATTTTCTAATAATCCTAAGTTTTCTACATTGAAAATTTGATCTTCCGGTAATAATAATAATTCACTGTTGAAGGTGCTTCCGTTTGGTTTATATTGAGAAAAACCAAAGTTTCTTGAAGTAAAATCTCTATTTCTGTAGGCGTGCATTCCTCCAATTTTCAATTCATTTTTAAAAACTCCAAAATCTAATTGGCGAGAAAAATCATATTTAGCACTGTAAATTTGTTCACTTGAATTTGACCAAAACATATTTCCTGCTGCGGTTGCAATTGTTCCGTTTTGCTGAATAACTGCTGTATATTGCTCAACAGTATCTTCCTCGGTCGAAGCGTATTTTCTGTAAACAATACGACGTAAGTTTGGTATTTGACGAGAAACGTTACTAAAACCTACATTCCAATTAATTTTCGTTTTTTCAATTTCGTGCTTTCCGTAAAGTTGACTTGTGTAAAGATTATTTTGAGTGTACCAGAAGTTGGTTGATCTTTCAAATTGCTTTGGGTCATTATCCATTTCTCTTGTACCTTTTCTAATGTTTACTTTATCCTCTGAACTTACAGAATACATATTTTTAAAGTAGATATTACTTTTCGGATTGATCGAGAATTTGAAATTTAACATCCCAGCGTTTAATACTGAATTATTGTAAACTGTATCGTTCAATTCCATTTTTTTTACAACTCCAGCTGCTTGTTCTTCAAACTCTCTTCTTACCTGAGAATAAATTGAATTATTGTTTTGATAAGAATAAGCGGCAACAAAACCAAATGATTTTGTTTCTCCAATTTTGTAAGTTTTCCCCAAAGAATATTGTAAACTTAGATTTGGCATTGCTGTTCTACCAGCCGTTGTCCAAGAAGGAGTTAGTAATTTAGCATATTCAGCTTTTTGGTCTTTGTTCAAATTTGAATAATCAGCTGTTCCTGGTAGTTCAGTTGGCATGCTTCGTGCTCCCTGACCAAAACCTAAAAAATCTGTTTTACTTCCTTCGTAAGATTCAAAATTTTTGAAAGTAGAGATCATATTATATGAACCACCTATCTGAATAGATTGAAAATCTTTATCTTTCGGTTCAGAAGTACTAATATCAATAACACCACCAGCAAATTCTCCAGGTTGATCAGGAGTTGCCGTTTTTGAAATAATCAAATTATCCAACATATTAGATGGAAAAATATCGAATGAAAATGCTTTGCGGTCACTTTCAGAACTTGGAAGCGGTGCACCGTTGATTAACCCAAAATTGTAACGGTCATTTAAACCACGAATAACAACAAATTTATTATCCTGAACACTTGCTCCTGTTATTCTTTTGAATACATCAGAAGCTTTTGAATCTGGTGTTTTCTTGAATGTTTCTGCATTTATACCATCAACAACCGTTGCACTATTTCGTTGTAATCTTAACAATTCAGAAGTTGACTCTTTATTTACTTTAGCTGTAACTGTAACTGGACCTAATTCTAAAACTGCTTTCTCTAAAGGAATATTGATTGTCAAATTTTCTCCTTCTTTTACATTTATATCTTGTAAGATTAAATTATTGTAGGTTTCATATCGAACCTCCAAAGTATATTTTCCAGAAGATAATCCTTTGATAGAAAAATTTCCATCGCCATCACTCACCGCTCCTTTACCTGTTCCAGTCAAAATTACTTTTACCCCAAAAAGAGCTTCATTTGTTTTAGCGTCTTGAATTTTTCCTGAAAGTGAAGCTGTTTGTGCAATTGTAGTGAATCCTAAAAGGACAATAATTGAGAGCAATAAGTGTTTTAAAGAAAACATTTTTATAGTTTTTAATTTCTGTGCAAAGAAACACCTCTAACGTAATGTCGAAATTAAGTCAAAGTTAAGCTTGTATTAAGCGATTTTTGATTAGCATAACGATTCGATAACATTGAGAATTTTGATTTTCAGAAAAATTTTAACTCGAGTTTTATATTCAAAACACCTCAACAAATTCAAAAATTCTATTATTGGTTAACTCAATGTTTGAGTATTTTTGTTTTCAAGTTAAGTCTTCAATTAATTCTATCCAAAAATCCCCTAAATTTGTCTTATGATTTTATATAGTGTTACGGTAAGTATTGACCCAACAGTAGCCGAAGATTGGTTGGATTGGATGCGAAAAGTGCATATTCCTGAAGTGATGGCTACGCAATGTTTTACTGAAAGTAGAATTTCAAAAATTTTGGTAGAGGATGAAAACGGAATTTCTTATTCGGTTATGTATGTTTGCCCAAGTCAAGAATTAATGGACGAATACACAAGCAAACACGCTCCACGCTTACAAAAAGATCATGCTCAGCGATACGAAGGTCGATTCGCAGCTTTCAGAACTTTATTGAACGTCATTGAAGAATTCAAATAATAATAGCAACACCAAAAGCGATTTTGTTCGCCCTAAAAAACATCTTGGTCAACATTTTTTAAAAGATAAACCGACTTGCCAGAAAATCGCTGATCAACTTACGAATCACCGTGGATGTATGAACGTATTGGAAATTGGTCCGGGAATGGGCGCACTTTCAGAATACTTAATTGCAAAGGAAGGTTTGAATTTGAAATTCTTAGATGTCGATCAAGAATCCATCGATTATTTGAAGGTAAAATATCCAGAACACGCCGATAATATTCTATACGGTGATTTTTTAAGAATCAAAATGGAACCAATTATGGGAAGTGAACCGTTTTGTGTGGTTGGAAATTTTCCCTACAATATTTCTTCGCAGATTCTTTTTAAATGCTTGGAATATCGCAACCAAATCCCAGAAATTATGGGAATGTTTCAGAAAGAAGTGGCTGTGCGATTGGCTGAAAAACCAGGCTCAAAAGAATACGGAATTTTGAGTGTTTTTCTTCAAGCTTTCTACGATATACATTATTGCTTCACCGTTGATGAACACGTTTTTATACCGCCACCGAAAGTAAAATCGGGTGTGATTCGTTGCACAAGAAACGAACGCGATAATTTAGGATGCGACGAAAAGTTATTTTTTCAATTGGTGAAGATGGCCTTCAATCAACGTCGAAAAACCTTAACCAATTCCATCAAGCAACTTTTATATTCAAACAAACTTCCTGAAAAATTCATGACTGAACGACCAGAACAGTTATCAGTTGATGATTTTATTGAATTGACGAATATTGTAGCGGGGTTTACACCTAGTTAGAATTTGCGAATTCGCCAATTACCACATTAAACCCCTAAAATTAACTTTATATTGAATTAAATCTTTTTCAAATATTCATTTAAGTTATCATCAACTAATAATCCGATTTTATTTTTAATACGGTTTTTATACACTCGAACAGAATTGGGAGTAATATCTTCCAATAATGCAATTTCTTTAGAACTTAAATCAATACGGAAATAGGAACAAAACTAAATGTCGATTTTGGAAAGTTCTTGGTGGCGCGCTTTCAGTTTATACTGCTAAATTTTCGATTTAACACCTTGTTTAACAGGTTTTTATATTGATCTGAACAATTAGTAACACCGTAGGTAATTTTAATCTTACAATCGAACTGAGGTTATAAGATTATAAAACTGTTCATTAAAGTTTATAATTATGTCGAGAAGAAATGCCCTTAGTGATTATACACTAAAGGCATTTCTTCTCGTTAAAAATCGTTAATTTATTGTTTCAATATTTTAGTTGTATGAATGATAGTATTATTCGATTTCTTGATTTTTAAAAAATAAATTCCTGAAGGCATTCCTTCTAACGATGTGTATACATTTGAATTTCCTTTTTGAATTTCAACTTCAGCTACTTTCTGCCCAGTCAAGTTAACTACTTCAATAATTAAATTTTCTTCAATATCACTAGAAAACTGAACGTTTAAATAATCATTTGTTGGATTTGGATAAACTGCTACTTCAAGATCATTTATAGTTTGATCAGTAACAATTTCACCCATTTTTGTAACTGAGCTACATGAATTAATAGCCAAACTTCTTGCATTACCTGTTTTACAATTGTTAGAAGCTCTAACTGTAATATTGCCAATAATTGACGATCCAATAATATTTACAGTAATTGAATTTGTACCTTGACCTGAAATTATTTCCATTCCCAATGGAACTGTCCACGTATAAGAAATGGCTTGTGCAACAGTGGCGCATGTATATGTAGCTGTTCCACATGGTGTAGTTGATCCAGTAATCGAAGTTGGAGTAAGTGGAACCGATGTGATTGTTAATGACCTAGCTGGACCAATTCCACATTGATTAACTGCTGCGACAGTTACAGCACCAGAATTAAAATTACTTGAAATACTTAGAGTTATAGTTCTTGTACCTTGACCAGAGATAATAGTAGTTCCAGCAGGTACAGTCCATACATAACTTGTAGCTCCAGGAATAGCAGCAATTGAATAAGTAGGTAAGTTAATTCCTTCTGGACATAAATTATTAATCGTGCCAGAAATAGACCCTGGAAGAATTGGTGATGAAGATAAAGCTAAAGTTCTAGCACTACTTGAACCACAAGCATTGTTTGAAACTACACTTAAGTTTCCGGAAACAAAGCTATTTGTAATCTCTAATGTAATAGATGTTGTTCCTTGTCCTGAAAGAATAATTACACCAGAAGGCACTGTCCATGTGTAACTTGTAGCACCAGTAACGGGAGTAATAGAGTAGCTTGCAACATTTATCCCATTTGGACAAAGATTATTGGTTGTCCCAGAAATTGAAAGAGGAGCCGAAATGGTTGAATTTAAAGCTAAGGTTCTAGATGTACTTGATCCACATGAATTATTTGCAATTACACTTAAGTTACCTGAAGTAAAAGTATTTGTAATTTCTAAAGTTACTGTTGTTGTACCTTGACCTGAAACAATTGTTGCACCTACTGGTGCTGTCCAAGTATAACTTGTAGCTCCAGCTACCGCCGCAATACTGAATGTAGGGTTGTTTAAACCGTTTGGACAAAGATTATTTGTTATTCCTGTAATGACTCCTGGTGTTGTAATTGTGGAAGATATTGCCAAAGTTCTCGGTGCACTTGATCCACATGCGTTATTAGATACAACACTTAAATTTCCAGACACAAAACTGTTTGTAATTTCCAATGTTATTGATGTAGTTCCTTGTCCTGAAGTAATAATTGTTCCAGAAGGAGCAGTCCATGTGTAACTATTTGCTCCAGAAACTGACCCGATGGTGTAAGTAGGATTATTTATTCCATTCGGACAAAGATTATTTGTAGGTCCAACTATTGCTATAGGACTTGCGATTGAAGAGGATAAGGCAAGTGTTCTTGAATTGCTAGAACCACAAGCATTATTTGAGACAACGCTTAAGCTACCAGAAGTGAAGTTATTTGTGATATCCAAGGTAATTGATGTTGTACCTTGTCCAGAAACAATTGTCGTTCCTACTGGTGCCGTCCATGTGTAACTAGAAGCACCTGAAACTGGTGCAATAGAATAGGTAGGATTGTTTACTCCGTTTGGACAAAGGTTACTTGTAACTCCTGTAATTACGCCAGGCATACTTGTAGTTGAAAAAAGTGAAATTATTCTTACTAAACTTGCTCCACATTGGTTATTAGAAACAACACTTAAATTACCTAATGTGAAATTGTCTTGAAAACCTAAAACAATTGAATTTGTACCTTGTCCAGAAAGTATAGTTGTACCGTTAGGTGCCGACCATGTGTAACTTGTAGCAGTAGATTGAGCCATAACACTATAGGTAACAGATGCGTTACCTTGCGAACACAATCCGATAGTTAACCCAGAAATTGCTCCTAATTGACCTAATGTCGAACGAATTGTTAATGAACTTGGGGTACTAGATCCACAGTTATTGTTTGCAACAACGTTCAAACTACCACTTGTAAATCCATCTAAAATAATTAGTTCAATGGAATTTGTACCTTGACCAGAGTTTATTAATGTTCCAATAGGAGCTGTCCATGTGTAGCCTGTTGCTCCAACAATTGGTGTGATTGAGTAGCTTGCAGTTGAAATACCTTGTGAGCATAAACCAGTTGTTGGTCCTGTAATATCTCCTGGAGCAGAAAGTGTTGAACGAATTAATAAAGTCCTTGCAATACTACTTCCACAAGAATTATTTGCAACAACACTTAAATTACCACTTGTAAATCCTTCTAAAAATTGTATTACAATGGAGGTTGTACCTTGACCTGATAGGATTAAAGTACCATTCGGTGCAGTCCATGTATAACTTGATGCACCAACTTGAGTTGGTATTGTATATGTAGCAGTTGATACTCCTCCTGTACATAAACCAATCGTATTTCCTGTAATTAACCCTGGTTGAAATAAAACAGAACGAAGAATTACGACTCTTTCTGGACTTGCACCACAAGCATTATTCATTGTAAGTGTCAAATTACCGATCGAGAAACTATCGTTAATATTTAACGCTATAACGTTCGTTCCTTGACCAGAAATAATAGTTGTACCCTCAGGAGCAGACCACATGTAATTTGTTACATCTGAAACGATTGCTGCATTATATTCTACTATTGATAAACCTGAGGTACATAATCCTGTCGTCGAACCTAAAGGTGTTAAAGGGGTGTAAAAAACAGACCTAATAAATAAAGTTCGAGATTGACTTGTATCACAGATGTTTAGTGCACGAACTGAAAGATTGCCCTCAGTAAAGTTTTCTAAAACATTTAATGTAATAGAAGTTGTTCCTTGTCCTGATACAATTTCAGTTCCTTCAGGTGCAATCCATTCATAACTAGATGCACCATTAATTGAAGCTATTGAGTAGCTCGGGTTAGTAATTCCATTTAAACAAATACCAATTGCGGTTCCTGTAATAATTCCAGGTGTTTCTAGATTACAATTTTGAAGAATAGTTAAGTTTAGTTTCGTTTTAATACAATTATTAAAATGAGTGTATAACCCTGATTCTGTATAAGTCTCACCGTTAATTGGCCATGTATATGTAAAAAATGCTGTTATAAATGTATCAATTATAGCAACTTGATTTACTTCTAATGTTTGGCTAATAGTAGTTGCACAAACATCCTCATTGGGAGTGAAGGTATATGTTGTAGTTTCTTGGTTGTTAATTGCAGGTGACCAAGAACCACTTATTCCATTAATAGATGTTGAAGGCAAAATTAGTTCATCACCAGAACAGATAGGTGCTAATTGATTAAATGAAGGAAC